>Ga0153915_10004684_pt1 | contig 12643 bp, 19 predicted proteins | sample Opewatmetagenome_2_FD_107003 | JGI IMG/M metagenome (GOLD analysis project Ga0153915, IMG submission 107003) | Freshwater wetland microbial communities from Ohio, USA - Open water 3 Core 3 Depth 3 metaG | ecosystem: Environmental > Aquatic > Freshwater > Wetlands | place: USA: Ohio, Lake Erie... | reverse complement strand
GCCTGCGTCTGCTCCGATATACCAGCCTTCATCACCATTCAGCGCACGCCACTCATTCTCGGCAGGTTGACAGAATTTCGTTATGATCTGCCAAACTTCGGGGCGCTGGTAATGAGCTATGGTCTTTGGGATCGCGGTGTCGGCCATATCTAGCGCCTCCCTATAGCTTTCCATTTTCGGCCCTGTCTGCCTGTGGTGCATCGCTGTGACCTGTCCAGCTTCCCCACGCTATTGTCGCGTGGAATTCGTCCACACTTGGGACAGGATATATGCCCGTTTTCAGTAAATACGCCGGCTCCACATGGGCACCGCCAGCCGATTGGCAATGCCATTTCACCGCCACGATTCTGCTTATAATCCAGTGCCGAATCTCCGCCGGAAAAATCGGTGAATACGAAATTCGTGTATATTGGCTCCCATTGAGCCCGTTGTTGATACTCTGTAGGCTTGTTGTGTCCAGGTTGAGCGACCTGAGGCGCGGATGCTTCGTTCTGGTCAGACATGGCCACGCCTCCAGTAATCGATAAAAGAGAAAGAATTATTAACATTGAAGTGCTCTATCATATTGAACTCCCAAGTTTAGCCGCTTCGGAGACCGCGCCCGCCTCGTGCTGGTAACACGGGGCCATTCACTATTTTCATGCTATTCCTTTCGCCTTTATGCCCGCGCTCAACAGCATTCTGGCCGCTGCTCCTATGCTAAGCTCATCCTGATCTGCCAGTTTTTCTACCTCTTCCCGCTGCTTAGCCGAGAGCCTGAAAGTTATGGAATCTACAAAATTTCTAGACCTCATCACAGTTCACCTTATCGAATATTTATCTTGACAATATATCTGTTTTGCCGTACTATATAAGTACTAGGATAACAGCACTATATAAGCATTTTGATGACATATATAGTACATACCAAAAGTGTTATGTATAAAGATAACAATTATATGTTATGCGCCTTACACCCATCCAAAAAGAGCGTTTGCTCAATCGAGATAAGCCCGAATTCGCGAGCGTTAGGAGATCGAATGATTACCTAGTCCGAGAAGCCCTTAAGGACTTCTTGAACCTGGAAGATGTGAACCTTATCTTGAAAACGCTTCCCAAAGAGCAGATTGAAGGGGTCATAACCGATGAACAAATAGACAAGTTGTTAACGCTTGCAGAAACGCTCTATGAATTCCTCGGACCTGGCGACGAGCCTTATTATGAAGTGCCAATGGTATTTCAACAGATTTACAAAAAAAAGCCCGACGTAGCTAAGATTTCAGAGGCCGATCGAAGGAGAGCATACCGTTTACAAATACATGGCGATCGCCTTAAATCGGAAAAAGAAAACCGCGAAATGTTCTATAACACCTATATGAACTTAGAAAAGATGGCAAATCAAGGCATGAAGGTACCGTACAAGAAAAAGCATGCACCAAAAAAATACAGAACCGCCGAAGAGCGGGAATTGGATAAACTAGGGGTGCCATCTGAGTATGAAATCAGAAAAGCCATGGAAGAGCCGCCCAAATAGCCCCGCCCTCTCCCTCTTTTCACATTAGTTCTATGACATTTTCATCAATTCCCACAAGAATGTCATAGAATTAACTTAAGAACATAGTTAATTCAGTTGTCATAATTATAATCTAATCAATATTGTTCTCTCGGAAAAGTGCTTTTCCCAACTGATCCATTCCACATAGTACATGAATAGATACTTTTGATCGCCTAACCCCATGATTTACGAGCCGGAAAGTATGCTCAAAAGAGCCTCTGCATCTGCTGATCGCGGTTAGACTGCTATCGATGCACTTTATTATTTGATTCAAAAAACAGCTATGGCTTTTGTATTATATTTTGTTTTGCACAAAAAGAGAGTCGCTCCTTGTCGCTTTGTCATTGATCAGGTAAGCGGGCTGGGAGGTTTGGCTGATGAATAGTTATTTTAAGTTGTAAACAAAACCACGGTTAAAATTGTAATAAAAAACTGGTTCCAGCCAGGGTGTTCCTAGCACCCTGACAGGATAGCTCCATCTGCAGGAGTGTTGACCTTATGGAAGTAGTGGATACCACGCAAATAAATACCTTTGGGAGCACGTCACCCAAAGCTGATGTACCGCAATCAGAACCCGTTATTTCTCTAACCCTTGACCAACTTAAAGGTCTGATAGAAAGTGCCGTCCAAGAGGCAATTAACCCTATTCTCGATGAAATCAAGGTCCTTAAGACCAATATTGCCGCCCTTGAGTCCACGCAAGAACAGGAAATTACCAGGCTCTGTCTTGATATAGCATACGATAGGCAGCGGATCACAAAACTAGAAATTCCACCAGATCCAGAAACAAAAGAGTACTCTTCCAAGGTCGCGAGCCACCTGGATGAGATTGTTAAAGCCTTAGTTGATCGCGAGAATCAATCAAAACTATCAGGTCAAAAGTGGGATTACATGGCGTTTTGGGAGGTTGAGCAACTTCTGGATCTCTCCCATCGCCGGATCTCCCAACTCGCGGACATTGCCCGGAATGATCCAAGATTTGCCCTCGGATGGCATCCTCGAAAGAAGAACATGAAGGTTTTCCGGCTGAATCATTTCGACCTTGGATCTATCGCTCACGAACTTCACAAAGAAATGAATGGAGAGAAGTAGAAATTTCTAGTTTCTACCTTATGACCCGGAACCAATAGCAGTAAATCATAGTTTAAAAGTCGTATTCCAGCTTTAATGCTAAGTTTGGATCTGTTTGCATTGCCTTAGTTTGAGATAGAGATAGAATAAAGAGTAATATATATAAATAACAAGAAGCCTTCTATATTCACAAGATTTCGTGCCAAAAGATAGAAACTGGAAATTTCCATGTTTTGGCATAAAATTTTTTGAATGATAGCAGACGAATATTATTTCTTTGGCTGGATAGATATCTCTTGCGGACCGTTGCCAAAGGAAACAGTGCCATTGCAACAAAAGAAAGTGGTGCGCGCACGAAGTGCGAGGACCAAAATCTTTCAAGGCCATGTTCTCAGACAGGTACCATTGCAACCATGCCCAGATTCTCTTGGCACGGAGCACTTGCAAGGCATGTTTCCCGACAAGTATCATTGCAATTCTGTCACTGGGGCAGCTTAGTGCAGAACTGCGCGAAGCTAAACTTGCAAGGCATGTTCTCCAAGAAGTATCAAGGCGCGAAATAGACAATCCGAATTGAATAATCGTGATGCAGCGTCGCTTACTCCGCGCGCGGAGGGAGCGAAAGGCACATCGGCTCCGTCGTGGGGAGAGAGGTCCTTTATCCACGCCGACGCCCCCACCGGGCGGATTTCTCCCGACGGAAGATTATCTGCCGCCGGTGGCTGCACGAAATGCAGCAAACAAAGTCAAAGAGCATGGTCCATCCCACGGCCTTTAAGCGATGTCTAGGCGTGTCCTATTATTCATCGCGCCCGGAGATCATTGATTATAGGGCATTACAGAAAACAATTCTCTTGTCTTTATGAAAATACTCGATCTCTCACCGCCAGAACCGCCACCAATGTTTGGTCTTTGCTTCTTCCTGTGATGGTGGCAAGGCAGGCGTGATCTTCTCGGAGAGTTGGGCTATATGGCCACGTAAAAAGGAGATCTCATCATCTTTCAATCGCAGGGTGTCTTTGTAGTGCTCCAGATCACGCCGCAAGCCCATAGCCTCGCTGGATGCTTGATCCTTCTCGGATCTAGCCTTCTCTATCTCTGATCTTAGCTGATCATCTCGCGATCTTGCGGCCTCTAGCTCACGTTTATGCTGGTTCAGCTCGCTCTTGATCTGGTTGCTCTCTTTCCATCGCTGATCGGATTCGGATCTGGCTTGATCGCGATCTTTTATAGCCTGATCCAACTCAGATCTATCCTGATGTAGATAAAGATCAATAGCCTCTAGCACCAATTGCTTCTTTGTGATCTCCTTCTCGATCGCGGCCCGATCTATCTCGGATAGGGTCAGATCGTCCGGTTCAGCATAGATCCTCAAGAAAGATCCCCTCAGATCTCTAAGCTAATAGGCTGATCCGATAAAGATCTATCGAGGAGTCGGTATGGCGATTGTAGCTTGATCTTGGTGATCTTAGAGAGATATATCTGGTTTAATCTCAGATCGTGGCTTTTGAATCCTCAGCCCAAGGATCTAGCGATTCATCGGGCTCTAATTGTTGCGCCATATCAGTCACATTTAGGTACATTCTGCGTTTGCTTTTCGTCAAATATCTAAAACCAAATTTTTCATAAAATTTTAAGGCCGTCTCTTTGGGGTCGACGGATATGTATCTGCATCCCAATGGCCCGCCTAATGCAAAACCAATCGCAAAAGAAAGCAAATATCTTCCAATGCCATAACGATGAAGTCGTTTATCTACCGCAAGCCGGGCGATCAAAATACATGGATACGCGGGGTAATTACAGCCATCAATGTGTTGGCTAACGTCCAGTTTATCTTTTTCAATCCGGATTGAGTCTGCGGCCAATGTGATGAATCCCGCGGCGCGATCTTTATAAAAGCATAGATGCGTTTTGCTAAGAAGAAGCTGCTGCTCTTTTAGTGCATCGTTTTTTAAGAAGTCATTTAGCTCTTCGTCGCCAGAATCGAATGGAGCAAGGGTATATTTAGCATTCCTGGTGTTAAGTAATTCGATGCTAAGTGCCTTTTCGGGTATGCGCTCCATCAGAATTTATTGCAATTGGCTTTGTAAATCTTTTTCGCCTGGCGGAAAAACGCCAACTGCTCGGAGGTAAAGGCTGGACCCTTCTCGTTCTTTAGGAACTCCTCGGCCTCTTCTCCTTTGAGAGTTAGCCCTAATTCAACAAGTCTAGCCATCGTCAGACACCTCGATTATACCTCTAATTATTCTAATTATTATAGTTATTGTTAGTCTTATTATTATACTCTGCAATATATACACATGATACACATTATATCTGCAAGTTGCACGTACTTGAATATCCAATCTTCTGAAGTGGCCCAAAATCCTCTTCAGCCTAACTATTCATTCCAATACACTATGGAATGATTTATCGACAATTGCCCGATATTGGTTTTTCGATAGCAGTGAGCCACAAAAGATGCTGTATAATCTGGCGCGTAACATCAGGGAGTTTGAGCTGGAAAGATATCTTATAATAATGTTTCGCGGTTTAATGGATATCGAAAAAGGAGATGATAGTTTGCGGGTTATATACACTTCAGCTCTTTGGCAATCTCTCAATCATCTTGATTACCGTCTCGTCACGTCCAGAAAATAAGCCGTCTGCATTCATGCATTACCCACCACATAACCAGAATGGAAATGATCAGAAAAATGGAATAAATATCTATCAGATTCATTGAGATGCCTACAAAAATTTAGCGGCGGGGCCATGCCGTGACCACATGGTAGCCGCTTGCTTTCTCCTCTTTGAGTCGCTTATTGGCCGCGTTCGCCTGATCATCAGCTTTGCGCTTCGCCTCGGCTTCGATCTGATCCGGCGTGGGGTCGTGGCCGTACCAAGCCATTAAGCCACACCTCCCACATCGGGGCGAGAAATGCAATTCGCATAACCGCCTTGGTCCTTCTGTCCCACGGGCGTGAAGCTATCTAAGATCTTATTGGCATGGTCGAGAAGAGCGGTTAATCGCTCCAATTCGGGCCTCTCTTGGTCAAAGATGGCTTTGGCTTCGGCCTGAAGCTTTACGGCCTTGGGGTGGCTGCCGAGGCTCTCCACATCCATTCCGGGATTGCGCTTAAGCAATTCTCCGAGATCGGCAGATAAGCAGCCTTTCACTTTGTTGATATGGCCCTCGGTTCTTCGCTTCATTAGCTGAAGATCCGCTAGAGACAGGCCGCCAGTGAGTTCTACCAGCTTATTGAGGACCTCGCCATTATTGGCGATCAACGTCTGCATAGCCTCGATTTCAGTATTCAAGCTCTCCAATCGCTCCTTATCGGCCACTGTGACCTTTCCCGTTGGGCCGAAGCTCACACATTCAATGGTTTGGTGCTGAAGTGCTCTTATCCGGCCCTCTGTGGCCTGAATATCCTTCTTGATATCGGAAACATCGATCATTAATTATCACTCTCTTGAAACAATTTGATGCTTTTAGGCATTGCTTCTAACAAAATGCGACTCATGCCGCTAGCTTTCTTTTCTTTTGGTCCATCGCCGGGTTCTCGGCCGGCAGCGGCCAGGATTTGGCCGTTCATATGCTCGTTAGATTCTTTAGACATTTAGTAACACCTGTTTGTTTTATGGGAAAAGAATAAAATTTGCTTAATTCGATTCTGGTTCACCGCGCCACTTTTGGGCCACGGTTGTGTCGCCACTCGCCTATAATCAGAGGAATACAGATGGCACAAATCAAATCATCATGTTTCCCGGTAGCCGCGTCCATGGTCGTATGGCCCGACGGCGTGAGATGGTACTTGAAATTAGCAATCTCTTCTTCCAACAGAGGGAGGGCCTGGAGATCCGGTGCATAATCAAATCTCTTGTGTTGCATCAGGCTCAGGAAGTTGCTGATTATCTTGGTCTTACTGATATTGTAGTTGTGACTCACGGGATCACGGCGGGCCGATTCCCCTCCAGTAAAGACCACCGGATAAAGTTTTCTGGGGAACGTGAATACGTGAGCCTGTTTCAAATAATCCTTGATCGGAGCTCCTAAACCGCTTGCGTCCATGCAGAGGTGCGGGCCGTCGTGGGTATTGCGCTCTTTATCCAGCTTTTCAACCGCCTTGATTATCATTTCCGTGATTTGTGGATAGTCCACGCCCTTGATCCTGTCTAATCCTACTAGGTGATAGACAAAATCCGGTATCGCGGGGTTCCATTCCATTCTGACTATTGCGAAGCTGGTGAAATCGAGAGACTTCGCCAAATCGCAGCCCAACAAATATCTTCTTACTACCATATACTTACCTCACATTTTCATTGCACTTACTGAAGGGTTTGCCAATGATTTGAATAGATCAGAGCTGAAGATAGCGCCTTCCGATTCCATAAACACGCAATGATATTCTTGTTCAAACCAGGGGTTCGTTATCTTCTCTTCTTCCAAGAACTCTTTCGTTATGCGCGGGCACATTTCAGCGGGGATTTCGTACCATTCCCACATGTTCCGCTGCTCGTCCCAAATCTTGTAAAAGTGGTTCTGCTTACCAAATGGAGTGCTCATCAAGATGTGGCGGCCATTGCTCACCGCCAGCATGGGGCGCACAGAATTATAGAGCGCATCCGGTACTCTCGCCGCTTCGTCTTCCAGAAGCAAGGTCACAGCCGAGAAGCTTCTTGCACTTTTCTCAGATCCGGGCCGGGCGATGAATCGATTGCCGTTTGCAAATTTCACCGCCAGTTTGGTGTCGGTACTGAGGTAGTCGCTTGGAAGCTCCACAGCGCCCCGAAACTCATCGAATTTCATCATGAGTTCGCCGCTCTGATCCTGTGAAGGTGCAATCACAAGGCCGAAGCTCGGGCGGCGATAGATGCTCTCATGCAGACCCAGGGCGGCGCAGGTCGTGGACTTGCCGCTCTGTCTGGAGCAGTTCAGGATGATCTTTCTTGAGCGGCTACGAAGGAGCCGGGCCTGCCAAGGGTCCGGATGATATCCCAAGACTTCCTTTGCCCAGGTCACAGGATCGGAGGCGTAAACAAGATCATCGGCCACGGATGGCATTTACTACGGCCTCCTTTGCTTGCGGATATGGGTCCAGGGCCTTGATGATCAGGGTTCGCAGCTCCACCCACTCAGCATTGAGAGTGATGTTCACCTGCGGCTGTGATGCAAGCCTGCCTTCCAGCTCGGCCCACAGCTTGATTTGTTGCCGGATCTCGCTGAGGTAGCTGCTCGGTGGGCCATAGATCTTGGTGTCCCCGGCTGCAATGGCCTTGTCCAACAGCTCGATTGCCTTCGTTCTAGCTTCTTGGAGTTGGATAAGCAGATTGTCTGCTTGCAATACTTCCTGCGCATCCTGTGATTTCGATAGCGCCTCTGGAATATGGCTTTCCTTGTGTCTGGCAAGGGCGTCCTTCGATAGTCCAAACTGTCGCGCTATGTCGCGGTATGAATCGCTGCAGAGGAGCAGTCTATTGATTTCATCGAGGTCCTTGTGACCACACACGGTGCACTGTCTGCCCATCCTCAGCTCTCCTCGTTGGCGTGGCCGTCGTAAGCTTGCCTATCGCATCCCTTCGCCTTGGCCTTTGCTCGGCTCTCATGAATCCATTTTAGATGATTGCGGCCACGGGAGGGGTTCTTTGATTTACCTTTCTTCATTGCCGCCTCTCCCAGCCACAATACCGGGAGATCTCCTCCGGTGCCATCTGCCGCAGTTCGCGGAGATCGACCACAGCCTCATAGGACCATGATAAGCTACGTCGTGGCCGATCCGGGTCGGTGCCATCATGGGAATGGTCGTCATTCGCCACAGGTTCGGAGCGTTCGCTATCTTCGGTTATCGAATTCATGAAAATTTACCTCAATTTTGCTTTAGTTGCTGGTCAATCTGCGCTATCTGATCGGCACGCTCTGCAATTTCCTGCATGAGTTCGCCACGTTGCGCTTTTAATGTGGTTTTGTCAACTTCATTCATGCTTCCATTTCCAAAATTTGTGTTACTTCTGGCCCGTCCAGCCGGTCCACATTCATTAGGACCTCGGCCAGTTTGGTGATTTGGCCCCAGACTTCTGGGATTTCAATAATACGGGCCGCCTGTTGTTCTAGGTGATCAAATACTGGATCGGTGAATGTGTCAATATATGCCTCAGTTTTACCGATGCAGTCCAGGTCATCGTCTGCGAGTCCCGGCGGGCTCCAGCTCACTATTCCCTCGTCGAGCATCTGGAAGACGCAATTTAGATCATAGGCAGCATTTCCCCAACCATTGACCGGATCTAATTTAAGTTCAATCGCATTGCCGATCATTGCGAAAAGCAGATATTGCCATCTCATGCCACCGGGCTCGTCTTGGATTGATACATATGCCGGATTTTGACACATCACAATCTCACTTATTCCGATGCCGAGATGGTGTGCTACAACAGCGTGCCCAGCTTCATGGAATGCCAGCCTTCTATCCAAGGTCAAGCCGTCACCACCTCGGCGATGCCTCGTTCGATCAGGTCTTTTGCTTTCCAATGCTGGAACTCTGCAATCTCGCCTGCTGGGTAGAGATGATCGACGTATTTGTGGGGATTATCTGGCAGTGGGATTTGCGTTCGATATCCATCTGGCGCGAGGATACGTACTTTTTCCGGGTCCGTGGGAGCGGGCTTCTTGGTATGCTCCTCTTTTACTTGTGCCAGGTCTGCTTTCGGTGGTAACCGTTTGATGGGCTCGCGAACATCCGATTTTAGACTGTTGGGGGAACCGGTGGGAACCGTAAGGGGAACCTTAATAACAGCTACAGTAGCATCTTTATCTATAGGAGTTCCCACGGTTCCCACCTTTTTAGCATACTCTATAGGGGGTAGGATCTCTTTGTCTTCTTCCGAGACAGAACTTTTTTTCTCTCCTATAGGACCATTTTGAGGGGAACCGTGTGAACTGTGGGAACCCTGCGCCGCTTGTTGCTGTTTAGCGGTTCCCCGGCGGTTCCCGGAGGCGTCTTTTTTGTCGTTTTCCGGCTCCAGCGGCGTCTCCTGTTGCTTCTTTCCAGTGGGAACCTTCATAGCATCTTCTGCCGCCTTCCGATCTGCCGCGTCTTTCTTAGCGACCGTCTCCGGCGTGTCTATGGTAATGTACCAGCCGTTCAGCTTGGTTCCCCCAATGCTCGCCTTCCATTGTTTACGGGATTTTTGCCCGTCTATCTGGTGCACAAGGAGCTTGTCTCTATCAAGGGCCGCTGTCATGCTCTCGGCGGTCGGGATTTGAGTAAAAACCTTGAACTTTGCCATCTCTGCGAGCGTTTTCTCAGGCATCACCCACAACCCCTCCGGCATCCATTTGCCAATGACAGGGAAAGTGCTATCATTTTGGGGTCGTCCCTTCTCCAAGAATAGCGCCGGATTGCTTGCAATTAACTGTCTCAGGCCATTCATGAACCGCTGGGATTCCGTCTCCTCTTTGGTTGCCGATCCCTGAGACGCTGCCAGTGCATCTAATGCTTTGATAAATGCACCCTCGAATTCAGTAAACACCTCGCCGAGGAGAGAGACTTCCAGCATCGCCCATACTAATTTCAGGAGTGCGTAAATCGTTGCCGTCCGGCCTGCTACGGTATGTCCGTCCTTGATAAACTCCTTCATTTTCGCGGACTGATATTTATCAAAGGCAGCTCTGTCGATGGTTGTAATGGTGGAGAGGTGCATCAGCCAATTATAGCCTAATACCGGCATCAGCTCGATATTTTGTTGCACTTCCCTCAGCTTGTCTGCGTCCGCGCCGCTCCACTCAATAGCCGGAACTCGTGAGGTGGTGGCGGCATCTTGGGGTCTAACTTCGCCGGTGACAATAGGAGTGCCGCTAAAGATACGGGTCTGTTTGAGCTTCCCGTCCTTGGTTCCCTGCCCCTTTGAACTGCCTTCCATAACCATGTTAATGTATTGGATGTAATCCATAGCGTCAACAGGGTTTACGGTTTTTACATTATCATAACAATATGGGAGCCATCCCAAGGATGCAGTTATTACCGTCCTCGCGTATGGGGTATTGCTTTGTGTTCCGCTTTTTATCGCAGGTTCGTCGTTATGGCCGGTCCCAAACATTGATAACATTGCCAGAACGAACGAGGTCTTGAGGGAGTTTGATAATCCCCATATTCCAAGCCCGAAACGCTCTTTTCGGAACCATCTGGCAAAGACGGGCGAGCCTAATACGGCTGCAATTACCAAAGGCGCGGACTTGTGTATCTGCATGGCATTTCTAAGTTGCTTCTTGGCAGCCACCAGATCCCCGTCATAGACCAGGGCCGGAACTTTTTGTGATAACCTGTACTCGATCCCCGGAACCTCGATCCCTGGTATTAGGGGGATGTTATCCTTCCAGCTGGGAATCTCCACCCTTTTCATAAACCGTGTATCGAGCGAGATCATCCGGCAGATGTCATAAGTCATCTTGCCCAGATCGTTTATCCCAAATGCGTTCATGACGCCGACGCCAAATTTATACGGGAGTGCCATATCTCCCGCGGGCATGCAGAACTTGACTGTCCGGCCATCCATCGCCCCCTTTCCGACGAATGTAAATTCGGTCATATCGTCGCAGCATGTCTCAGTATCAATCCGCACGGCGCAATCGCTGATTTTGACCATCGTTTTAATGTTTTCATGTGTTCTGGGGTCCTCAAACTCGAAGACCTTGCACACGGTGCCATCAAGCGGGTAAACTCCATATGTGTCTATCTCTGACTCCATCGACACATATCGAAATCTCGGACCGGTCGTCTCACGCATGGCATCGGCAATTATCTTCTGATTGTGATAATCAACCGGCCCAACACACCCTTTGCAATGCTCGTCCGGAGAGCAATAACCGAGCCCGCCCAGGCCGACATTCGGATATCCGTCACTGGTCTGCTTTATCGTAGCGCACGTTGGGCAGCGCATCTGCCCATACCATACGTCAAATATCCGGCCCTTCACGCCGCACTTGTCAGCCAGCAGGCTCCATGCATCGACTGCCTTCGTGTCATCCCAGCCAATCGAGTACAGATAGGTGCTGAGCACCGCCAGGGCTCTATGTGGGCCCTTCCCTGGCGAGACAGTTTTAATGATGTTCTGCATGCACGGAGGGAATAACGCGGCGTCTAGGGGCGCATGCCTGCGGGGAATGTCTGTAGTGGGCATGGTCGCCTTATGGACGTGATTCTTTGCCGTCTCCCTTGTGACTACCATATAGGGTTCTAGGAGCCCACCAAGGGCTTCTTGCTCCTCGGATGCACATGTGCCATACCAACTCGCGCATTCTGCGAGCACGGCATCACTGAGCGGCAGCTTTGCTTTGGCAAAGTCTACGACCATGTTGGCCGGATCAAGAGGGATAACTGCAAGGTCTAGTTTTTTATGCACTGAGCAAATGCACTTGAACTTTCTTTTCTGGTTCGTGAGCTTGTCGATCTTTACGACCTCGCGCAAACCGGGATGATCCTCATAGAAGTCGCGCTCTACGTCCGCCAGAAACATTTTGAAGGCGTCTAATCTGGTCCTAAAGAAGATCTCCCTATCAGCGCCAATCAGCTCCTTCGGGCACCTGCACAAATCATGATGCAATAGGACATAGATTCCGCCGCCGCTCATTAAGCAATAGACGGATTTTTCAATGCCCGCGTCTTTCAGTCTCTTAACAAGGTAGCCCGCCAGAGCCTCGACCGCCGCCTTAACATCGGGCTTCTTCATGTCATGCGTTATGCTATCAATGTCCGCACCTAACGTATATGCGATGGTCTCGCGCAGGGTGCCTAGAGTCTCGCAGGGTACATTTTTGATGCTGTCCCATTGAGTCGATTGCGTCTTGACGCTCGGCATAAATATGTCGAGCAGCGCATACATGGTGCGATATTTCAATAGGGTGTCGCCGTAATCATCAGGCGTCCGCAATCTTATGCCGCCTGCGTCTGCTCCGATATACCAGCCTTCATCACCATTCAGCGCACGCCACTCATTCTCGGCAGGTTGACAGAATTTCGTTATGATCTGCCAAACTTCGGGGCGCTGGTAATGAGCTATGGT
>Ga0153915_10004683_pt1 | contig 12644 bp, 12 predicted proteins | sample Opewatmetagenome_2_FD_107003 | JGI IMG/M metagenome (GOLD analysis project Ga0153915, IMG submission 107003) | Freshwater wetland microbial communities from Ohio, USA - Open water 3 Core 3 Depth 3 metaG | ecosystem: Environmental > Aquatic > Freshwater > Wetlands | place: USA: Ohio, Lake Erie... | reverse complement strand
TGTTGATTTGAAAGATCTAACAAGTAGATTAGACTCCCTCTGGCTGGATATTGCATCTTCAGAGAGAACGACACGACGACCAACACCACTTCCTATAATTATAGTTCTGCACTAAACTATTTATACTTATTGTCAGCTTATTATTTATCATGTCTTACCCGGAGCAAATCCATATTGAACATCATATGAATATAGAAGAACTTTATAAACGGATAAAAACTCGTGAGAATGACACCAAAGTCCTGAGAAGATTGTATTTTATCAAGTACCGTTATGAAGGAAAGACGGTGTCTGAATCAGCTAGGTTAGTTGGAATAACAAAACGTGTTGGATATATTTGGCAAGAGAGATGGAACAAAAAGGGCTATGAAGGCTTGATTCCTCAATACGCAGGCGGCCGGCCATCGAAGCTCACAGATGCTCAAAAAGAAAGGCTAAATCATCTGCTTAAGCAAACCGATACTTGGACTACTGAAGAGGTTAGAGCGCTTATCTTCAAAGAATTCAATGTGGAATATACAAGCAAGCAAATTAGAATAATTCTGAAAAATACAGGTATGAGATATGCCAAGCCGTTTACTCACGACTATCGAAGACCCAAGAATGCCGAAGAGATTTTAAAAAAAGTTTACCTATAATGGATGACGAAGTTGTCATTGGTTTTATGGATGAATCATCGCCACAGACAACCGCGAATACTCAACGTCTTTGGTCTTTTGGCAAGCCAGTAATTTATAAAAATACTAGCAAGATGAAAGCGAATGCTTTTGGTTGTTACATGCTTAATGGGACATCGGTCATTGATTTTAAAGAGCATTCTAAAAAGGAAGATGTGGCAGAATTTTTAAAAGCAGTTCGGCAAAAGAATCCAAGCAAAGAGATCGTTATCCTTTGTGATAATTTCAAATCCCATACGGCAAACCTCACCAAACAATGCGCAAGAGATTGCGACATAAGTTTAGTTTTTCTTCCAAAATATTCTCCGGATTTGAATCCAATCGAATACATATGGAAAAGCATAAAGAGAGTAATCTCTCGGAGCTTTATCCGTGACATCAATCATATAAGGGCATTGATTCGAGAATCATTTCTTGAAAACGCTTCGAAGCTAAGCTTTGCAGGGCATTGGATCGAACGCTTCCTTGGTGGAGACAATTGGTATAAAAAGTTAGGTTTAGGACTATAATCCTTAGCGTCAGAACTGTCACCATCTCATTGTCGTCGATATCATTTATTTCTTATCTGAAAGTGCCCTCTCTACTTGCTCTGAAAGCTCCGGGTATCGTTCTCGGACTGCGATCTCCAACAAATCGCTTATCTCTTTGCTCATGCTGTAAGCAGGAGTTGTCAAGTTCCTATATCTCAAAACAGCCATCACCAGGGGGTTCCAGCTCGATATCCGGGGGTTTTCTGTTCCCTGTTTGATAGCCTGGGCCAGAACGCTCATATTGACTCCGGACTCTGTAACCCTTACTCCGGACTCGGCAATCTGTACTTCGGACTCCCTACTACTTACACCTGACTCCTTAGTAGGAAGTTCCGATTCGGGTTTAGGAACTCCGGAGTCCAGACTCGTTACTCCTGAGAAAATGGCATCCATGCCCTTTTTGTCGATAACCTTAGGCTGCGGCATCGTTCAGAACCTCCTCGGCGAATTTCTTGTATGCAACAGCTCCCGTTGATTCAGGATCGTGGAGTACTATCGGTTTTTGGCGAGCGGGGGCTTCTGCAAGTTTTACGTTTCTTGGAATCACAGTTTGGTAGACCTCGTTTTTGAAATAGTCTCGGACCTGTTCAACAACTTGCTTGCTCAGGTTTGCCCTGCCGTCAAACATGGTAAGAAGAATCCGACGCTTTGGCTTGTTGCCGATCCTAGTCTTCACCATGTCAACCATTTTGAGGAGCTGGGCCATGCCTTTGAGTGAATAATATTCGCATTGTAGAGGTACAATCAACTTCGTACACGCTACAAGACCATTGATGGTCAGCACTCCTAAGTTCGGAGGACTATCAAGCACGACGTAATCATAATGGTCTACCGTGGATAGCTTGTTTCTGAGGACAAATTCGCGGGCAAGCTGGTTGGAAAGCTCAAGTTCAGCACCCATTAAATCGAGGTTGCTGGGGACTATGTCTAGCCCCTCGATCATTGTGCGTTGAACTACATCTGATATCTGGGCATCTCCAACCATCACATCATAAATCTGCTTCTTGAGGCTCATCTCATCTATCCCTAGGCCGGTTGTTGAAGCCGCCTGTGGGTCAAGGTCTATTAGCAACGTCTTTTTCCCTGCCAAAGCGAGATAGGCCGAGAGGTTGATGGCACTTGTGGTTTTGCCACAGCCGCCCTTATGGCTACAAAATAATATGATCTCCATACTCCCTACTCCTGACTAGGGATTCCTGAGTCAGAAAGCCCTACTCCTTACTCCGGAGTAATGATTTCTGAGAAGATAGTCTTTTCGGCGTCTATGGCCAATTATAGGGCACATCTCCGATCTTCCTGAGCATGATGTGGCACTCCCAATGCTAATCCTATGGGCTTATATCTACTGGATCAATAACCGCCTATATTGCCAGCCAGCTTTATCTCGTCTCGATGGAGTAGGCCCGTTGGGCTGGCCGGGCCGTTGGCTATTTAATATACACTGATTAGCCACATGTAGATGAATGGGGAAATCAAGTGCTATAGGTGTGGTAAAAAAGTGCGAGAAGGTGGCGTTGGCGATTTCAATCTGGAATTAAAATTTGTCACCTTCTGCTCGTCTGAATGCAGAAGTCTCTTCTGGCAGAAGGATAAGGGAGTACATAAGCCAATCCAGAAGCAAGAATCCCTATGGGCATTTGCAATTCCGCAATTTGTATGAGCAGGAGTTGATATGGTGGAAATCTGTCTTCGTTTGTTCTCTGCATGTAGAATCACGTTGGAATCTGATTGATTCATAGAAAATAGCTTTTTTTGGTGTATGCTCCGATAAGGCTTAAACCTTGAAAGTCTCATCGAATCCTTGACTTTGATGGATGAACTCACCGATAAGAAGGTTATACAGATTCACGATTTCCTCATAGAGGAGATGGGCGGTGAGCCCGGCATTCGAGATCCGGCCACGTTATATTTTGTCGTTGAAGCCATCAACTACGAGACGGATCTATTCAGAAAAGCAGCTCAAGCACTATTTTTGGCAGATCGCCATCCCTTTTGGGACGGTCAGAAGAGGACCGCCTTTGAGTTAGCAGATCTTACTTTGATCGAAGTGATATGGCCGAGATAATGCGTGTAATGATAAGAATTGCTGAATATAGGTGTCCTGAAGGAGAAGAAATAGGTGCAATTGCGAAATGGGTAAAAAAGATGGTTGTGATGCTGTAATCACTTGTTAGCGAGTTCTACTAGCATATTTTTGTGGTATGCAACGCTTTCAAGGAAGTGCTTGCGTTCGCTAGGTAATAGAGCACTTAACCTTTCTTCTGTAGACACCAAGGATGCGCTGGGGGTTCTCATTGGCACCGCCGGACCCTCGCATATGTCTGAGCTTACCATCGCAAAACACCTCTCTCGTTATAGATTCTGCAACTAGAATCATAAGGTCCATTGTATTATAACCTTTCGGAACTGCTCCGAATATCCGAATGAAAAACGTTGTACATACTGCCCTAAGCAACCTTTCTAAATGGCCCAAAAATTGCTTCAGCCTAACTATCTATTCCATTACACTATGGAATGGTTTATCGACAATTGCCCGATATCGGAAAAGCAGCATCGGCAAAACCAAAAACATACTGTAGAATCCAGCGCGCACCATCAGGGGGTTCGACCTGGAAAGTATCCTTATAATAATATCTTGTGGTTTAATGGATATCGAAAAAAGAGAGGCTAGGTTGCAGGTTGTATATACTTGCATGGAGCTAGATCCAGACTCTGTTCACTGGTCCAGAACGCACTTGCCATTTTCTAAATGATAACCAGTATCACATTTATTGTTGTCCCTACCGGAGTCCTCACTTGTGTGGGTCTCTCCGCCTCTTATCTCAATTCTGTGTTCCCCACTTGGGTTCGTTGATGGCACATTAGTCGACGGGTTGGCTGGGGTTATTGATGGTGCGTTGCTAGGGTTCTCACCTGTGTTGGTCTCTCCGCTTGGGTTCGTTGATGATGGATTGGCAGGGATTGTTGATGGTGCATTACTTGGGTCCTCGCCTGTGTTAGTGTCCCCGCCTGGGTTGCCACTCGTTTGGGTTTCCCCGCCTTTTATCTCAATCCTGTGTTCCTCACTTGGGTTCCCGCTAGGATTCCCACCTGGATCCCCTTCGGGAATATCATTGGGATTCTCGCTTGGTTTCTTACCAGGGTCTCCACCAGGGTTTTTGCTTGGATCTCCTCCAGGGTTCTCTCCAGGTTTCACGCTTGTGTTTCCTTCGGGATTGCCACCATGATTATCATTTGGTTTACCGTTCGGTTTTTTACCAGGATCTCCATCATTTTGGTGATCTCGTGGTGGATTGAATGGCTCATAGTAGCTTTGATAAATGTTCCATGGGTAATCCCAATAATATCCTGGATAATAGCTGGGCTGTGTATAAGAAGTGGCTGCTACTACATTAATCACCACTTGGTTGCTTGCCCAGCCGTTTAAAGCAAAAGATAGCGTGTGTCGCCCAATTGTGCCTGCGTAGAAAGTTAATTGGCTATTCGGATAGAGGACGTAGCTGTTGCTGTATATTTGGCCATCTGAGGTAAAGGATCCACTGCCTCCTGTAGAAGAAATTGCGAGGAGTGATACAGTTGCACCCTGAGGAACTACTGCGTACTGTGTCCAAGCTGTTGCTCCTTTAATCCATAGGAAGTTCCCGCCGGTATATGATGGAGTGGACTGATATTGAGTGTACGACACAGATTGCATCTGTTCTCCGAGATATACATGTGAGGGTGTATTGCCGGCAATCTCAATTTGTTGGGATGCACTGATAGCGTTACTGGGGACCGACCCCGAGGTCACGGTGTAGAACTGAGAATATTGATATGCGTTTTCAGTTGCGCTCGCTTGTAGCCAAAATAGGCACGCTATTACAATTATTACCAATAAGGTCGAGAATAACATATAAATTTTCATGGCCATCCCTCCACGATTAATCTGTAATTGAAAGGCATATGCATTACAAATATTTGTGGTACATGAGTGTGTGGTTTTCTTATCTCCCGCACGTTATCATAGGCGGCCTGTTACCAGTAGAAAACCTGATATTTTGGTAGTTAGGCTTAATTAAGGCCATGAATGGCACAAGATAAAACCGTCACTGCGAAAGGGGTGAATCATGATGGTCCTATTTCGGCCTCGCTGAAGCGTTTCCGCCAGAAAAGGCAAAGGCATTGTGGGATCGGTTTGAGTTTGTATATATACCAAAACATGGCAGTTGGTTGAATATTGCCGAGATCGAATTAAACGTGCTTACAAGCCAATGCTTGAACAGAAGAATCGATGATATCAAGGTTATTGGGAACGAGGTTGCAGCATGGTTAAAATCCAAAAACAACAAAAATGCAAAGTTTAATTGGTAATTCACAACAGATGATGCCAGGATAAAATTATTCCGACTTTATCCGAAATTACAGAGCTGACGGGGCACTCGGCAACTATCGGTCATGAATCTTGCGGGTCAATATCTAGAGGTTACCCACAGAGAATAGTGAAGAGCCAAACATATTATACTCGAATTAGATCTTAAACTATGGAGTCGAGTGAAGATCTCGTTAAAATCGTTTATCAAATCGCTCTTCAGCGCAACCCAGATCCCGATAGCCAAATGCGTTGGGCTAGGCAAATTGATTGGGGCATGACCCCAGTTGAATTCATGCAGAACATTAGGGATTCAGAGGAGTTCAAGGCGATTATGGATGAGTTCAAAGCAGCTAAAAACTGGGATCGTATGGCTTCAAGTGGAGCGGAGATTATTATGCCCCTAAAAAATGGTAGCAAACTTTGCGGCCCGGCAAAGAATGCATCGTTTTTTCTGGAAATCGCAGATCAGGGTGGTATCCGAAAAACACATATCACGAGAATAATTCAAGAATATCTTGCGAAAGGAGATACGTTTGTCGATATAGGGGCACATTTCGGATATTTTACTATCTTAGCTTCTCAGATCGTTGGTCCAAATGGAAAAGTGCTATCTTTCGAACCATTCCCTGCAAATTTCGAGTATCTACAAAAAAATATCGAACTTAATAATTTAGAGAACGTATCTGCATACTATCGCGGCTTATGGGATTCTTCAACTAAAAAAGGCATCCTTGAAACGGTGCCTAACATGGCACGGATCGTCGAGGGTAACGATATAGAAATGATTGCGCTTGACAGCCTTGATGTTAACCCTAAGATGATAAAGATGAATATTGAAGGCTCAGAGCCATTCGCCTTGCGCGGTATGACTCGAACATTAGAGAAATATAAACCAATTTTGCTTTTAGAATTCAATCCTGTGGCAATAGTTGTAGCTGGTGGGAAAATTACTGACTTTTGGAGGCAACTTAATGGATATAAGATATACAAAATTCCTAGTAACGAAATTATGAAGAAGTTTGAACAACTTAGGCGGATTTGCCTAGATCATAGTGTCGTAGATCTTTTAGCTTTGCCCTAGCGTTTAGCATTTCTCAGGGTATGTGTTTAGCTCGTTATAATCAGCATCTACTAGCTAATTTTACGTTTTACCATATCGCTAATTTCCAGGAGACGTTTTGAGGGCTAAAAAGCCATTTGATGTCGACTCTTAAATAAATCTGAGTTAATATATATTATATCCACCAGAAGCAACAATCGCCATCTATCGACTGATTCGTTGGCAGCTAAACACATATTCTCAGGTATCCCGCGGAATCAAACGTGGTACTGTAGTTCTGTTCAGTCCTACTCTAGTCCTTTTAATACTAGGCTTATAAATAGAACATCAACAAAGGTAGCCTGACCCAAATGTTATACTTATTTCATGGACGTGAGATTACGTTCAGCATTTTCTCAGGTATCCTGCGGGCTATCAAGCGTGGTACTATAGTTCTATTCAGTCCTGTTCTAGCTCGTTTGATTCATTTTGGTTTGTCTCATCCTAGGCTCAAAGCGCTGATTTTGGCGTTGTTACTTAGGTGTCCCGTGCTGGAGGAACATCTATATTGGTTCGCTATGGCAAGGGGATTAATCCCTGAAGGTACGACTGCTCGAGTTTCTTCGGATCCGTCAAAGCTTACACCCAGTGCTGTTATCATTTATACCAATCTAAAAGCCGCCATTGACCAACATAACATGGATGATTGAAAGATGCGTATAGTCATTGATTTGCAGGGAGCGCAAACGTCGTTTTCTAGAAATAGAGGCGTTGGCAGATATACAATGGATTTGGTAAAAGCGATGGTGCTCGATCCAAATGGTAACGAGATCTTTCTAGCTCTCAATGGAGCATTTCCAGATACGATAGAAGCCATTCGAGCGCAATTTAATAGTATTTTGCCTCAGGAAAACATAAGAGTATGGCAGCAGTTCTTTGATACTACTGCAATCAACCCAAAAAACAATTGGAGAAAGAATGCTGGTGAGATACTCCGAGAGGAGTTTTTAAACAGCCTTGAGGGAGATATTGTTTTCTCAACAAATCTGCAAGAAGGCATCTTTGATGCAGCCTGCACAAGTGTCAAAATAATACCAACAGATTCACTTATATGTTCAACGCTTCATGATGTTATTCCCTTGATTTTTCCTGATTCATACCTAAATAAGGACATAATGCGCAATTGGTATGAGGAAAAAATCAATTTTATTAAAAAATCTGATATTGTGATTACTGTCTCACTCTCTTCGCAGGCAGATATCAGCAAATTCTTGAAAATACCCGTAGAAAACATACATGTTATTTATAATGCGGTCAATCATGACTGGTTTAGACCAAAAGATATTGGATATCAAGACAAAGAAACTTTTTTAGCCCGAATGAATATATCAGCCCCTTTTGTGATGTATGCTGGCGGGACTGATTTACACAAGAACCTGGGTACGTTATATTCTGCATTTTCAAAACTGCCAGAAAATATATTACAAACCTATCGATTAGTAATGGTTGGAGACGGATTTAAAAATTCAGAGGATCGTCAGCGCAATAAACTGATAAAATTGGGCATTAATGATTCTGTTGTTTTTACTGGTCATGTGGATGATGAAGAATTGCTAATGCTTTACAACCTCTGTGATTTGTTTGTTTTTCCTTCAACAAATGAAGGCTTTGGGCTTCCACCACTTGAGGCCATGGCCTGTGGGGCAGCAGTCTTGGCTTCTAATACCTCGAGCCTTCCGGAAGTAGTAGGGAACCAGGATGCTTTATTCGATCCATACGATGATGTTGGTCTAGCAAAAAAAATAGAACGTGTTTTGACTGATCGTAAATTCAGAGATCATTTAAAAGAACACGGAATTCAGCAGGCGGATAAGTTTTCATGGGATAAGAGCGCAAAATCATTATTGACAATATTTGAAGTGATTGTTAAAAATAGACGTGTGATTCAGACGCCATTGACAAAACATGATCCAATTCAAAATATCATCAATTATGTGGCATCCATAAGCCCAAGAGGGTCTCATGATGATAACGACTTGATTCGTCTGGCTGCATCTATTGATGAAACATTTTGCACGAGAAAAGATCCTCCGCGAAAGCTGTTTCTGGATGTCAGTTCCATTATAAACCTAGATCATCTGGCAGGAATACAACGAGTTGTGCTAGCAATTTGTAGCGAACTTCTCAACAATCCACAAGAGATTGGTATTGAAATGGTTTACACAACCCCAAATGAGCCAGAGTTTTACCGTGCAGATGCACTAATAAACAAAGTCTTAAGAGGCTCACAGGAGCACGCTAGTAACGATTTAATAAAGTTTTGCCCAGGAGACATCCTTTTGTTCCTTGATCTCCATCCTAGTGTTGCGATTTCACACCAGGAAAAAACACAATTTTTGAGAAATAAAGGCGTTTCTGTTTTTTATGTTGTTTATGATCTCATCCCAGTATTAAAGCCTGAATTTTTTTGGTCCGAACTGTGTATTGAATTTGAGAAATGGCTATTAGCGGTCTCAAAATCAGATGGAGCGATTTGTATCTCACGCTCCGTGGCTGATGAGCTTAAAGAATGGCTAACGAACAATAGTCCGAAACGTCTGCGGCCATTCAAAATCGGTTGGTTCCATTTAGGTGCCGATGTCGAAAGCGCCGTGCCCACTCGTGGTCTGCCCGACGATGCGCCCCAAGTGCTTGCTCAGATCGCTGCTCGCCCCAGTTTTCTTATGGTAGGAACAGTCGAGCCACGCAAGGGATACGCCCAAACGCTCGCCGCTTTTGAACAGCTCTGGTCATTTGGTATTGATGCCAACCTTGTAATCATTGGCAGACAAGGGTGGATGATGGAAATGCTGTTAGAAAACTTACGCTTCCACCCTGAAAGAGGCAATCGGCTATTTTGGCTTGAAGGCATCAGCGATGAATATTTGGAAAAGATCTATGCGACTTCTACTTGTCTCGTCACCGCGTCCGAAGCAGAGGGTTTTGGGCTGCCGCTTATTGAGGCTGCACAACATAAGTTGCCTATCATCGCTCGTGACATTCCAGTCTTCCGAGAAGTAGCAAGCGAGCATGTTTTTTACTTCAGTGGTAACGAACCTGCTGATCTCTCAAAGGCAATACAGCAGTGGCTAGCGCTATACAAATCAAACAGGCATCCGAAGTCAGATGGCATGCCTTGGCTAACTTGGAAGCAGAGCACGCAGCAGTTGCTGGGTCTTATCCTCCAAGAGCAGTGGCAATATACTGTTGAGTATCAATAACGTGCGGGGTTCTCATCCCCCGCACGTAATCGTGTTTTCAGAACCCATATCAAAAGGCTACATCATGGATAGACATTCAGAGATTACCAAGTAAGCTCGCCACGACCTAATCCGTCTGATCATGATGATAGCCTGTAGCAACTTAATTTCAAGCTGAAAGGTAGAACCAGCATCTAGCCAATCAGCAGCAACCTAAGCCACATAATTCTGGTCCGTCATTTTCTTCATTGGTCCTATTCAACTTTCTTCATACTGAGGCCATTTATCTGCAAGTATTTTATTTTGCCATTGTCTCCAGTAATAGCGGCAATAACGGAAGCTTGGCCATTGGGCTGGCTCAGGCGGAAATGGGTTGCATCTATCATTGTGATGTAGTGTTCGATGTCAGACTTCTGCAATACGAGTGAGAAACTGGGTGATTGGTAGTATTCTCCTTCCAGCCAGGCAGTCATGCTTTCATTGAGGGACGAAGTGTTTGTCGGCCATCCTATACCTGGTTTCATCGGCAGGAATAGTTGGAGCGCCTTTTCAATGGTCCTGTTCATCTCAACATCCCGGTTTGAGAGCACTATAACTGTAAAATGCTGATCAGGCACCATCATGAATCGGCACGCAAAACCATCAATATCTCCTGAATGTTCCATAACCCGCATGCCTTTGTAATCATGAATCATCATGCCATATCCATAAGACCTGTTATCCGGATAGCTGGGTATATATGCGTGGGGTGTTTCCATTTCCCGGATGGCTACCGCTTCCAGAACACTATTGCCATCGATGCTTCCATTATTCAAGAAGGCGATGGCCAATCGAGAGAGATCATTTGCGCTGGAGAACAGAAATCCTGCCGGCCAGTAAGTAGTGCTATCTTCAAAGGGCCTGATGACCTCTAGTTTTCCAGACCCATTCTCTATATAGCCCTGAGAAAATGGATAGGTCATGGCTTCAGTGGGCCGGAAGGTGCTACGATTCAATCTCAAGGGATTCAGGATGCTCACCTGTATCTGGTCTGCATATGGCTTCTTGGATGCTTCCTGGATCAATAGGCCAGCCAGGGCAAATCCCCTATTGGAGTATGAGTAGACTTCTCCAGGCTTTGTGAACAGGATCGAATCATTCCATGAACGTATGCTTTCGGCCAATCCTGACTCGTCATGACGGCCATAATTCTCTCCTCCATTCACCAGACCTCCAGTGTGGCTGAGCAACTGTCTTCCCGTGACATTTGAAAGCGCTGGAGTAAGGCCGGGGATATACCTGCCAACAGGGACATTCAGATCCACGCGTCCTTCTGCGCTGAGAGAAAGCAAGGATAGGGCAGTAAAGATCTTGGTGGCCGATGCTATCCTGAAAAGAGTGTTTGGCGTAACGGAACAATTTGTTTCAAGGTCGGCGACGCCATAGCCTTTGGAATATATGGTCTCTTTATCTTTTACGATGGCCAGGGCTGCGCCGGGAACATGTTTTTCTTTAAGTTCATTGAGAACGGTTTCATCAAGCTGACTGAAATTAACTGCACTCAGGCCATGCTCTGTCAGTAATTTATCCGATCCCAAGCAGCACGAAGCGGAAACGGCAAGAACTACAAAGAGATGCATTATTATAAGAAATGGGGATGCATTAGAAGTTTTAGTTATAATTTTAGTCATATTCGTGTTATTTGTATTGGCTCATACTTGAGGATTACGGACCTTTCGGCTTTGCATCTAAAGTCAGGTTCATTGGTCATCGGTTAAGCCCACCACTCAGCTCGAAAGCGTTCACGGTTTGCATGAGGATCGAGGGCTTGACTATCGTAAACACCTGCTAGAGTTTCCCAAGTCCTCGTTATTCCCATATATCGTAGAATAAGAGTCAGCTGATCATCTGCATTCTCCGAGAAGATAATGCTCCATCTAAGTTGAGTGAATCTTACTATATTTTTTCCAGGATGAATTTTCCTAACATTAAAATATGTTCTCCTGCTAACAAGAAGTGTCAAAATCGCAACCCATATAAGAGCTTCAATTATCTGAGGATTTTTAGTCTCCAGGGCGTCTAATGCGTACCTGCTCTTTAGCTCTTTAAACATCAATTCGATATCCTATCTAGCTCCGTAAAGCTTTCCGATATCCTCAGGCTCAAGAATATCTGAGTTAATATTAGTAATATATGTATGATATTTTTCATCTTCTTCAGTATAGATAGCGACAAGACGGAATCGATGTGTATCGGGTCTTTTCACTCCTTTATATGCTCTGCGCTTAAAGGAGACCTCAATCTCTACATCCAAAAATTGTCGTTTGAGCTTAGGCAGTACATCTTGTAGATATGCTCCGCACACATCGATACTCTGGCCTCTCCAGGATCTATTTGCCTTTATGATCATTGGATTCGAGTTATCCTTTAATCGAGAGACAAAGAAACCTCCGTTCTCCGCTATTCTCGCAAATAGTTGATATTTATAGAAACCAAGATCAATAAGCAGGATTTTCCCTTTTATCCAAGGGCCGACTTTAATAGTCTTTAGCTCATTGGTACGTTCGTTGTGTATAGAAACGCTTTCTGGAGTGTTTCCAACTGCACTGACAAGAACTGCAATCTTAAGGCCAGCAGCTTCTCCTTTGGATCGGGCCGCTGGGTAGAGCTTTGCCAGACTTGAATGAAGTCGAACTATTGTACTATCTGTGTAGTCCCGAAACCTTTGACTTTATATACCCTTCAAAGTGGCATGGGAAAGAAGAATAAAGTTATAAAGCTAACAGATAAGAAGATCAGATATATCATTCGAGCCAAAAAGAGAGGCGA
>Ga0153915_10004682_pt1 | contig 12644 bp, 10 predicted proteins | sample Opewatmetagenome_2_FD_107003 | JGI IMG/M metagenome (GOLD analysis project Ga0153915, IMG submission 107003) | Freshwater wetland microbial communities from Ohio, USA - Open water 3 Core 3 Depth 3 metaG | ecosystem: Environmental > Aquatic > Freshwater > Wetlands | place: USA: Ohio, Lake Erie... | reverse complement strand
CGACCACGGCCTACGGAAAGATCTGACTGCCGGACCGATCACCAAGAAGGACCTGTTCGAGTTGCTTCCTTTCCGGAATGTTCTGACGACCTTTGAACTGAGCGGGAAGCAGATTCAGGAGGTGGTCCGGTATTACATAGAGCAGAAGCCGGCTATCCAGATGACGGGTCTTTCCGCCAAATGGAAGAACCTTGGCGACAATAACATCCAGATCACGAAGATCGAAATACAGGGAAAGCCGCTGGAAGAGTCGAGGATGTACAAGTGCGCTGCGAGCGACTTCTTCGTCGGGGAGGCCAAGCACTATCTGGGTGTCGAGATTGAGAAACCCTACTACCTCCATCAGACTGTCTTCGAGGCGCTTGAAAAGGCGGTCCGGAACGCCAAAATGATCAAGACGTCCCTCCCATACAAGATCACCGAGGAGCAACAATGACCCCGAGCCATTTTCCAGTTCTCATCATCACGGGCAGACCTGCCGCGGGGAAATCGGAGCTGATCGACTACTTGAAGAAGACTGACAAGGCCGAGTGCCTTGAACGCTTTCATATTGCTCCATTCGAGGAACTCGACGATTTCGTCTATGTATGGGAGACATTTGAAATCGATGACATTCTTTCCCGGTACGGGAAGAAAAGGCTCTGGACGGACGAGAGGTATTATTTCACCGACCATTTCATCTGGGGTTTGTATATCGAGCGTATGAATCTGGAATACAGAAAGAAATTGGCGCGGGATCGCTCCTACCATGACCACATGACAGCCTTAATAGAGTTTGCGCGTGGCGGCCCCAATGGCATCGAAGAGGCTCTCAGCTACCTTCACGAAGAAGTATTGCAGCGCGCCGCGATCATCTACATAAAAGTTTCTTACGAAGAATCAGTCCGGAAGAATCGACGGCGTGCGCGGAAGGGAATGGAGGATTCGATACTCTATCACTCTCTCCCCGACGAGAAGATGGATTTCTATTATAGGACAAATGACTGGGAAAAACTGGAGAAAATGAACCCCGAATACATCAATGTAAGAGGGTTCAATGTTCCGTACGGAGTGTTTGAGAACGAGCCGGAGAAGACACTTGACCCCCTTCTGATTGGGAAGGAACTCGAGCGGGTGACTGCGCGCCTATGGCCAAGGGTTTCTGCCCCTCGCTAGCGACTCATTGCCAAGATACCTTTTCGAATAACAGCCCCTGCTTGCGGAGATTCATCAAAGGCAGGGGCTGGTTCGTTTCTGACATCGCACTGCACGCGACAAATGCCGGGGCTTCCCCGTCATTACTGCACGGCCGCTTTCCCTTTCGGGATGGCGTTCCAGATTCTCGAAGTCAATGCGATTCCCAGGATCCCGAAAGGAATGAGGAACAGGGGCCAGAACTGCCAATTCCAGGTGGTAATATAGCCAAGGCATAGAGACTGGACTCCCGTGCCAAGGTACACCAGGCCATCGATGAGGCCGACAGCGGTCGCGGCAGCCTTCGTTCCTCCAAAATCCATTGTGGCTGTGCCGCTCAGCATCCCATGTGTTCCAATGACTGCGACGGATACGATTGAGACGAGGAGACCCAGTGCGAGCGGCTGAGCCCCAATTGCGAAGGTCATGGCGACGACTGCGATGATCAGTGCCCCATAGAAGATGCCAGCAACAGGTGCACGTCGCGATCCGAAGAGCCGGTCCGACATCCAGCCTGCAAGCATGCCGCCGCTTGCACCAGCGAGCATTAGGATCAATCCCCAGTTATTCAGCCAGAAGTTCCATTCACCAGCAAGAGCTGGTTGAGCACCGACCTGCTCCTTAGCGTAGATCGGGAACCAGTGCATAACTCCGTTCCTCAGGACTCCCGTGCAAAACTCGATGGCGCCCACCGTGATAATTACCTTATTAGTGAATATGCGCCGCATGATGTCGGAAAGTTGAAACGAGGTCGCAGGTTCATCCGATGAAGCGTCACCCGTATTGAAATCCTGGAATCCAGCTTCTCCCGGAGAATCCCGGAGGACGAAGAAGTCGACAATGAGCCAGAACAGGAGAATCCCAGCGGGGATGAAGAACACAAGCCAGTACTCGGGGTGTGCGGGGTTTGCCCGCTCTGTGAAATTCACAACGGCCTGACTCCAGTCGAAAGCAAAATAGAGACCCAGCGAGATGAGGACGCCGAAGATTCCTCCAAAGGTGCCGCGTTCACGCACATGAAACCAGGCGGAGTTGACCTTGACGATTGCCACGGCTCCATAGCTCTGGAAATACATATTCAGAGCGTAGATGATTGAAAACGCCAGCGTGAGATTCAGGGTCCAGTGCAACGCAAGAATGCCGTAGACGATTACGCCGAGGAGCATATTCATCAGGGCCGCCCCTCCGGCGCCAATAAGCATGGCCTTCTTCCCACCGATCTTGTCTGTCAAGGGCCCGTTGATAAGAAAGGAGAAGGCGTAGGTAATGGTTCCCGCTGCGAAAATGATCCCGAATGCCTCCTTGGGCATCAGATCACCCAGAGCGTTTTTTGAGACGGTTAGATTGTAGCGCCCCATGTAGAGGAAGGCGTACGTCAACCCGAGTGGGAGCCAGTTGAAAATGCGGCGGCGACGGTATGCCGCACTATGAACGGGGCGGTCGGAATTCGGATTCTGCATTGAAGTGAGGTTCCGAGGTGTTCTGAGGAATTCGACTTCTGTGAATATAGGGAAATTCCCTTGAGAGAACACAACAAAAAGCCCTCGCAGTGCGAGGGCTCTGGATGGACATCTGTCGCTATTATGCCATCCTATCGTATGACTGTCATCCGTACCGTTTCAGTGACAAGTACCGTATTTGGAACGTGCACGTCGACCATTACAGCTTCTGTGACCGTACCTGTCATGCCGGCCTACCTGAGCAACGCCATCTTCTTCACCTGCGTGAAACTGACCGCAGGATTGACGGTAGATGCCGCCGAAAGGCGGTAGAAATATACTCCGCTTGCTATCCCCAACGCATCCCACGTCACACTGAACGACCCGACAGGCCGAATGCCATTCGCCAGTGTCGCCACTTCACGACCCAGCATGTCGTACACCTTCAAAGTAACGAAGCTGACGTTCGATAGCTGGTAGCTGATTGTCGTGCTCGGGTTGAACGGATTTGGAAAATTCTGATCCAGGGAATACCGTACGGGTTTCGCGAGCGTTTCGTTTCCTTCGACTCCCGTCACCGCAAGTATGTTGCCCGTTGCGTAGTCACCTACGAAGTACTTGGCAATAATAGTCTGAATGCTGTCGCGCGTATATTGTCGGTCGAACTGATACCTCGCCCCCCAGTAAAGCTGCGACGTGTCGGAGATAGGCCACATTTGTTCTTCGTGACTCAGTTGGCCTAGATGGAGCGTCCGACGGAAGATCAGGGTGTCTGGCACAGACTGATTTCTGAATGCCAGACCACCAGCTGCCTCTACGTTTGTCACAAACACGGTGGGCGATGCAGCCCCTGCAATGTTGCTGAGCACCTTTTCGTGTTTTTTCGATTGGTACCATGGCATGTACAATGGCTCCACAGCTGTGCCGAAATTGTCCGGGCGTACCCTGTAGAGCGAATCCTTCAGCGAATTGTAGTAATAAAACTCCCAGCCCTCTACTCCGCGACCGAGAGAGTCAGCCCTCCAGGTTTCTACATACTTCAGCACAAATCCCGGAAGCTTCGAACCTGCAAACTGCGCTGCGGAGTCGACTGCCGCTAAGAACGTCATCGGCTCTCCCACGCTGATGGTAATGAATAGTCCGTTGAAATCGGCATTGTTGATGACGATTGGTCCGGTAATCCCGACAGGGTCTCCCGTGGACGGATCAATGGCTCCATCACTGTTGAAATCCTTTGCGGCAACCGGGTAGAATGTCCCGTTCGGAGCGTGCGGAATGGTGAAATTCCCATCCCCGTCAGCAACGATTCCGGCAATAAAATGGGGCTCCGTATTGACGACCGAGTTGCTGGACAAACCGACAAATGCATAGGCCGGAGAAACACCACCGGTAGAGCTGGAAACTGAGCCGCTGACGTTGTAGCCCGAGAACGAGGGTGCGGTTGTGAACTCAAACCTGAACGGGGTGCTGATCGAGCTGCCCCCCTGGCCAGGAACCCAGTACACCATCATGAAGTATGCAGCCGACGGATTGAGTTTTGCCGCAAGGTACAGTGTCTCCGCATCTGCGCTGTACCAGCGATTCTCAATCGTGTCGATACTGGTGATGAAGCCTCTGAACTGCTCGAAAGTCTTTGTGGTGTCCAGCGGGGCACTGAACCAGATCTTAACCACAGTAGAGGACGGCACATTTGTCGAGTTGTTCGCCGGCTCGGTGCCGTTTACAGTTATCTGCGCAAACGCTCCCACTGAGAACATAACAAGTACACACAATACGAGTAGTTTCATCTTTCCTCCGTTTTTCTGATATCAAGTGTTGGACCAGAGTCGGAACTGGTACTCAGGTGTAAAATACTCGGCCAAGGGAACGATGGCCGTGCAATGCCCCAAAGAGGTACAAGAACCTTGCCATTGATTCCCCTATCAAGCTTCATCGATGACAGCGGCCAAATACGTCGCAATATGATGGGAAACGTAGGAAAGACAGACAGGGAATCAGATTAGGGCCCTCGCTCAAATGAAATTCTTTCCATTTCACGACGAAATTTGTATTTTCTACCATTGCCTCTTTCCACTACAGATCACTACAAATGCGAGATTTTGGGGTTAGGGCCAAAGCCGTCCGGGAAACTGTCTCGGTAAATCCAGCAACCGGGGAGATTCTTGGGACAGTCGTGGAGCATTCCGTTGAAGATCTTCGTGAGGCTGTTACTGCCGCGCGAAAGGCCCAAGTGCTTTGGGGGACCACGAGTTTCAGTGTGCGTGCACACCATGTTCTGAGAATCAGGGATTATGTAGTCGAGCATGCCAACAGGATAGCTGACATCATTTCGAAGGATACGGGCAAAACTCGGTTCGACGCCCTCAGCACCGAGGTGTTTCCAGCAACGATGAGTTCAACTTGGTACGCAAAACACGCAGAGCGAATCCTGCAGCGCGCGCGACTGAGACCCGGAAACATCCTTTTCTTCAACAAGCGGTCGTACCTGGACCGGGTTCCCTACGGAGTAGTGGGAATCATCACTCCCTGGAACTACCCTTTCGCGATCCCTTTTCACGAGTATATGATGGCCATAATGGCGGGGAATGGGGTGGTGGCAAAGGTGTCAACCCAAACCCAGCAAGTGGCGAAGCTCCTTGAGGAAGTTGTTCGCGCTGGAGGTTTGCCTGAAGGCATTTTCTCCCTTGTCAACATTCCGGGATCAGCTGCGGGCGATGCGTTCATCGAGTCAGGAGTCGATAAGATCTTTTACACCGGCTCTGTCCCGGTTGCGAAACAACTCATGGCAAAAGCGGCCGAGCGTCTGGTTCCCCTCTGTCTGGAGCTTGGTGGGAATGATGCCATGATTGTGTGCAAGGATGCAAATGTTCATCGTGCTGTCGGCGGTGCGCTCTGGGCTGGGTTCTCGAATGCCGGCCAATCGTGTGCCGGAGTGGAGAGAATCTACGTTGAAGAGGGGATTTACAGTGAATTTGTAACTCTGCTTCGAGCACGCGTGAGATCTCTCCGAATGGGGTATGACAGCGACGCGGATGTGGATATTGGAGCGATGACAACGGAGAAGCAGTTATCGACGGTGACGAGACACGTTACTGATGCGATAGAAAAGGGGGCCTCGATCACTGCAGTATCGGAAAACGTGAATCCCCGCTCGGGTGGTTTCTTCTATCCTCCCACCGTCCTCGAAGAAGTGAACGACGACATGCTCACTATGAGAGAGGAAACGCTTGGTCCGGTCGTTGCAGTTGTGCGAGTTGGCTCAATCGTCGAAGCAATCGACCGGGCCAACGACTCCACCTTCGGGTTGACGGCGTCAGTCTGGTCGCGCGACCGTGCAAAGGCGCGTGCTATTGCATCGCGGTTGAAGGTGGGGACGGTGACGGTGAACGATCATCTTATGAGCCACGGACTGGCCGAAATGCCCTGGGGAGGGTTCAAGGAGTCTGGAATCGGACGTTCCCACGGTGCGCTCGGATTCCACGAGATGACACAACCGAGGGTTGTGGTCGATGACGTCATGCCCGGCGTTCAACAAAACCTTTGGTGGTATCCACATAGTCGCGTCCTCTACGATAGAATGAGCAGAATCCTTCAGTTTTTGTACGCAAAGAGTCCCGTTCGGAGACTCCAGGCCATTCCACATCTATTGGTGGCTTTCTCCAAGACCTTCCGACGCTGAAGCCGAACTCTCCCGGAACAATGCACCATGGTCTCGATCTACTATTTCGACGACAACGAAATCAGGAAGCTGACAATCAAGGAGCTGCACCAGCAGCTGCTGGATCCCAAAGGGAAACTCTGGGTGGATCTGGAGGATCCGACTGATGCCGAGGAAGAGACTCTCCTCGTTTCGCTCCTGGATTTCCATCCTCTGGCTATCGAAGACTGCCAGAGCGGGAAAGAGGAGGAGGGGCACCTGCCAAAGGTGGAGGATTTTGGCAGTTATCTTTTCGTGATTTTCAACCCCGTGGAAATGGTTCAGAAATCAGAGTCGCGCCGGCAGCCGCATCGCCTCGATATCAGTACGTCGCAGCTCAGTGCTTTCCTATCCCGACAGGTGCTCGTCACCCACCACTATCGGCCCATGCGGTCGATTGCTTACGCTGCTCAGCTACTGTCGAAAAACCCGATGGCGCTTGGGAAGGGCCCCGATTTTCTGTTTCACATCATTATCGATGATGTCGTCGACAATTATACGCCAATCCTCGATGCGCTTGACGAGTCAATAGACTCGATGGAGGAAGAAGTCTTTCGTCAGCCAGGGCCGCGGACGATGGCGCGAATCCTTCAGATGAAGAAGAATATCATGACGATTCGCAGGATCGCTGTCTACCAGCGGGAGATGCTCAATCGTTTGTCCCGAGGAGAATTTTCACTCATCACCCAGGACGAAATGATCTATTACAGGAATGTCTATGACCACCTGGTACGCATGACCGATCTCGCCGAATCATATCGTGATATGATGTCGGGCCTCCTTGATGCCTACCTTTCGGTCACATCGAATAATCTGAATCAGGTCATGAAGGTCTTGACGATCATTTCCACCATTTTTCTCCCTCTTAGCGTTATCACTGGTTTCTTTGGTATGAATTTCAAGTATCTGCCGGGAGCAGAGTGGGAATACGGGGTTCTTGCGACCGTTCTGTTCATGGTCGGCGTCGGCGCTAGCATGCTCTGGATATTCAGGCGTAACAAATGGCTCTGATGTGGCGCTCGCATTTCCCGGACCTGCGGGCTTTCTCTACCCGCAAAGAATCTGAAGGTTGTGCATGCATCGGCTGAAGCTGGTGATTGATGTCCTTGAGAAGCATCTTGGCGTACCCAGGCAAGGTTCGCCCCTTCCGTTACCGCTCGATATGCTCATTGCGACTGTGTTGTCGCAAAACACGAATGATAAGAACAGTCACAGGGCCTACACACAGCTCCGAGAGCGGTATCCATCCTGGGAGCAGGTTGCGACCGCACCTCTCTCGAGTCTGACCTCGCTCCTGAGAGTCGGTGGAATGGCAAACCAGAAGTCGCGTCGTATCAAAGAGATTCTCGGCGTCGTGAAATCCCGTTTCGGTGCGTACGATCTGTCGGCGCTCAAGGAATGGACGAATGAACGGGTGATGACGGAACTGACGACGATGAAAGGTGTCGGCCCGAAGACCGCGGCATGCGTGCTGCTGTTCTCCCTTGGGCGTGACGTCTTTCCTGTCGACACACATGTGCACCGTCTCTGCACTCGCCTCGGTCTGTCAAATGGAAGCAGAACGCCGGAGGAGACGTACGAACGGATGAGAGATCGTGTTCCTCGGGGGAAAAAATACTCGCTCCATACGAATTTGATTCGATTCGGGCGCAAAGTATGCCGCTCCAACTCTCCGGCCTGCCAAATCTGCCCGCTCTATGCGCATTGCCTCTATAAGGGGAAGACGAAACAACGGTCGATGAATCGCACGCATTCCACCGCCGATCACGATTTCATGTTGCTGGACAACGTGTTGTGACTGCGCCTCGCATTGACAGAAACAAGGTCCGGAAGATCCTGGTCATCAAGCTCCGTGCCGTCGGTGATGTAGTCCTCTCTACCATCGTCCTGAGGAATCTCAAGATCGCTTTTCCCCAGGCTCAGCTCGATTTCTTGACCGAAAGACCGAGCAGGGATGTGCTTTCGGGCAATCCCTCCGTAAGCTCGACGATCGTGTACGATCGGTTGACAATGAGCGGATTCAACCTCATCGCTCTTGTCCGACAACGCTCGTATGACCTGGTGGTCGATCTCTTTGGTAACCCGCGCAGCGCACTCGTCACGTTTTTGAGCGGCGCCCGCTATCGTGTCGGATTCCGGTTCAGGGGACGAACCTACGCGTACAATATTGTCGTGGAACCGCGTGGGAACTCCGTCCACAATACACAATTCAACCTGGATGCACTCACGGCGATCGACGTTGCGATTCAGGATCAGAATCTCTATTTTGGGTTTTCACTGGCGGATGATCAGTATATCGACGATTATTTCAGATCGGCAGCGATCAGCGGCTTTGTCGTTGGCCTGAACACAGGCGGCGGGTGGTACACGAAGCGGTGGCCGCTCACCAGTTTTGCCACCCTTGCGGATCTGCTGGTAGAGCGGTACCGTGCTGCTATCGTGCTGACGTGGGGACCAGAACAGCTTGACCAGGTCCGCCAATTGCAGTCGATGATTCATCATCCCGCGTTCATCCCCCCGGAGACCACGCTCCCGCAACTTGGAGCACTGCTTAAACGGTGTACTCTCGTTGTGAGCAACGATTCAGGCCCGATGCATATCGCCGCGGCCGTGGGCACACCAGTGCTTGGCATCTACGGGCCGACCAACCCGGGCCTCCAAGGACCATATGGAGAGAAAAATGCAACGGTTCGGCGAGAAGGACTGGATTGTCTCGGCTGTAATCTCACAAGCTGCCCCATCGGACATCCCTGCATGAATGAATTGACTGCCGCGATGGTACTGAAGGCAGTGGAACATATTCTGGCAAAGAATTCGATAACACCATGAAACGAAAACGTTCCGCAAAAGCTTCAGTCCGACGGAAACGTTGGGTCATCCCCGACTGTACACGTTTCACCGGGTACAAGCCGTGCTTTCCCGGTTCACAATGCTATCTCGAATGTGTCGACCCGGCACCGATCGGCAAAAGGGTCCTCATCATCAATCTTGATGCCATGGGAAATGTCCTGGTGACAACAAGCGTCCTTCCGGCCATCAAGCGGAAATATCCCAAAAGTCAAATCACCTGGCTCACACTTAAGAATACGGCTCCGCTTCTCATGCATATTCCGCTCCTCGATCGTGTGTATGTGTGGGCACCGGAAAACTGGATGATCCTCCAGCAGATGTCATTTGACGTTGCAATGAATGTGGATAAGTCACAACGCTCCGCGGCATTCATGATGGGACTGCAAGCTGAGGAAAAGTTGGGTTTTGGGATCAATGAGAACGGCGTGATCATTCCTCTGAACAAGGAGGCGGAGGAGAACTACATACTCGGCCTCGACGACCATCTGAAATTTCACCTCAATCAGAAGACGGTTTCTCAGCTTCAGTGCGAACAATTCAAGCTGAAATACGCGAGGGATGAGTACGCTGTCACCCTCAGTCCTGAGGAGCTTGCTTTCTGTGGGAAATACCGAGAGAGCTCAGTGAAGACCCCAAACGCCATGGTAGTTGGACTAAACACCGGTTGCTCGGAGCTCTATCCGAACAAGAAGATGTCCATCGAGCAACACGTTCGGCTCATCGGCATGCTCCAGAAAATTCCAGGTGTGACGGTCGCCCTGGTCGGTGGGCCAGAGGATACACAGCGGAATGCCGAGATTGTGCGCCAGGCAGGGGAGAGGGTGATCAGTACGCCAACCACAGAAGGTGTGCGTCGTGGACTCTGTTATGTAAATATTTGCGATGTTGTAATCTCGGGCGATACATTCGGCATGCACATGGCGATCGGACTCAAGAAGCACGTCATTGTGTGGTTCGGTGTCAGCTGCTCCCAGGAGATCGACCTCTACGATCGCGGTCTGAAACTTGTCCCGAAAGGTTTGGATTGCTCGCCATGCTGGAAGCGCGACTGTCCGTACAATCTTGAATGCATCCAAATGATAGATTTTGATAAGATAGTGAACGAGGTGCAGCGACTGGCCAACCGTCGTTAGTTGAGCATCTCGGCACGAAAAAGCCCGGCAAGCATCCTTTGCTAGCCGGGCTTCTCAGTCTCTACCCTGAATTCCAGTCCTGTCCACCGTAGCCTAGTTCTTTTTCCCCTTCATGTACTCATCGAACTTCTTCGCGAGATAGTGATCCTCAGCGATGTATGCGATGATGTCCCTGAACTGTGAGGCATCTGCGTATCCCGCGAACTTGGTGATCGGGTCGCCGTTGGATTTCAGGAACAATGTCGTCGGGTAGCCATCGACACCGAATGCGCGCGCAAAATCCTGTTCGCTATAGTTTTGACCCCTGTATTTCAGTTGGGTCGCTGATTCAGCGTTTATTCTCACCAAGACATAGTGGCCCTGCAAGTAAGAAGCAACAGAACCGTTGTTGTAGGTATCAGCATCCATCTTCTTGCACCAACCGCACCACGTAGTATAGACATCAACCAGGATCTTTTTTCCCGTTTGTTGAGCCTCCATCACTCCCTTGTCAAACGACAGCCACCGGAGGGTTGTCCTGTCGCCGGCCAACGCTGCGGTGGTCGTCCATTGCCAGGCATAGAGGACGGTCAGCAAAATCAAGGGGACTCGAGAAATCTGCATGAATCTTTTCACATTCACCTTATTCTATGAGATGCAGCCACTCGCCCGGGCGGGTCAGAGACTAAGTGCGAGTGTGATCGTATGAGTGTTTCCGAGTTCAGAGGAGACCGGGGCGTACGCGTAATCGACAACAAAGCTGCCGTACTGCAATCCAATTCCTGCACTGAAGCCGCGTCCTTCTGATCCGAATTGATAGCCTGCACGGCCAGCGACGACCTGGTTGAAGAAAAATTCTCCTCCGGCATTCAGGTAGGTTCTTTTTTCAGGAAAAATCTGGACGAGATCTGCAGCCAGGCTGACCGTCGAATTTGCGCTTTCCAACACCAGAGCATATGCGGGACCCACTCGGAGAAGTGCCGGGAGCTTTGTTTTCTCGTTCCGGAGGTCTCTCATCCCACCGAGGTTTGCAAGGACCGCGCCAACTGACAGGTTTTCAATCGGAGTCTCGTACTGTGCTCCAAGGTCACACGCGAAACCGGATGTCTCGTCGATGAAGATCTTTTCGTAAAGGAACTTCATCGTCGTCCCGATCCGGAGCACGTCCGAGGCGCGGTACGCATAGGAGAGGCCTGCAGAAAAGTCGCGTGCAGTGAACGTCCCTTCGGAAGGGCCCGGAAGAGTTCGGATCTCAATGTCAGAAGTGGTTGTCGAGTTGATGGAAACGCCAAGGGCATGTTCGTCGTTGATCCGGATGCTGGCACCGAGGAATTCCATGCGTGTGTCCTGGATCCATTCCTTATGCGTAAACATCAGCTGGACGGCCTTGCAGTTGTTGCACGGCGTAATCAGGCCGGCCGGGTTGTAGTAGGTCGAAGGAGAGCCTTGGACCGACGCACTCATAGCGTCACCCATCGCAACGCCTCGTGCGGAGACACCTAGCTTCAGGAAAGCCAATCCGGCGTTGCCAGCCTGCGGATGTGCTGCGGGGCTTCCAACCAGAACGACTGTCAGAAGAAAAGCGAATCGGTTTAGCATGTGTTTCAGGCGATTCATCGTAAGCACTCGTGAGAGGTCAGAATGACGCTGCTAAAGTGAGCATATGCATTCCGGTCGGAGCAAATGGTTCGACGACATAGGCGTAATGGAGCGCCGGCGTGAACCCATCGAAAGCCTTTCGCACCGTGATGCCGAATGCCGGGCGGATTCCGTTACCTCTTTCTTTTAGATCGATTCGGTCGATCCCCGCGCGCACCGCAAGTTCGGGGATGATCAGTACCTCGGCACCGACCCGCGCGATGATGGTGTTGGCGTTGCTGAATTCAATGTCAACAGCCGCAATGCCGAGGCTGTCGGGGAGTTTGTAGGATGACCCGAGCGTGAAGAGCGTTGGGAACTTGTCTTCCGTAGTCGTTCCATTAAGTGCACCGTAGAGTTTCGTGCTGTCCCACTTATACCGTGATTCAAGATCTCGTACGGTCGCACCGATCGTTAATGCATCGGTCACTGAGTAGAGTGCCCCGAAATCAATGCCAGCGGTTGTCGAGGAGATGTCTGTATACAGCTGGTAGTAGAGAAACTTCACGTTGCTCCCCAGTGCGGGGCCCATCTTGAAGCGTGTGGCATGACCGAGGTAGCTCTCGTTCTCAGATGTCCGGAGCGGTCCTGTGGGTTCCCCGTCGGAGTCTCTTCCATCGACATTGCTCACTCCCGCGTTGATTATCCCCGCCGAGATTCCGGCGTTCGGCGGCAGCCGCTGGCTGTAACCAAGGAAATTGAGCCTTCGGTCAAGGCCGAGCAGGCCGAGCGCGG
>Ga0153915_10004681_pt1 | contig 12644 bp, 17 predicted proteins | sample Opewatmetagenome_2_FD_107003 | JGI IMG/M metagenome (GOLD analysis project Ga0153915, IMG submission 107003) | Freshwater wetland microbial communities from Ohio, USA - Open water 3 Core 3 Depth 3 metaG | ecosystem: Environmental > Aquatic > Freshwater > Wetlands | place: USA: Ohio, Lake Erie... | reverse complement strand
TTCTCGTATTTCAAATCGAAAGCATCTGTAGGCGACAAAGCAGGAGAGGGAACAGAAAAGGAATGGTCCACAGACATCTCAAAGATCGATTTCGAAAGAATGGGAAAGTCGATGGCAGAAAAAGCGATTGCCACTATGCAGGCTGAATCCTTCAGAGGCGAACACAATCTGACAGCTGTACTCGTACCGACTGAACTCGAGGGTTTCCTTCTACCCATAATGTTTGCGACGAGCGCCGAACAAGTGAACAAAAAGAGAAGCCCATGGGCGAATCAGCTTGGAAACAAGATCGCCGATGATAAGCTTACAATTTACGATAACGGTCGATACCCCGGTGGAATAAGAAGTGCATTAGCCGACGACGAAGGTGTGGAAACCAGCAAGAAGACCATTATAGAAAAAGGACGGCTGCTGGCTTTCATTTACGATTCGTATAACGCCGGAATTGCCAATGCAAAGGCGACGGGAAACGGGTTCCGCCGCGGAACCAGAAGTATGGAAGGAACGTTCGCCCGTCCCGCAGCGTGTTTCTATGCGAACATGGTAGTCAAACCTGGAGACAAAAGGTTGAACCAGATCATCGCCAGCATTGATAATGGAGTTCTGGTCGAGGCATTCGCTTCTCCTGAAGTTAACGAATACACGGGTGGATTCGGCTGTGAAATCCGGGACGCGACACTCATTGAAGGTGGACAACTGGCAAAGCACGTTAGACATGCCTTGCTGACTGGAAACATTTACGAGGCGCTGAAAAACATCCATGACGTGACTTCGGAGACAAAAATCGTTGAGAACACTGTGTTGCCTTCGATGGCGTTCTCAAATGTTACTTTAATCGGGCAGACTTGAGCATTCATTTTTTATTTCAGATCCTCTGATACTGCAGCAGAGGCGGATCAGGATGGCAAAGCAGACACTGCGCGTGTCAAAAATCAAAGATGGCACGGTCATCGATCACATAACGAGCGGTCATGCATTAGACGTTGCCAAGATACTTGGAATCGCCGACCTCAGAGGAGGCGTAATAACCATAGCTATGAACGTTCCCAGCAAACGATTAAACCATAAAGACATGGTGAAGATTGAAGGCAGATTCATAGCTGGTCCCGAAGTCGACAAAATTGCCTTGCTGGCGCCGCATGCGACGATCAACATCATTAAAGATTACCAGGTCGTTGAGAAGCAGCGCGTGAAACTGCCGGAGACCATCAAGGGGATCGTCAAATGTGACAATCCTGCCTGCATATCGAACAGCAACGAACCGGTGCAAACGAAATTCTACGTGGAAAAAGAAGACCCGCTGCGCCTAAAGTGCCACTATTGTGGACACGTTATGGAAAAGCGAGATGTACTCAAGCAGTTTTGACCGGTTTCGCTTGAAGCCAATTATCTTGCCTGACCCAGCAGAAGAATTGCCTGTGCGAGGTCGCCCTTCGTCTGTTCAAGCGCTGCTCTCGCTTGCTCGGGACTGACTCTAGCTTGAGTCGCAACCAACTGCACGTCTTCCTCGGGGATTTTCACCGCTTTTTCAACGGTTCTCTCAACTATTTTCTCCCCCGTGACTTGGAAGATCTTCTGACCCTGCATCTCCATTACAGCCACTTCCGGGTTTTCAACTATGATTTCTTTGCTGCTTGTCTTGAAAATGACTTGCTCCACGTCGGGCATGGCACCCATGTTCAAACCCATGCGCTGCATCATACGACGTGCTTCCCTCGGGTTCATCCTCTTCATTTTCTGGCAACCCCTCAGCTACATCATTGAGTAATTATCAGTTATTTAAGTTGAAAGTTTTTATCTGTTCAGGCAGAATTCTCTGTGGGTTAAGACGTGAACAAAACCGAAAAAATCGTGGGGCACGGCACTTGGTACGATAAGACAGCACTGGACATTGTTGAGCGTGAGCGCAAGCTTGGCAGAAGACTTGATCTCATTCGAACAGAAATGGGACTCGGCGCCTCAGGAATTCCTCACGTCGGCAACCTCAGCGACGCCATACGATCTCATGCGGTCACAGTTGCTTTAGAAGCACAGGGTCACCGATCTGAGCTGGTGGCATTTAGCGACGACAAAGACGGGCTGCGCAAAGTTCCAGCCGGAATGCCGAAATCCCTCACAAAGTATCTAGGATTTCCTGTCACGTCGATTCCTGACCCGTTCAAATGCCACAAAAGCTTCGGTGAACACTCAACCTCACTCTTACTGGAAGCGTTGGACAAATGCGGCGTGTCCTACAATTTTATGTCGGCCACAGACGTGTACAAACGCGGCCTGCTCAACAAAGAAATCAAAACAATACTCACCAACGCCGAACGAGTAGGCAAAATAATCAAAGAAACAGTTGGCCAAGAAAAGTTCGAGGAAGCCCTTCCCTACTTCGCGATCTGTGGCAACTGCGGACGCATATACACGACCAGAGCTCAAGAATTCGCCCCAAAGGAGAACAGAGTAGCCTATGTCTGTGAAGGAATGGAAATTAAGGGGCAATGGATTAAAGGCTGCGGACACAAGGGCGAAGCCGATTACCGAAAGGGCGAAGGGAAACTCGCTTGGAAAGTTGAATTCGCGGCTCGTTGGAAGGCTCTCGACATACGGTTTGAAGCCTACGGAAAAGACATAGCCGACTCCGTTCGCGTCAACGATCGCATATGCGAAGAAATCCTCAACTATCCACCACCGTATCATGCTCGGTACGAATTGTTCGTAGCCAAAGGCGGCAAACGATTCTCCAAATCAGCCGGCAGAATCTTCACTCCTCAAGTGTGGTTCCGATACGGTTCGCCCCAATCTTTGAATCTGCTTATGCTAAAGCGGTTCGTCGGTGCCCGTGCAGTCTCGGTTCTGGACATTCCGTCGTACATGAATGAACTCGACGAACTCGAAGACATCCACTTCGGAAAGAAAAAAATCGCCGACAAAAAAGAGTACACCAAGCTCTCTGGTCTCTACAAATACTGTTGGTGGCTCAAACCGCCAAATCAAGCCACCGTCCACGTGCCTTATAATCTGCTGGTCTACCTAGCAAGAGTGGCCCCGAAGGATTCTGAAAAGAACTATATCATTGAGAAATTAACCGAATACAACTACCTAAAACAGAAAGAATCAACACCTGAACTCAAACAAAGGATCCAATATGCGCTCAACTGGGCACAAGACTTCAAAGAAGTCAAGGAAGCAAATGTTCAGCTAAGTGACCAAGAAAAGGCAGCTATTGAAGAGCTCGCAAAAGGACTTCTCACCAACCTCGACGCCGAACAAATTCAAGGCTTGATCTTCAATTCAGCCAGAAAACGCGGCATCGAGCCTCGAGAATTCTTCAAGACATTATACGCCATACTCTTGGGAACCCAAGCTGGTCCACGGTTAGGGCCCTACATATTGGATGTGGGAAAACAAAACGTCGTCCAAACACTGGAAAGAGCACTGAAAAAATAGGATGGGGCAGAACACTCGAGTTCTAGTGGCGGAGTCTCGTCACTCAGTCACAGCTTGATATGAAAACTCTTATTACTCAACCGCCATTCATGAAAATCTGCGCGGGGCCCGTCGTCTAGCCCGGATCAGGACGCTGGCCTGCGAAGCCGGAGATCTGGGGTTCAAATCCCCGCGGGCCCGCCACACCCTGAGTCTCAACTTGTCTTCTTTCTGAACACTGCTATCCAAGAGCCGCCGAAGTGCTTCTGTTCTTCTTCTGTTGTTCTTCTATAGTCTTCGAACTTGCCCTTGCTGTATCTTGTGAATGGAGTGAGTAGAGACTGGGGCTTTTGAGAGTAAATGTCAAGCCGATTGGAGAGGTAAGTGGTAACAGTGTATCTTCTTTTCTCACCGAATTGGCCGAATCGTTGAACGAGTTGTTTCCACTCTTCTGGGTACTGTTGCTTGAAGGCTTCGATGAAGTCGAGCACCGTGAATGAACTCTGCTGAATTCCTTTGATCGTTTGTGCGATTTTCTCTTCTTCAAGAAGCTGCTTCATTGCAGGTTCTGCCCTAGAATTTGTAGGTTTCTCCCGGTTTTAGTGGCAGAGCTGTCACGTCGGGTGCTTTTTCTTTTACCATTCTTACGAATTCGTCGGCTGTCTGCGCCAAGACTGGAAATGTCTTGTAGTGCATTGGGATTACGGTTTTGGGTTTGATCAATCTCACAGCTTCAGCTGCCTCGTTGGGTCCCATCGTGTAGTAACCTCCGATTGGAATCAGGGCTACTTCTGGCCCATAGAGTTCGCCGACGAGTCTCATATCTCCGAACAATGCTGTGTCTCCTGCGTGGTAGATGCCTTGCCTCCTGCTTCAACCACCACGCCAGTGGGTGCTCCCCTAGCAGCGGAGTGAAAAGCTTGAATAACGAACAATTTAATCCCGCCTATTTGAACACTGCCTCCAATGTTCAATCCGGCGACGTTTTTCAAGCCGTTCTCGTTGGCAAGGTTGCCCAGCTCGAGGGTAGCCACAAAGTTCGCTCCTGTCCTCTTGCATATGTCGAAAGCTTGACCTATGTGGTCGTGGTGATCGTGCGTCACGTAGACTATGTCAGCTTTCACAATTTCTGAAGCCTTCAGCGCCGCGGTTGGGTTGTCGTCGAGCCATGGGTCGATCAGAACCGTGCTGCCTCCGATTTCTATCTTGAAGGCTGCGTGTCCTAGCCAAGTGATGTTCGCCAATTTTCTTGCCTGCTATTTCTTTTTGTTTATTCTTTTTTCGTGTTCTTCTTTTTGTTGTTGCCATTCGCCGTATTTCTCGAGCAGGTCGTCTAGCTGCTTGTCCAAGAAGTCGCTTACGCCGAAAAGGGGGAGTCCCATTTCTTTAACAGCCCATTCGCCTTTCTCGAATTTCTCTTTCGGTAACTCCACGTACTCGTATGTTCCAGACAGGATTTTGAGTCGCCACCGAGCTGCGTCCCTTATGAATTCCTCTATCGTCGTGTATCCCAACTGTTTATTCGCCTGTATGAAATTCTCGATCTGGGTCAGTACTTCTGGCGGCAGAACAACGGTTTGTTTGAGCAGTGTTTCTACCGCGTCTGTGTAGGTCTGCATTCGACTTGTCTGAGCTGTCAGTTCTCCCAGCAGAGCTGTTAGTTTCTGATGCGCGTCATCTGTGATTCTAAGGGTCTTCATAGCGAATCCTCATGAGACAACAGTTCTGTTATTTATGTCGCAAGCTTTTTAAGTATTTCTAATATACCTAGTATACACCGTATACGGGATGTCTTTCATATGAAGACAAGCGTTAATCTGACGATGGATCAAGCCTTGCTGAAGCAAATCGATGAGATACGGGGAAGGGAGAAGCGAAGCACGTTCATCGAGCATGTGATAAGGCTTGGTCTTCAGGCGTACGAAAAGAGAAGTTAGGGAAAGATACATGTCTGGGTCTTCTTTGACAATGATTAAGACTTGCGCGACCTGCACGCATAGGAAGAACCCGATCTGTCTGAGTATGAAGTTTCTTCAGGCATGCAGCAGAGTCAGCAAAGATCCAGACAGAGTTAATGCCCACACGTTGGCCATGCTGATTCATGAGGCCGAGTCAATGAGCCGTCGGAAGTACAAATGCGCCAAGGAACCTACGGCTTGGACTCATCTGATGGACAGGGCTTGCGCATTTTGGCAGCCTGCAGGCGAAGGCGGCATACTCAGTTGTGTTGAGTCATAGAAAGAAAAAGATAGGGGTGTTCTTTGATGGAGTTATTCAATGCCCCATTTCTTAGTTATTTTTACGAGCAGGAATATGACGAAGGCCACGATGATGAATGTTATCAGTGCAACGAGAAAGCTGCCGAGACCGAACAGTTGGCCTGTGTAGGTCGTGTCAACGGGGGTTCCTTGAGCGTCTAATTCTGTCGATGGAATCGCGATTTTGAAAGTTGAAAGGTTTCCGAGACCGGGCAATGCCAAGCCTATGGCCGGCAGGATCAAGTCTTTGACTAAAGATTGAACTAGGCCGCCGAGGTAGACACCCATAATGAAAGCGACAGCTAGACCCATGACTTTGTACTTCGAGATGAAGTCTATGAACTCTTTCCACAAGCCTTTCGGCGGAGGTGGAGGAGGTGGTGCGGGCTTGGGTTCAAGAAGCTCTCTGATTCGCTTCAACTCTTCTAGCGTTTTATCTTCTCTGGACATTGTTTCTCTCCAGCACTAGGATGTTGATGGATCACTTCTTAAGATTTGTCATGTGCCTTTGCATTCTGTCATGCAACGCGATGAGAAGCTGAACGTGGATTCGGGTAAGCAAATTCCATTCTTTATTTGGTATGGTTCTTGCGGTACAGCTCCAGAATCCACTTGACCAGGTTGTTTCTTGTACGACCTTGCCCTGCGGCTTCTCTTTCCAGCCAAATCGCGAGTTCCTCCGGCAAGACGATGCTAAAACGCCTGGTCTTCAAGAACAATTCACCAAATGAAGCAAAGACTCTTCATAATTAAGAGTTGTTGTTAAAACCTCACAACATTACTTATTTTCGCAAAATACGCTATGGTGCTTGGCAGCCCGAGAGCAAAGGAGTGAAGCGCGCTAAAAATGGTGCCTTCCAAGGCTCAGGGCTGCTCTGCTTCATTCTGGGTTTCTCGGGCTAGCCAAAAAGAGCAGAATTGGAGGAACATAGTGGTTGTTTCCGAACTCAATATCGCACGTGTTTAGGCGGGTGAGCGAGGCGTTTGCGCCCCATCGGGCTGCGCTGTTTTTGACCTCGACTCAGAAAGTGATGGGTGTTTCGCCTGATGTGAGTTTCAAGACGATGACTGACGTTTACCTGGGTGATTTGGCGGCTCGGGCAAGCATCGACTTTCTCGCAGATCAGGTCGCGGGCACGGGTTTCTACACTACCATGAATGAGGAATATGCTGAGAAAAGCGAAGGCAAAACCGCAAAGGAAATCGTGAATGAGTTTTGTGAAGAGCAGGGCTTGGACGAGGTGCTCCAGCAGAGCGCGAGGTATCTGTTTGGTTGGGGGAACGTTTTCTGGTGGCTAGGTGGCTCCAGGAAAATCGAGTTTGTCAGGACCGTTCCGCTTGAGATCATCAGAGACAACGGCGTGAAATTCAGTGACGAAGGCGAGCTTGAGAGGATAGACTTGGATTGGAAAAGAGAGCCGGCGCAGATTTCGGGAGACGAGCTAATCCACCTTGCCTGCAATGTCTTAGGTTCGAAGCCGTTGGGCATAGGCATACTGCAGTCACTTTGCACGTCGTTGAGCCTCGGCGACGGAGAATCAAGAGAGCCCTTCTATCAGATTAAGGGCAAGATTCACAGTGGCATGGCTGACACGATTTACACCTTCGGCGCGCCAAACGAGCTCTGGAGTTTCCCGGGGCTAAGCAAAGAGAGACTGCAGGAATACATGGCGCAGATCAAGGAGACGCCGAGACGCGGGGCCCGTTTCATCTTCAACCCTCCAGTGGGCGCGGATGCCAAGGTTCAACCCATCGTGGCCGAGCGAATGCGCGGACTAGACTTCTACGTTGAAACATTGGAAGACGAGTTTGTCCTGGGCTTGCAGACCCCACTGGCAAAACTTGTGACTAAAACTGGTTTCACAGAGGCGTCAGCCAATGCGGCACTGACAATAGGCGAACGCCGTGTGTCTGCAATGCAGCGATTTCTCAAACGCGGAGTCGAACGTTACTTGTTCAACCGCGTCGTAGCCCAAGCAGGTTTAGACCCAAAGCAGGCTCAAGTGCGGCTGAACTGGGGAATCAAAGAAAACCTAGACTACGAGAAACTGTCACTCCTGCTATCACAATTGGTCCTCATCTTAAGGGACATTGGGCCAAACGTCATAACGCCTACAGAACTTCGCAAAATCCTCCGCGACGTCGCAAAGCTGCCCCTGGAGGGAGACATCAAACCGCAACAACTAATGGAGGCTAAGATTTTTGGTGCAGAATAAGCAGCACACCGACGAATTCGAAACATGTATTGAACAGGTCATGAAGCAAGGGCACGAAAAAGGAAGTGCCTTTGCCATATGCGCGGCAACGTTCAAACGTGCAGGCAACCCCATATACATCGGCGAAGCCGAAACCAAGAAACTGCACCTGTTCTCTGAGTCAGTCAAAATTGAAGGAAACAAGGTTTCAGGCGTAGCCATCCATCCGAAACGGATCTTCCATCCGGAAGAAGGCATAACACACGTCTACTTGAAGGAGGAGCTTGAGAAAGCCGCGCCGACGCTAGTAGGCAAACCTTTCGGGGTTGATCATCAATTCCTATTGCCACCTCCAAACGTCATCACAAATGCTTGGTATGACCCTGGACAAGACGGTGTGGCTTTCGAAGGCTTCGTCGACGACAAAATCGCAGAACAAGTTAGCAACAGAGGATTCAAAGGCTTGAGCATAGAGCTCGACTGGCTAAGGCCCGGTGGAAAAGTTGAATACATGAATGGAATAGCACCACGCAACTTCGAGTTGACGAGTGTCCATCTCTTGAGGAATTTTCCACCCGGCGACAAGGATGCTTTCATCAAGGTTTGGAATGGAATCATGGAGCAACTGGTCTCTGGACCGCCTTTGCCCGTCGATCAACGCGTCGAAGCTCTTGAGAAGCGAATCGAAGAACTCTCAGGGAAAATAGCCGTTCTCAGCGGCAAACTCGAAGTCCTAAGCGGTACAAGCTCTACTCGCACAACTGACCAAGTAACACTGCAAGAAGCGGAATGGACAAACGAGTACATCAACGATCTTCCAGACGACGCTTTCGCAGTCACAAGCAAAGGCGGTCAAATGGACGACAAGGGCAAGACCACGCCTAGGACGCTGAGGCATTTGCCACATCATAATGCAGAAGGCCGCTTGAACCTTCCACATCTAAGAAACGTTCTTGCACGACTAACGCAAGCCGATTTGAATCCTGAAGAACAAGCCGAAGCCAAGCGGCACCTCTGTGTCCATGCAAGGGAGTCGGCTATTGTAAGCGAAGTTTGCGGCGGATCGCCTGGGAATAGCGAGAGTTCGGATGCTGTTGCTCTGCGGAAACAGGTTTTTGATATGGAGGCGCGGCTGACGGATTCGGAGAAGCGCTTCAGGGCTGTGGCTGAGAGGCACGTGGGTTTCTGCAGGTCGGTTGAGGCTGTTATTCCCAAGGCTTCTGTTTGGGGTGCTTGGCGGCCAGGTTCTAGGTTGATGGTGCAGCAGTTGTTGAGGCTTCTGCGCGAGTCGTCTGTTCAGGGTCATGATGTTGATCATGGCGGTGGTAGACGAGGATGAACTCGTTGAAACCAAGCAAACAAGAAGAGGAGAAGAGTGAAATATGGCTGATTTAACTGGACTGGCAAATTTGGTGGCTGGCGATGTTCTGGAGCCGAGCGCAGGCGCTCTTATCGTTGATTATGAAACCGCAGTTGCCGTGACAAAGGGTCAAGCAGTCTACTTGAGCGCTGATGGAAAAGTGAGTCCTGCCACGGCGGCGCAGAACTGCATCGGCGTTGCGATTGACGATGCTGCGGTTGGTGCTATGTGTGCCGTGATAGTTCGGGGCCGGGTCAAAGTGGCGGTAGGCGGCGCGGTTGGTCGTGGTCAGGCGGTTTATGGTGGAGATGCTTCGGCTCGTGTGTTGGCGTTGGGTGATCAAGCTGTTAACGAGGGTGGCACTGGCTCTTATACGGTGTATTACAGTAGACAGTTTGCGTTTGCAGAGCAGGCTGCGTCGGCGGCGGGCGACTTGATCAGCATCCTCGTTGTGAAGTGAAGCGAAGATGGAAGAACAGAAACCTACATGGGACAATACCACATTGACTGCCAAAGTCATCGAGCTTGAAAAAGAGTTGGCCACGCTCCTCGCTAGACGGAAGGTGGCGCAGCTTTGAAAGAGATGGTTTTGCCGAAGCTCCACGAAGGACTGCTCAATGAAGAGTGGTACAAGGTGGAGTTTGACGCCAAGGTCAAGCAGGCTTTGCGAAACCCGTTTGCGCTGAACTACATGAGAATCGGGATGAAGGAGGGCATGCTCAGCGATATGGCGGGTGCTCTAGGACGCATGCACGATGTTGTGGTTGAAGCGGCTAAGCCAAACCTGATCGCTAGAGACATCATCGATGTTCGAACGACCAGTGAGTCTTTGGAGCGTTTTCCAAGAGCCAAGAAGAGTTCGGCGTACGTGGCTGCCGAAGCCGGAACCGTGAGGATTCATGGGGAACGATACGACTCTGTGGACGTTCAGACGAGTGTCTTTCTTAAGGACGGTGTTGAGTGGAGTCGCGAGTTTGCTGAAGATGCCAAATGGAATGTCATGAATAGGCAGTTGGAGGAGCTTGGCAGGTCAATCGCTCAGCTGGAAACTGAGAAGATAATCGCTCTGTATGCGGGTGTGGCGGCTGCTGACCTCGCGAGTGGTGGGGCTCTGGCGGGTGGTGGGACGGCTATGAGTTGGACTAAGGCTGTTCAGTTGTGGGATGCCATCGAGAACGAGGATTTTCATCCGAACGCGTTGGTTGTGCATTCGAAGCAGGCGAGTCAGTTGTTCACGGCTACGGAGTTCATTAATTCTCAGTACTTGCCCGCGGAGCAGACCGAGTTGTCGAAGGGTTTGATCGGTCAAGCGTTGACAATGAACATCTACAAGAGCACTCTGTGCACGAACGGTGTAGCCCACGCCGTAGATAAGGCATCTGCGGGCGTGCTGCTGATTAGGAGAGACATAACCACGGAGCCATACGAGGATCCAAAGGGTGGCGTGTTCGGCATCGTTGCGACTGAGCGGATTGGATATGCGGCTCTACGCACTAAAGCAATTGCCAGAATGACAAACATAAGCACCGCGCTGTAATAGCTTGAGAATTGCGCGTGACAACTCATCTCCCACTTTTTTGTGTTGTTTGAGGTGTAATATTGTCGAATATTACGTGGGAACGACGCTACGAAGCTTTGAAGGCCATTCATGACAGAATCGTTGAGTTGACGTTGAAAATTGCGCGTCAAGATGTTGTCAGCTTTGGCGGTGTCGTCTCGCCGAACAATGCTGGTGCTTTGCTTGTTGCAGGTGTGAGTGGCCAGGTAATCAGGGTTTATGACGCGGGATACCATGGAGGAGTTGACGGCTTGCACTATTTTTATTTTGGCACTTCGACGGCGCCGACCATCAAACGGTTTTGCATCTCTAACTCGAAGGGGCTGGTTCACAAGACATTTGTTCAGCCCAGAGTTGGCGCAGACGGCGAAGGCCTGTATCTCTTCTCAAGTGCTGCAGAGACCAACATGCCTTGTGACATTGGCTACGCGCAGGAGGCGCAAGCGTGAGCGTTCAGAAGAAGATCACTCTGCAGCTCGATGCTGGAAAGACTGTTGAGTTGATGGGTTTCAATGTCAGCGGAAGCAACACTGTCTGTTTCACGGTGAAGTTCGTTGAATTTGACCTTATGATTCAGTATTACTATGATTTTTCCGGCTATCCAGCGTGGAAAACTGCGAATCCGACGTTGACTTGGCGCGACTACGTGAAGCGGGCTCTGCTGGATCTGTACGATTCTTTTCTCTTGGCGAAGCAGGTTAAGAATATGCTTGATTCTGAGGCGGTCTGATTGCCCGTTGAGACACGCTATTTCCGCTCGGACACGCACACAGTCAATAATTTAGCTGCTAGGAAATTGGGCACAGCCCAGTCGTCAAGTTATGTTTCAGAGACTATCAGCAGCTATGAAGGAAATGTGCAAGTCACGCAGTATCTTGGAATCAAAGTCTGGAAGCGTGATGCTGGCGGCAATGAAACGGACCTAACTGGGGGTTCGGTTGGAGCCATAGCGTCTGGAAGCACTTCAGGACTGAAATCAGGCACAAGAAGTCAAGCTTCCGAGGACTTGGTGGAGACTGACTGTATTGTCATAAGGGTTTATGCGGATGATTTTTCGCCACCGTCAACTCTGAAGGATTCGTTCGTGACAGAGCAGTTGGGGGCACAGAGCCTGGATGCTGCATCATGGACAGCCTACTATTCGTTGTTTCGAGTGTACGCTGGGGGAATGACAACTTATTCTTTAAGGTTTGGAACAGTGACGTACAACAGTCGAATTGATAGCTTCGCGTGGTCGAGTGGTGGTCCTCCACCGGCTGCGCCTCGATCTATCGGTGACGGTTTAAGCTGGGTTCAGAGGGACGCTTGACACGACAAGAGTCAAGGTGGAGGGCACCATAGAAAAGGTCGTTTTCGAAGAGTTCAGGAGAATCTACCAGCTAGAAACCGAGAGGGCTGAAGCCGAAGACAAGGCAGCACCCTCAACGAGCCGCGTGCTCGAGATGCTGGTGAGAAAAGGCATTAAAGCCTACAAGAAAGAAGTGAAAAACATTCACTAGACCCGACGCTGAAAAAGAAAGCACAATGAGTTTGTGCCAGCAATTTTGTGAGTCGATAATGGATTTCCGCGTGTTTGCATTTTCGAGACAATCGCGCTCATACGCCTCAAAAGAGACGCCCCATTGAAGAAACTGTTGTTCGTGTCTGCCTGTGTGTATCTATTTTGTCTATTTTGTGTGCGGTTGTCCGATTAGCTCCAAATAATCTCAGCCCGCATTGTGTGTTTCAGAGGTGGCAAGTTCTGCCTAACGTGTCTGCGGACGATGTCCGTGATGTGATCAACGTCTCCTCGGCTGAGGTTCCTGATGCCAAAGTTTTGAAGATGATTAAGCGGGCTGAAGTGACTTTGGAGCTCGAGA
>Ga0153915_10004680_pt1 | contig 12646 bp, 10 predicted proteins | sample Opewatmetagenome_2_FD_107003 | JGI IMG/M metagenome (GOLD analysis project Ga0153915, IMG submission 107003) | Freshwater wetland microbial communities from Ohio, USA - Open water 3 Core 3 Depth 3 metaG | ecosystem: Environmental > Aquatic > Freshwater > Wetlands | place: USA: Ohio, Lake Erie... | reverse complement strand
GCCTTCAGCGCCCTTCAGGGCAGCCGGGAATCGGAAAAATCCGGGATCCTTTTTAGCCGCTCGGTCAAATATCTCTTCCTTTCGATCGGGACGACGGTCGTGGTCCTGGTGTTTTTTGCCCGTCCGTTCCTCAAGCTCTGGCTGGGGGAATCTTTCGCCGCAAACAGCGCCCTGGTCTTTCAAATCCTGGCCGTCGGTTTTTTTGCCAATGCTCTGGCCAACATCCCTTTCTGCTTCCTCCAAGGGATTGGCCGGGCCGATGTCACCGCCAAGTTCCACCTGGCGGAAGTCGTGTTCTATATCCCTCTGGTCTGGCTGCTGATCAGGCAATGGGGAATCAACGGAGCCGCTGCCGCATGGGCGATTCGGGTAACCATCGATATGATCCTTTTATTCTGGGCTGCCCGGAGAATAGGCAAACTGGCGCCCTCTACGTTGGCCGGAGATGGACTTGGCCGGGGAGCGATCATGCTGACTTTATATGCCTTGGCCGGATACGTCCTCATCGGCAGGTCGTGGGGAGGAATTGGCTTCATCGCTTTGACGATCAGCTTTCTCATCGTTCTCTGGCTCTATGCCCTGGACAAGACCGAGAGGCTTTGGGTTCTGAATAGATCCAGGGAGATCCTGCGAAGACAGGCGACCCTATGATGAACGAGGCGCAAGCCCGGCCCAACGACCGCCGGCCGAAAGTCGCGATCATCGTCTTGAATTGGAACGGCTGGCCGGATACTCTTGAATGTTTGGAGTCTCTCCAGCGCCTGTCCTATCCGAATTTTCAGGTGATTGCGGTCGACAACGGATCGGTCGATGATTCCGTGGAAAAGCTTAAAGGTTGGTGCCAAGGCAAAATCCCGGTTCAGACACAGTTTATCGAGTTTGAATCGCGTCTGAAACCCGTGGCCCGTCTGGACTATAGCCGCCGGGAGGCTGAACGCGGCGGAGACATCCAAAGGGAAGCCGAAGTGGAAGCCGTTCCAGCCCAGACAAGGCTTATCCTCATTCAAACGGGCGAGAACCTCGGTTTTGTCGGAGGCAACAACGTCGCCCTGAAATATTGTTTGGAAAAAGACTATGGCTATCTCTGGCTCTTGAACAACGATACGGTCGTGGACAGCGCCTGTCTCGCGGAGATGATCAAAATCGCAGAGTCTGATGAAAGCATCGGTGTCCTCGGCCCGATGGTCCTCTATTACGGCCGGCCTCGATGCATTTATTCGGCGGGACTTTCCCTGTCCAGGCTCGGCCGCCGGGTCCGTCGGATCGGAAATATGAATTTTCTGGATACTCCCGCTTTCAACGCGAGGAAAGACGTGGAGGGGATCGCCGGCTGCTCCCTGTTGATTCGTCAAGATACTGTCCGGAGGATCGGGCTGCTCGACGAGCGCTATTTTCTCTATATGGAAGAAGCCGACTGGTGCGCCCGGGTGAGGCAGAAGCATTATCGATGCGTCTATGTTCCCCAGGCCAGAATCTGGCACAAAGGCTGGGCCTCTATCCAAGACGATCCCCATCTCATGGATTATTATCTGGCCCGCAGTCAGGTCCTCTTTTTAAAAAAATTTTCTGCGGGCGTCCGTTTCGTTCTTGACGTTTTGGCGTACGGCGTCCGGGGCACTTTGGGCGCCGCATGGAAAAGCCTGCGGACGGGCGATTTGGGAGTCTGGAGAGCCCACTGCCGGGGACTGGGCCACGGCCTTTCAGGAAATTATGGGTATCGCTGGCCCGAGACAAAGACGACCCATCGGGGACGGCGGCAAGCTGGATCACAAATATCAACGCAATAACTGAAATGACACCTCTGTCAGGGCGGTGTATAGGCCGTCCTCAAGCCCCAGTAGCGGAGGGGGGCCCCTGACACTCTTGGAGGAAGACCCTTTTGCAGGGTCCCCCCCAACGGGCGGCGGAAATACCCGCCCGCCCTGCCACCCCTCCAAGGAGCACCCTCCCATGAATTCATCGCCCGATGCTCCTGGGAAGGAAGGCAGGGAGCAAAGCGACCGTTGGAAGGAAACCCTAAGAAAGGGTTTCCTTCCAAGAGTGTCCGACGGGACTGGTTCCCCGGGGCCCGGGGGACACGGACGGCCTATGCGCCGCCAGTCCGATGTCACTTTATTTATTGCGTTTGTAGTCGCTTGAAACCGATAGAGCACCTTCTGCTCCGAACGCTATGAAAAAGATTGCCTTTGTCATCCCGACCAAGGATCGGCGCTCCGATTTGCGGCGGCTGTTGGCGAGCCTCGTCCTTCAGAATCGACGTCCGGACCAAGTTCTTATCGTGGATTCGGGAAAGTCGAGCTGCCGAGGTATCGAACAGGAATTCGCCGCCCTGCCGATTAAAATCCTGTCCTTTTCTCCTCCGTCGGCGGCGGGCCAGCGGAACGCGGGAATTGGCGCCGCCCATCCCGATATCGAGCTCATCGGATTTCTGGATGATGACGTCGTGCTCGCCGGCCGAGCCCTGGGCGTGATGATGGATTTCTGGGAGGAGGCCTCCGAAGAAATCGGCGGCGCGGCTTTTAATTTGGTCAACGGTCCTCCTCAGCCGTCTTTGGCCTGGCTCAAACACCTGCCCGTGAGCCAACGGCTGGGATTCTACGGGAAAAAAAGTGGAATGATCCTCCCCTCGGGCTTTCAGACCATCATCCAGCATCTTGCCCGGGACGAATACGTCCAGTGGTTTTCCACCAGCGCCAGTGTTTGGAGACGATCGCTCTTCGACGAGTTCCGCTTTGATGAATGGTTTGAAGGCTACAGCTATCTCGAGGATTTGGATTTTTGCTATCGTGTCGGCAAGGTCCGCAAGCTGATGATCGCGGCCAAGGCGGAATACCATCATTTTCCGGCTCCGGCCGGCAGGCCGAGCTCCTTTTTTTTCGGGGTCCGGGAGGTTAAAAACCGATTGTACTTTGTCCGAAAGCACTCCGAATTTTCCGTGGCCAAGTGTTATCTGGCTCTCCTCATGAGGATCTTAATCAGCCTGGTTTCCGCGATTCAGGAAAAAAGGATCGGCTACATTCCGAGGGTCGGCGGCAACGTCGTCGCCCTCTTCCAGTCCGTCTATGAACGACCGTCCTGAGGATTCGATGCGACGCATACTTGTCTACGGCCAGCTCCCGCCTCCCTTTCATGGGACGAACATCATGACCCGGGTCTTTCTCGGGACTTTAAAAGAGCTGGGCTTCGAAGCCAAGATTTCCTCCAAGCGATTTTCTCGGAAGATCGAGGAGGTCAACCGGCTTAAGGCCGTAAAAGCGGGAAGGTATATCAATTTCTTCTGGCGCTTTTTGAGAGACCTGCGTGTCTTTCGAGCTGATTTGGTCGTCTACTTTCTTTCTTCCCGGCCGCTGGGATTGTTGGCCGATTTCCCGTTTGTCTTATGGGCCCGAATTCGCCGCGTGCCCTATGCCCTTTATCTTCACACCCGGGGATACGGGACGCTCTATTCCCGAAGTCGGTTGTTCCGGAGGATTCTCCGTCGCATGTTCCGGCCGGCGCTGGCCTGTCTTGTCCTGGGGGATCGACTAAAACAAGAGATCCAAGTCTTTTTCCCGGGAAAGGTCTTTGTCCTGCCGAATTGCATTGACGAGCCGGAGCCGTTCGTCCGGGCGCCCGTTTCGACGAAAGTCCGGATTTTGTTTCTTTCCAACCTCCATGAAAGCAAGGGCATTTGGACGCTGCTCGCCGCCATGCCTCAAGTGATCGCAGCATCTCCGGAAGTCTTGTTTGTCCTGGCCGGGCCCTGGCAGGACCGGTCCGTAGAAAAGGAAGCCCTCGGGTATATCGAGCGCCATGGGATCCGGGGGTCGGTCCTGCGTCCGGGCCCCGTCTTCGGAAAAGATAAAGAGGCCCTCCTGGCTGCCTCGGATATTTTTGTCTTTCCTTCTCATTATCCGTTCGAGGCCATGAGCCTCGTCGTGCTCGAGGCCATGCGGGCCGGGCTGCCGGTGATCGCGTCCGATGTCGGGGCTTTACCCGAAGTCGTCATCGAAGGAAAAACAGGCTTTGTCATTTCCCCCAAGGACCCGGAGGAGCTCGCCCGGATAATCGTCCGGCTTGTCAAGGATCCGGAACTCCGACGACGGATGGGGCAGGAAGGCCGGCAAAGATTTCTCTCCCGCTATACATCCACCGTTTATAAGAAGCGGGTCGGGCAGATCCTTGGCGAGCTCCGGTTTATGCCTCCTCAGTGAACGTCCATGAACGTCCTGGTTTCAGCATACGCCTGCAATCCCTTGGCCACGGAAGATTCTTATCCTGGCGAGGCCATCCTCGGCTGGAATCTCGTCCGGCAGCTCAGCCGCCGCCACCGGCTATGCGTCATCACCCGGGCCTATAACGCGACGGCGATTGACCAGGCCCAAAAAAATGGGGAAGCAGCCCAGGCTATCTTTCACTATCTCTCACTGCCCAAGGTCTTTTCCGGGCTTCTTAGGAATTTTTTCGGCTTTCGCGTTTACTATTTGTTCTGGCAGATTCATGCTTACCGGGTCGCCCGCAGGCTGCACAGGCAGGTCGGATTCGATGCCTTTCATCAAATCACCTTTAACAACGATTGGATGCCCAGTTTCATCGGCGCCTTCTTGCCGATCCCGTTTGTCTGGGGTCCCGTCGGAGGAGGCCAGCGGGTTCCGGCCGGCCTGTTCAAGGAGTTGAACATTAAGAATCGAGCCTTGGAGCGAGCCCGGTTGTTGGGACAGTCGTTTTGGCGGCAGAGCTATTTCCGGAAGAAAGGCGCCCGAAGGGCGGCGGCCATCCTTGTCTGCAACCAAGAGACAAGGCAGAAGCTCCTTCCTTATAACCGAAACATCTTTTTTTTCCCGGTGAACGGAATTTCGCCGGAGGAATTTTGTCAGGAGCCGGCCCCTGGTCCGCATCTCGAAGGACGTTTCCGAATTTTATTCGCCGGCCGGCTGGATGCCATCAAAGGGTTAGGGCTGGGCCTCCGCGCCTTTGAAATTTTCAGGAGGAAATTCCCGCGAGCCGTCTTCGATATTGTCGGGAGCGGCCCGGAGGAAACGCCGCTTAAGAAGCTCGTCGCGGAGAGAGGGCTTCAATCCAACGTGAGCTTTATTCCCTGGCTGCCGCGGCCGGAGCTTTTCAGAAAGATGGAACAGTGCGATGTGCTCCTTTTCCCGAGTCTCCGTGATGGGGGAGGGGCCGTCGTCGTGGAGGCGATGAGCGCCGGAAAACCCGTCCTCGGACTGGATTTGGGCGGGCCGGGCTTCCATATCCGGCCCGAATGGGGCATCAAGATTTCGCCCCAGGATCCGGGGCAAGTCGTTAGGGATATGGCGGAATCCATGGAAAAGCTGTGCCTGGATGAAGGCTTGAGGAGCCGCTTGGGCCGGGCGGCCCGCAGACGGGCCCGAGAATTCTACGCCTGGGACCGGCTGGGCGAGAGGCTTTATGATATCTACAAAGAGACTATTCATCCTGGCCTGGATCAATCGAGTTTGTGATGTTTTTGATTTTCCTCTGGCTGCTCGTATGGGGCGCTATGTTCTCCGGCCCATGGTATGTCAATTCTCCCAGGTTCCTGGCCGATCCGCTGGTGTTTTTTCAGGGCGTTCGCGCCTTCCTGCCGCTGGCGGCTATTTGTCTTTGCCTGCTGTGGATCCTGGCCAAGCGGCCGAAGCATCTGTTTCGAGGGACCGCGATGAGGTTGCTCGGCGCCTATTGCCTGACGGGCGTTTTGACATCGTTGCTCTTGTCCACGGAAGCAGGCACCTCTCTCTATTGGGCGGGCTTGTATCTTTCCCCGCTGCTCGTGACCTGGTGCGCTTTCGAAGAGGAAGATGCCAAGACCGGCATCAAGAGGCTGATCTACGTCAACTATGCCGTTTTTTTCGCGATCACGACGAGCCTGCTTCCCGAGTCTCTCCGGGTGGGGTGGGGCAACACGCCCTTGAACCAGCAATACCGGTTGCCTTTGGGCGTAGGCAGCATTTTGACGAATGGGGCCGGACGTTTTGCCCTAGTCGTGATTATCGTCTCAACCGTCCGGCTGATTACCCAGACAAGAAAATGGAGATGGCTTTGGCTTTTCGTCCTGCTGCCCGCATTGTTTTTATTGACCCAGACCCAGTCGCGGACGGCGCTCTTGGGCTTGGCCGTAGCCAGCGTCCTTTTTGTCCTGATGAGGGGAGTCGACTGGCGTTTTCTTTTTGTCGGACCCGCGGCCGCCGGAATTATTTTTGTTTCCGGGATCAAATGGAGAGTTCACGGCAACCTCAGCCGCCTGATCCTCTTGAGCGGCCGGGAAGCCACTTGGCAACGGGGTCTCGCTCAGATTAAGGATTCGCCGTTCCTCGGCTGGGGCTTTCATGCCGACCGGATCATGCTTCAATCGGAACACATGCATAATTCCTATCTTCATGCCGTGATCCAAACCGGCCTGGTCGGAGCGCTATTTTTTTCGGCCGCTTTTTTGAGCCTCTGGTTTGTCATCGTCAGATCCAGGCTTTTTTCCCGAGTCAAAGCCATGGCCCGGACAGACCAGGCTTTGGTTATGGAATCCATCATGATCTTCGGATATCTGACGGCGCGCAGCTTCTTCGAATCCACGGCCGCTTTTTACGGCGTCGACCTTTTGCTCATCGTCCCGGCCATGGCCTTTATTGTCCTGGCCGGCCAAGAGGCTGGCGAGACGGCGCCGGAATTTTCAAATCCTAACCCGGAAGAGCCATGAAAATTCTGATCCACACCATGTATTTTCTGCCCGAATTCGGCAGCGCGCCGATCCTCATGAACGAGCTGGCGACGTACCTGGCTCAGGCAGGCTATGAAGTGGAGATCGTCACGACGATTCCCAGGCCTCCCCACAATCGGGGCTACGAGGGGAAGTTCTTCGTCCGGGAGATGAGGCAGGGATTTCGAGTCAAACGCTATTTGACCAACTTCACGTCGCATTATATCGGCCGCCTGGTCGCCTGGACGATCTACACAGCTCTGGCGACCATCAATCTTTCGAGCGTCGGCCGGGACGATGTTCTTTTTTTAAGGCTGCCGCCTCTGCAGCTTGGCTTGACGGGCGTGCTCGCCAGACGGCTGCGGGGCGCCAAGGTGTTGCTCAACGTCCAGGATATTCATCCCGACCTGTCGATCGAATCGGGGCTCTTGAAAAATCCGTTTATCATTCATGTGGCCAAAGCCCTCGAAAAATGGATTTATGATCACACGGAGGATATCATCGTCATCGGCGAGGGCTTCAAGAAGAACCTGGAGGCGAAAGGCGTGCCCTCCCGGAAGATCAAAATCGTTCCTAACTGGGTGGATACGGATGTGCTCAAGCCTCTCCCGAAAAACAACGCTGTTTCCCAAAAGTTTTCTTTGGCCGATAAATTCGTCGTCATGTATTCCGGGACGATCAGTATCAGCAGCTACTCTACGCTCGTCCGACTTGTTGAGGCCGCGGCAGCCCTCCGGCATGACCCGGACATTGTCTTTGTCGTCGTGGGAGAGGGGCTGAAGCGAAACGACCTGCAATCGCAGGCGGCCCGGCTCAACCTGCCCAATATCCGATTTCTGCCGTTTCAGCCCTACCGGGACCTGCCCGGGCTCCTGGCATCTGCGGATGTTTTGCTCGTGCCCCTGGATGCGGAAAAATCCGAGCTGTCCGTGCCGTCCAAGCTTTACAATTTCATGGCCGCCGGCCGGCCCGTCCTGGGATTGGTGAAAGAGGATTCCGAGGTTTATAAAATCATCGCCGCCACGGCTTGCGGGACCTGGGCGCCGCCTGAAGATCCGGTTGGCATAGCCGAGGCGATCCTGAGTCTGAAGCGGTCCCCGGACCTTCGCGCCGCCATGGCCGCCAATGGCCGAGCCTTTGCCTTGAAAAATTTTTCCCGGGAACGCGTCTTGAAGCTAATGGAGGAGATCATCTCATCGATGTCCTGAAGATCATAGGGAGGAACGCCCATGGAATGGAAAGATAAAAAGGTGCTAGTGACCGGAGGAGCGTCATTCATCGGCTCTCATTTGGTGGACCTCCTCCTGGCCAAAGGGGCACGGGTTCGCGTCGTCGACGACCTCAGCAGCGGCCGGCAAGGAAATCTCGAGGCTCCACTTCGTCAGGGCTGCCTCGAGTTCATCCGGGCCGACCTGCGCGAGCCGGGAGCGACACGGCAGGCCGTTCGGGATATCCAGGTCGTGTTCCATCTGGCCGCGGACCACGGCGGCAGGGGATATGTCGATCTCCATCAAGCCGGCCCCGCCTCCAACCTCTTCCTGGACGGCTTGGTTTTTTGGGAAGCCCGCAGAGCGGCTGTCGAAAAAATCGTTTTCGCCTCATCGGGTTGCGTCTACCCCAATTTCCTCCAGAAAAATGTCGATGAGGAGATCTTTTTGAGCGAAGACCGGGTGGCCCCTCCCTATGATGCCGACAACCTCTACGGTTGGGCTAAGCTCATGGCCGAGCTGACCTTGAAGGCTTATGCCAAGGAATACAAGATCAAGACGGCCTCGTGCCGGTATTTTACGGTCTACGGTCCGCGGGGCGTCGAGAACCATGCCGTGATGGCCATGATCGCCCGGGCCTTTATCGGGCAGGATCCATTCGAGGTCTGGGGGGATGGGACCCAAATTCGTAACTGGACCTATGTCGAGGACATCGTCCGCGGCACGGTCCTGGCGGCAGAGAAGATCGACGACGGCACGGCCGTCAATCTCGGGACGAGGGAAAGAATCAGGGTCATCGATGCCGTCGCTGAAACCCTGCGCTATTCCGGCCGTACGGCAAAAATCAAGCTTCTTCCCGAGATGCCCGTGGGACCGCTCAACCGGGTGGCCGATAACTCCTTGGCCAAGAGGCTTCTCGGTTGGGAGCCGGGGGTGAGCTTTATCGATGGGCTCCATAGGACGATCGACTGGTATTTCAATGTAAAGAATAAAGAGGACGTGAGGAGAATCCTTGGCCAAAAACTTACCGAGCGCTAGCTCTAGCGTGTGGCGGGCGCTTTTTCTGAAACGGCCTTTCGATATCGGGCTGTCTGCTTTGGGGATTCTTTTGTCCTCGCCGCTCTGGCTTCTCGTCGCCCTCCTCATCTGGCTCGAGGACAGGGGCCCGGTTTTTTATCCGCAGGATCGCGTCGGGAAAGACGGCCGGATCTTCAAAGCCTTCAAGTTCCGCTCGATGATCAAGGAAGCTGAGAGAGACCAGGGAGCCGTCCAGGCCGTCGAAAACGATCCCCGGGTGACGAAGGTCGGCCGCATCTTGAGGTCGACGGCGATGGACGAGTTGCCTCAGCTTCTCAACATCCTGCGCGGCGACATGAGCTTTGTCGGCCCCCGGGCGCTGCGACCCCATGAGAAAGAGGTCCGGGCAAACCCGGAAACGAGGGATATCGAGGACATTCCGGGATATCGGGAGAGACACGAGGTCCGGCCCGGCCTGACCGGCCTGACGCAGGTCTATCTCCCCGGGGAGACGCCCCGTCGAAAAAAATTCCGCTACGACATGCTCTACATCAAGAAACGCAGTTTCTGGCTGGATATGAAACTGATGGTTCTCTCTTTTTGGATTACGTTCCGGGGCAAATGGGAATCCCGCCAGTCCAAGATTTAAAGGTTCTTGTGATGCTCCCGGGAAGGCTGGCAAGAATAAGCCGCTTGATTTGAATTTGCCGGGAATAAGCATATAATAAAAAAAATTTTTAATGACATGGCGAGTGCGAAGAGACGATGAACGTTTATGATGTGGCTGTCATCGGCGCCGGCCCCAGCGGCCTCTATGCCGCAAAACTCCTGGCCGATGAAGGTCTCGATGTCGTCGTCCTGGAGAAAAAAACGGTAATCGGGGCCGACGTCGTTTGCACCGGGATCGTCGGCAAGGAGCTCTTCCGGGAATTTGCTCTTCCCGCCGGCTCCGTCATCCGAGATCTCCAAACGATGGACATCCGCATGTCCTCGGGCCGGGCCTTAACCTACAGGCACCCCAACGCATTCGCCGCCATCGTGGACCGGAAGGCGTTTGATCGGGATGTGACCAAAGAGGCTCGAAAAGCCGGCGTCGAAATCGACCTGGGATGCCGGGTTTCCGGCCTATTCGTGGACAAGGACGCCGTCCGGATTACGGCACAAAGAGCGGCCCAATCACCGAAAAAAGTCTCCGCCCGCATGGCTGTTTTAGCCACGGGCAATGACTATCGTTTAAACAAGAAAGCCGGCCTCGGAATCCCGAAAGACTTTCTTTTGGGCATCCAAGCCGAGATCTCGGCCGCCGCCGGAGAAATTCCGGTGGTTTTTATCGGGAAAGACATCGCGCCGGGTGGGTTTGCCTGGTCCGTTCCCGCCGGGAACAGGGATAAAATCGGGTTGGTGACCAAGGCCGAGCCGCGATCCTGTTTCCGCAGCTTTTTGAAGCGGTTCTTTCCCGAGGTCGAGCGGTCTTTTCCATCCGGGCGCCTCAAAGTGAAGGCGATTGCCCAGGGCTTCGTTTCCCGTTCGTACGGCGACCGCGTCCTTGTCCTGGGGGAAGCCGCGGGTCAAGTCAAGACGACCACGGGCGGCGGAATCTACTACGGGTTGCACTGCTCCCGAATCGCGGCCGAGGTCATTCTCAAAGCCTATCGCCAGGGATCGTTCCGGGCTCAAAGCCTGGCCGAATACGAACGCTTGTGGAAGCGCGCCCTTGGCAAAGAAATCCTGGTCGGGTTATACGCCAGGAGGTTGTATGCCCGGATGAGCCAACGTCACATCGAGAAATTGTTCGAGCTTGCCCAGACGGACGGAATCATCCCCTTGATACAAGAAAAGGCGAATTTTGATTGGCAGAGTGGTCTCCTCGTGGACCTCATCACCAGAGCTCCGGTTTTCCGTATCCTTCACAAAATTCTCAAGAATTCTTCGGTGATCAAGAAGGATCTCTCGTAAGCGGCCGGAAAGGCCATGACTCCTCATAAAAAAATTCTCGTCGTCGTGTTTTCGGCGTGGCTCGCCGGAACCGCTTTCGGCCAGAGCTACCGAGGATTTCGCGACGAATCGGAAAACATTGCCAAAAATGCCTGGCTTCGGCTGGGGCCGTTCCGGCTCTATCCCTCCCTGGCCCTCAGGAATATCGGATACGACGATAACATCTATTTCGAAGGCCCCGCTGTGGCCGACTACACGGCTGCCGTTTCCCCGTCGATCACCTGCTATTATCCCCTCCGCAGCTCTTTGATCCTGTCGTTCATGGACAATCCGGAATATCAATTTTATTTGAGGCAGAAAAGCCAGCGGACCTTCACCAACAGCTACGCCTTGGGGCTGAAGTATCTTCTTTTCCACCGTTTCGTGCTGTCCGCGGGATACCGGCACAGTGAATACCGAGAGCCCGTTTCGTCAGAGCTATTCCGGCCGACGACAAACATCATCAAGGGCTACAACCTCGGCTTCTTTTATGAAACCGCCCGCAAGACATCCATAGGGCTGACCGAGGAAATCCTGACCTTCGGATATCAGAATATCTCTTACGGCACGGACAACCTGCCATTGTCCGAGACCCTGGATCGTCAAGAGAAACGGATCCGGTTTGAGTTCTACTACCAACTTTATCCGGAGAGCTTCTTTTTCACCCAGGTGGGAACCACAGAATACAAATTTCTGAACGCCCAATCGACATGGCGAAACGCATCTTCTTTATCCGGATCGATCGGGATTCGGTTTCCGCTGGCCGGTTTTATGAGAGGGCTTTTATCTTTCGGGTACAGGAAATTCAATCCTTCGACGGAAGGGCAAAAACCGTTTTTCGGTTTTTTTGGAAATACCGGGCTGGAAATGAGACGGGGCAAGTTCAGCCTCCGGCTCCGCTATGCCCGGGATATCTTTTTCTCGTATGATCCGGCCAGCTATTACTATATCGATCATAACTATGGATTGGGCGCGTCCTATTATTTGACGGAATTCTTGAGGTTGGATTACAACTACAGCCAGGGGGTCCTGGATTATCCCCAGGCCATCCGTCTCTTGACGGCAGAGGGGGGATCGGCCGAAGCCTATCGGAAAGACACGCAGATCGGCCATTCGGCCGGACTGACCGTCCGGATCTATCGGGATATCGGCCTGGGCCTGGCCTGGAACTATTCAAAATGGACGTCCACCCCCCTGGCGTTCGCCAGAAGGAGAAACCTTGTCGGAGCTACTCTCACTTATCAGTTCTGACGGGCGGAGTCTTGAATAAAAGAAGGCCCGAACTCGGCCTTTTGAAGGAGCTTGTCATGAGGAAAGCGATGCCTCTATTAGTATCGGCTATCGTGCTCGGAGTTATCCTTTGGCCCTGCCTGCCGTCGGCCGGTCAAGAGCCGCCAGAGAAAACGGCCTCCGAGTATCTCATCGGAGCTAAAGACCTGTTGGAGATCAAAGTCCTCGGAGAGGATAAGCTAAACACAACCGTTCGGGTCTCCCAAGACGGAAAAATCACCTTTCCCTATTTGGGCGAGATCCAGGTCGACGGCCTTACGGCGGCCCAGTTGGAGAAGAAGCTGAGCCAGCTCTTGGGAGAGAAATATATAATTAATCCTCAGGTCAAAGTCTCGATTAAGGAATTCCGAAGCAAGAGGGTTTCGATCCTGGGCGCGATCGTCAAACAAGGATCCTACGAATTGCTCGGCCGGACGACGTTGCTCGAGATCCTGGCCGAGGCCGGCGGGCTGGCCCGAGATGCCGG
>Ga0153915_10004679_pt1 | contig 12647 bp, 6 predicted proteins | sample Opewatmetagenome_2_FD_107003 | JGI IMG/M metagenome (GOLD analysis project Ga0153915, IMG submission 107003) | Freshwater wetland microbial communities from Ohio, USA - Open water 3 Core 3 Depth 3 metaG | ecosystem: Environmental > Aquatic > Freshwater > Wetlands | place: USA: Ohio, Lake Erie... | reverse complement strand
GTGAATGATTGCCACAAGATTGTCGTGGTAGATTGCCCTTGCCCGTTCGTAGAGCGCGCTATGGTAGGGGATTTTCTGATTGCCCACTACCTGAGCCATGAGGGTGGCTTCGCTTTTTCGTGGTGCCGGGGAAACCGTGCGAGCAATCCAGACGTAGATGTCGCGGATGAAGAGATAGGTTTTGAATTTCAACGCAAAGAGCCCGGCGCGGGTCAACCATGACCCACCGCCGCTTACAGTCGAGCCGACTCCAAAGGCTCCATAGAATTCATTGTGACCGACGTAGAGAATTAGGAGATCGGGATCATAATCTAGGATCTCATCCACGAAATCCCTGACGATTGTGCTCCCGACTGCCGACAGACCGAGGTTGACAATTTCGAAGCGAGTGTTCGGCAGCTGCTGTCGAAGGAGGTCTCCGAGAAGTGAAGGTGCCGTTGCATTGAAATCGTAGGGAAAACCCGCCATTGTGGATTCGCCAAGGCAAAATATTCGTTTTGTGCCGGCGGGCTTCTGTATCTCAAAAGCGTCGTCTGCAGGTTCAGGGATGACAGTTCCGGCCTGAGCGAAATAGCGACGGGCGACTGAGCGGTTGATCACGTACATGTCACGACCGCCACGTGATTGACGGATGACAAGGTGGAGGTTCCCCCCATACTCAACTCCTCTTAGGATTAATTCTACAAGGAGAAGGAAAATCAGGGGGAGGATGAGAGTCGTCACGTAGAGGAACGCGCGCTTGGAACGGCCCTGCTTCTGCTCAGCATGCGGAGGTGTCTTCATGGAGATCTCCTCAATTGCTCTTCGAAGAGCCGCCCATTCGCCTGCCTAGGCGAGTGCCAGAAGGTATTGCGTATCGGCGACCTCCGGGTTTGTAGGGGGGAGAGGGAGTGCGGCGTTTGAGAACGGTGACGAGGGCTCACGCTGTAGGAAACCACGGTGTCATGAAACTGCAGTTCAATATAGAAGGTTTCGGAGGGAAAGCAAGCTTTGCAGATCCAATGTGCTCTCCGTACTTTGGCGTTGAATTGCTTCATGGAGCTGCGTTCATCCGGACAAGTGGTGCCCCCGAAATTCCTCCGCCTTTCGATTCGACAACGACACTGTAATGCGTCACCATCAGGACGAAGTATGAAAGTCTCGATCATCATGGCTGCGGTTGGAATCCTGTCCGCCAGTTGCCTGGCTCAGGATAGCGTGGATGTCACATTTCGATACGTCAACTCCACGGTCTCTTCCGTCACGTTAGTCGGGGAGTTCAACGGCTGGGACAACGCGGCATGGCCGATGGCCAACGATGGCAGCGGGCTTTGGACCAGGACGGCTCGATTACGCGTTGGCGGGAACCCGACAATCCCCCCGCCAATACCGGGGGCCTGGCAATACAAATTCTTCTATCCGGGGGCTTCTCCCTGGCCCAATGATCCATTGAATCACCATGTGAACACGACTGACAATAATAACTCCTTTCTCTTTGCAAGGGATCCGACGATATATCAACTTATCCCCAATCAGCGGAACCCGCTTGTATTCACCTCGACACCTACCATCTCAGCATATCTGTTCCCGAAGGTAGGCACCCAGGTCGATACGGGTGCGATTGTCTTGACGATTGACGGGGTGACATTCTCGCATATCGGGACGAGTTATGATCCTTCATCACAGCAATTCCGTTTCGTCCCTCCCTTTCCGTTAGCAAACGGCGACCACATTGCCATTCTTGCGGCGGGGCTCAGTGCCGACACCGTACGATTCACCACACAAGCCGGCTATGTGCTGATCACAACGCGAGGGGGGGTTTCCACGGTCAACCCTGTGAGGGCACTTCGTGGGGGCGTTCAGGATACGACGCTTAGCTCCGTTAGGATCGTGCGGAACGGCGTAGATACCACCATTGCCACAGTCACAAGCGGAAGATTCTCTGCTGCGATTTCTCTGGTCGAGGGAGTCAATACATTCGCGGCCATTGCCGATTCAATGGGGAGTTATGCATCCTCATCTCCGGTTTCTTTCACCTTTGTTGTGGATCATCGGCCATTCGGGCGAGTGGCAGCGACCTCCATTGGCCCCAACCTCCTACTGTATGCGAGCGGAACGACTGACCCCGACGGCCAGACGGTGACGAATTTCCAGTGGCTTGATGATCCCACAACTCCTCTCGGACTATCGGGTCGCACCGGCGTGTCCGTGACGATTCCCAAACCGGCAAACCCGGGAGAATACTTCTTGTACCTGATTGCTACCGACCCCGAAGGGAACGCGGATACTTCCCGCCAGTACTTCACAAAAATGCCTAATGGCAATATCGTAAGTCCGACAATTGCCTCGAACCCTCTATGGGCCCGGCAGGCGCGCGTCTATTTCCTCTTCCCGAAGGCAATGTCGAGCGCTGGAACACTAAACGCTGCGGCACAGCACCTCCAGCGCATCCACGACCTGGGCTTCTCAGTCGTATGGGTCATGCCTGTGATGAAGAATGCCTATCCCATCGACAACAACTATGGCCCCGGCTACAACATTGTCGATTTTGACAATGTCGCTCCTGAGTACGGAACGAATCAAGATTTCAAGAATTTTGTGGATCAGGCCCATGCCTTGGGTCTGAGGGTCATTCTGGATGTCACTCCGAATCATACGGGTCGCTTTCATCCGTGGGCGGAGGATGGACGGACATACGGTCAGGACTCGCGGTACTGGTCATGGTATGAACACTCCATGATTCCGCATAACACCAACGGGCTCGGCCAGTCGCTTGATCTCTACGGGTACAACTACTATTCAGCTTTCAGCGATCAGCTTCTGAACTTTAACTGGAGCGATCCTGACGCGCGGACAGAGATGATCCGGGTCTACACTTCGTGGGTAAGAGTTTACGGGATAGACGGTTTCAGGTTTGATATCTACTGGGGTCCTCACCGCCGGTATGGAGAGCAGGTGTTCGGGCAACCGATAAGGGATGCTTTGAAGCACATCAAACCGGATATTTTGCTGCTTGGAGAAGACGACGGGACCGGCTCGGGGACAGAGCAGATCTATGCCGACTACGTGAGCAATGGCATCAATTCAGGTCTTGATGCCGCATACGACTTCAAGCTCTATTTCAACCAGATCAGGAGCTTTGGCTTCACTCCCACAGCGGTTGACAACCTGCACAACGAAGTGTTGAACAGCGGATTCTATCCCGGTCCCAACGCACTCTATATGAGGTTCATGGAGACACAGGACGAGGATCGTATAGCATATCTCTATTCGGCGGGTTCGACGATCGATACGGTTAACTCATTTCGCCGAACAATGCCCATGGCTTCTGTGATCTTCACTGTCCCGGGTTTTCCGATGCTATGGAATGGCCAGGAGGTAGGATGGGGATACGGGATATCCGGAGCTAAGGAAGCGAGAGATCGAAGCGTTATTGACTGGAATTTCTCCGGCAAAGATTTGCTCATGCCCCATTACCAGGTGCTGGCATCCATTCGCGGTCAGTTTCCTGCGTTCACGCTACACAAACAGGACACGAACGGGGATGGCCACGTTAACGCCGCTGATTCGGCTGACTGTGTTCGTCTTTCGACCTCCAATGGGTTGTTCTATGCCTTTACCCGCCCATACCTCGACCAGAATGGCATGACGGTGGTGAACTTCACAGGGAGTCAGCAAACGATTTCGGTGGATGCAACAGTTGCCGGTGCGCTCAAGTTTACGGGGGGGATTCAGGCCGGTCAGCTCTACTATCTGAACAACCTCTACACCAATTCCCGGGAACAGCTCCTCGGATCGGGTCTGAACGCGATTTCCGTGACGCTTCCCCCGTACGGCACGGCAATCTACACCGTTTCAACGACACCTGATACGCTCAAGATCTCGAAACCACTTGTGTCGGTTCAAGCGAATGGGTCCCTCCCCAACGAATTCGCGCTCGACCAAAATTATCCAAATCCCTTCAACCCGACTACAATCATCCGGTTCAGCTTGCCACAGGCCGGGCTCGTGTCGCTAAAGGTGTATAACATCTTGGGGCAGGAGATTGCCACAATTGTCAACGCAGAGAAGACCGCTGGTGTCTACATCGCTGTTTGGGACGGAATGACGTCTCGAGGGGTCGCGGCGAGCAGCGGAATCTATCTCTACCGGTTGGTCGTGACCGGGTCATCTGGGAAAGGATTTGTGTCCGTGAGAAGAATGGTTCTTCTCCGGTGAAACACATGATAGCAAGATTTCTCGCGTTCGTTGCTGTAGGAGTCCTCAGCGCTTCCGTTGCCCTTGCGCAACCTCGCCTCGTTGATGGGAACGTCCAATTCGTCTATCGGAATAGCGAGGCGCTCTCCGTTGCGGTCGTTGGCGACTTCAACGGCTGGTCGAAAGAAGAAGACCGCCTCGAGCGAGACTCCTCTGGGATCTGGACTGCGTCGCGGCCCATCTGGGCAGGTATGTTCCAGTACAAATTTGTCGTTGATGGGAAGCGGTATGAGCTTGATCCCTCCAACCCTGCAACAGTCGACAACTACAACAACACGGCGAAGAACTCCGTTTTCGTGATTACGACCGACAAGAGGTTACTCCTTTCAGGGAAGAACCCGCCGCTCCCGTCCAACCCCGATGACCAGTACAGGCCGGCACCGGACCGGAAGCCGATCTACCTCAACATCATATGGCACCAGCACCAGCCGTTGTATCTCAATCCCGAGACTGATCAGCTCACCGGTCCTTGGGTCCGCACGCATGCGACGAAGGACTACTATGATATGGCAGCGATGCTCGGTGAGTATCCCAATGTCCACTGCACGTTCAATCTCACGTCATCGTTGCTCCTACAACTGCGGGACTACTATATCGAGCGGCTCCGTCCGTTTGTGGACACAAAGAGGAACCGCATTCAAGTTTCGAGGTTCCTCAAGCAATGGAAGGGGAAAACCGATCCCTGGATCGATCTCGCTCTCACGCCCACATCGCGATTCACTCACGCGGACATAGACTACATCTATCGAAAACCCTGGAACTGCTTCGGGACAAGTGAAGTGATCATCAGCCGATTCCCGGAGTACAAGGCGTTAAGAGACAGGTTGGGCGTGGATCGCTCTTCTGACCGAATCTACACCGAACAGGAGTTGCGCGAGATCAAATTCTGGTTTTACCTGGTGATGTTTGACCCCGATTTCCTCAGGGGACCGGTGACACTGACCAATGGTTCTGTCTGCGATCTGAGCGAATACGTCCGTCGCGATGAGGGGGGACTCTACAGATTGAAGCGTCGGATCGAGGAGAAGGATTGCCAGCGCATAGTGGTCGAGGCATACAAAGTAATGGCGAACGTTCTGCCTGTGCATCGCGCGCTCCGATACCAGCCTGAAGCCCACACGGGGCAGATCGATATCGTCACCACCCCATACTATCACCCGATCCTGCCTCTTATCTATGATTCAGATCTGGCAAAGATATGTCAGCCCAACGATCCCATGCCTAGCCGGTTCTCCTATCCTGAAGATGCAAATGCCCAGGTGGTGAAGGCGGTGAAATTTTACGCCGAGATATTTGGTGCGCCACCGACTGGCATGTGGCCCGGGGAGGGATCTGTCGCACAACCTATTCTCTCGATCCTGCGCGACAATGGGATTCAATGGACGGCTAGCGATGGAAAGGTGCTGCTGAGGTCCGATCCGCGTGGGCGGCCAAACACTACACCCTACAGATTTTCTGCGGGGGAGAAACCGATCTCGCTGGTCTTCCGTGACACTGAGCTTTCGGACCGAATAGGTTTCAAGTATCAGGATCTCGGTGGTGAAGAGGCTGCAGAAGATTTTATCCAGACGGTTCTGGGACGCGCGCCTGGAAAGGACGAGTCGGATGTTCTCCTCACAGTGATCCTTGATGGCGAAAATGCATGGGAATGGTACAGGAAGGATAATGATGGGAAAGAGTTCCTCCATGCACTCTACAGAAAACTGAGCAAGCTCTATCAGGATCGCCGCATCATCACGACGACGATGTCCGAGTATCTTGCTGGAAATCGAGGTCGGGGAATCGATCCGCATCCAGTGGAGAATCAGCCGCCGATGAACACTCTCTGGCCCGGATCGTGGATCAATGCGAATTTTGACACCTGGATTGGAGAGGATGAGGAGAATATGGCCTGGGAGTATCTTCTGAAGGCCCGCCGGGATCTTGCGAATGCCGGGCTTCTGCAACCTGATCCTGCCGCGGCGCCTCCTCGAAAAGGCACGCAAGCTTGGTTTGCGTACCGCGCCTGGGAAGAGATGTATGCAGCCGAGGGATCCGACTGGTTCTGGTGGTATGGCGACGACCAGACCGCGCCAGGTGGTGACCGTCCCTTTGATCTTGCGTTCACCAGCCACCTGCGCAATGTGTACCGGTATGCAACGAAAGCAGGGATACGTTTGAACGTTCCAGAATTCCCTCCAATTATTCGGGCGAAAGTTCCCCGATTGGGTCTCCAGGGGCAAAAGAGTACTGGCAGAGGAACAATGGCGAAGGGATCGATAGAAGCGCGAACCGTGATATTCAGGTGTGATGCCCGGCGTGAGCATGTGACAGGCAACATTTACATAGCCGGGAATGACAGCCTGCTCGGATCTTGGACACCGAACGCTGTGGCACTTCACGATGACGGGCGCGACGGCGATGAAATCGCAAACGACGGGGTCTGGGCCCTCCGAGTTGACCTCCCCGTCGGCAAGGAAGTACACTACAAATTCACCAATAGTGGTGTTCGTGGCGAGTGGAGCCCTGGAGAAGAATTTCCCCTCCGCAATCGCTCGCTGACTGTGTCCGCTGGGACTGAACCACTGATCATCCAAGTCATTTTCGGGGAAGAGGAATGAAACGCTACAAATCACGGCATGCCCTTGATGTTCTTCAAGAGGCTTTGAAACGGAAGGTGCGCGAGACGAAGAAGACGAAGTACAACTATCATGTCCCGGCTCTCTGGGCCTCCTCACGAGGTCGCGGAAGATCGACAAAGGTCCATCCCTTCGTCTTCTTCCTTGATGCAGTCAACACAATAAAGAGGGTGCAGCCTCCCCGGAAGGGCAAGCATACCGGGGGGGAATGGACAAAGAACGCTGTCATCTATAATATGTTCGTGCGGACTACGGCGGCATTCGACCACAACGGTAACGGAACCCTGGACCTGCCGGTGAATCCGGAAGGTCTCCGTGAGACGGGAACGTTTCTGAAGGCGATCGCAATGTTGCCGTACATCAAGAGATTAGGGGCAAATACCGTTCACCTTCTTCCCGTGACGGCAATCGGCCACGACGGCAACAAAGGATCGCTCGGATCTCCCTACGCTATCCGGAACCCATACGAGCTTGATGAAAGCCTGAGCGAGCCGACCGTCGGACTGGATGTCAAGGTTGAGTTCAAGGCCTTTGTTGAAGCGGCCCACAGGCTCGGCCTGCGCGTTGTTGCGGAGTTTGTCTTCCGCACTGCGGCGAAAGATGCCGACTGGGTGAGGGAACATCCCGAATGGTTCTACTGGATCCGGGAGGAGGTGCCGATGCGGCCGCCGCAGGACCTGGATGAATCGAAGTACGGGTCTCCCATCTTTACTCATGAAGAGCTGGAACGAATTCATCGGGATGTACGCGATGGTCATCTCGGAAAATTGATTCCCCCGCACGAGAAATACCGTGCTTTCTTTACGGTTCCGCCTGCCCCTGAGGCAGTCGTAAAGGGTGATGGGCGATACGTCGGGAAGCTTCCCAGTGGGCAGCGCGTCAAGATTCCCGGGGCGTTTGCAGATTGGCCCCCGGATGACAACCAGCCCCCGTGGGGGGATGTAACATATCTTCGGATGTATACTCATCCTGATTTCAATTACATCGGCTACAATACCATCCGGATGTACGACACGCGTCTGACTCAAGCAGGGTTTGTGAACCGCCCGCTCTGGGACCGAATCATCGGCATCATTCCCTACTATCAGCACGAATTCCATATCGATGGAGTGATGATCGACATGGGGCATGCTCTCCCGATGGCGTTGAAATCCGAAATGGTTGCGAAAGCCCGATCGATCAATTCGGATTTCGCATTCTGGGATGAAAATTTTTCTGTGACGAGAAAGAGCGTGGAAGAAGGGTACAACGTCGTCTTCGGGTACTGTTGGATCGACCAGCACCACCCGGACCGGATGAAGAACCTTGCACGGAGCTTGGCCAAAGATGGATTCCCGATTCCTTTTTTTGCAACGCCGGAAAGTCACAACACTCCCCGGGCCGCAGCGCGTCCCGGTGGAATCCTGTATGCGAAATGGGCAATGGTCATCAACAGTTTCCTGCCGGCCGTCCCGTTCCTCCATTCCGGATACGAGATTGCAGAACGATATCCCATCAACACTGGTCTTGATTTCACTAACGAAGAGCTGAAGAAGTTTCCCTCGGAAAAGCTTCCTCTCTTCAGTGAGTACGCATACGACTGGCTAAACAAGGAGGAGTTCACCGAATGGGTGAAAAAGCTTCTTGCCCTGAGGAAGCGCTATCAAGAGCTGGTTGTCAACCCGGGCCCAAAGACCTTTCGATTGCTTGAGGATGAGCAGCCGAACGTTCTGGCATTTGCCCGGATTGCGTCACATGATAGAAAGAAGATCGCTGTCGTCGGGAATGCCGATCTCAAGGCGCCCACAAATGTAGCGCTGCCTCTTCAAACGACCAAGACTCAGCTCGTAGATCTTCTTTCCGGAAAGAAGATCAAGTTCCACGAGGGGAAGCTCAGCGCGGCCCTGGAGCCGGGCGAATGTCTTGTTTTCGAGTACTGACATGCGAGAATTTCAGAAGAGCCTCACGAACGGCTTCTATGCGCTAATCAGTCTCCCGTCGACGGCAATGGGCTTTGCACTGTCGATACAGATATCGGCCCTCAGTTGGCTGCTCACAACGCAGTACCATCTAGATATTCACCAGGTCGGCATTGTCTGGGCGGCGGGGCCGTTGGCCGGCATTTTCGGCCAGGTAATCATCGGACTCATCAGCGACAATGTCTGGTTCTGGGGCGGACGGCGCAGGCCATTCATTCTGATTGGCGGCACTCTTGCGGCGCTGATGCTTCTGGCCCTGCCAAATATTGGCGCCATTGATCATGCGCTTGGTCTTGCGAATCTGCTCCTTGCGGCGACGGCAATCGCACTCACACTGGACCTGGCGATCAATGTCAGCTTCAACCCGACTCGCTCCGTCATCGCCGATGTTACAACAGAAGGTTCGGCCAGGACCAAGGGCTATACCTGGATGCAGACGATCTCGGGGTTCTTCGGGGTGCTTGCCTACGTCATCGGGGCAGTCGCGGGCAACTTCGTTCTCATTTACGTTGGTATAGCGGTCGTGTTTCTCTTCTCAGTTGTGCCGATGTTCTTCATCACCGAGCCGCGCCATCTCCACGCCGGATCGACCGAGCAGAAGAGCGATGGTGTTCGGGCGACGCAGTGGGGACAACTTTTTCGGATTTATGCTGCGCACGCGGCTTCCTGGATCGGTGTCCAGACCATGTTCGTCTACATCATTGCCTTCATTCAGCAAAGGATGCAACTCTCTGTCGATCCCGCTTCAGCTGCCCAGGAGGCTGGCAGAGTGATTTCGATTTCCTTCGCCGTTCTCAACACAATCGGTTTCCTGCTCCCGGCTCCAGTTCTTGAACCCTTATCGGAGCGGTTCGGACGAGTCCGTGTCCACACGAGCGCGGTGGCAATCATGGCCGCGGCGTATTTTGCCGTTGCAATTGTAGGCGGTTCGCCGCTCATCCTCTACTGCCTGATGGCGGTCCTGGGCGTAGGGTGGGCCTCAATTGTCTCGCTTCCATTTGCCATTATGACAGAGAAGGTCGACCGACGACGCACAGGTTTTTTTATGGGCATCTTCAATCTCTCCGTTGTACTCCCTCAGCTTTTTGTCAGCCTCGTCCTTGGCAAAGTCATCCTGGATACACCTGATAAGTCGATCATCTTTCTGATTAGCGGCACAACCCTCGCCCTCTCTGCCGTGGGATGGTTGTTTGTCAAAGATGCCCCCATAACAGAGCCTCCGCAGGAAGGGAAGGGATGAACGCATTGAGGCTGCATAAGTCATTCCGGGTGCTTTCTCTTTTTGTGCTCCTGATCCTCGCTCTCACTCTCATACTACTGGGAGGATGTCGGCGAGGCCGCGATGAGCGGATACGCATTACCATTTGGCATCAAGATCGGATAGATGTCAGGGTGATCCTGCAACGGCAGCTTGCTCGATTCATGCAAATCCATCCCGAAGTACAGGCGGAAGAGCTTTTCAAGGAAACCGAGGAGCTCCGATCGGGATTTATCATTGCCGCACTCGCCGGGCAAGGCCCCGAGATCGTCTACGGTCCGTCCGACCAGGTCGGGCCCTTCGAACTCATGAACATCATCCTGCCGCTGGAGACGATTTTCGACAGTACTTGGCAATCGCAGTACGACCCGAGGGCGCTGACATGGTACAAGGGTCATCTCTATCAGGTAGCCGATAAGCTAGGCAACCATCTCACACTTGTCTACAACAAAAAGCTCGTTCCCGATCCGCCGACCAACGAGCGAGAACTTATCGAGATCGGCAAGTCGGTCACAGCAGATCTCAATGGCGATGGCCGGATTGATCGCTACGGCCTGACCTGGAACTACACTGAACCCTTCTTTTTTATCCCGTTCATGACAGGGTTTGGGGGATGGATCATGGACGCTGAAGGCCGGCCCACGCTTGATAGCCGTGGGACGATCGACGGACTGAAGTTCATCAAAGAGTTGCGCGACGTGTACAAGATCATCCCCAATGAGGCCGATTACAATATTGCGGACATTCTTTTCAAGGATGGAAACGCCGGAATGATTGTGAACGGCGATTGGTCTTGGGCCGGGTACCAGAAGGCAGGACTGGACATCGGCGTGGCACCTCTTCCGGAGATCACATCTACAGGGCTCTGGTGCGGTACTATGGTTTCGCCGAAGGGATTTTCGCTCAATGTGAACGTATCGGATGAAAAGAAGAAATGGGCAGTCGAGCTGATCCGGTTCCTCATGATGCCTGAGAATCAGCTTGAATCAACCAGGGAACTCTACACGATGCCGACACACAATGACGTCCGCAGGAGCGATTTCGTTCGTAACAATGAGATTCTGCGCAATTCACAGATCGCAATCGATCACGGCCGCCCAATGCCGGTCGTTCCTGAACTCCGCGCCATCTGGGACGCCATGCGCCCAAGCTATCAGGCAGTTCTCGCCGGAACAAAGACCGCGGAGCAGGCGGCTCGCGATATGCAAGCGCTAGCCTTGAGACGCATCAATGAAATGAACGAGTAGGGAAGAGAGATAATGCCGTCCCGAACCTTTCGCCACCGATTGTATTTGTTCTTCCTGGTAGCTCCTGCCTTCCTGGTCCTCTTCGGCGTGGTGATCTATCCCTTTCTTTACAACATAGTGATCTCTCTCTCGAATATGAACCTCCGTCATATTCGTGATTGGAGAATCGTCGGGTTTGACCAGTACGTAAAGGTGTTCACGGAGCCTTCACAGCCCGACTTCTACATGGTTTTCCTCAAGACCGTGATCTGGACTGTGGTCAATCTCCTGTTCCACGTTGTGTTCGGCGTGTTCCTTGCTCTCGTCCTCAACCAGAAGGAGATCCGTGGTAAAGCTCTCTTCCGCGCAATCCTCGTGCTTCCATGGGCCGTCCCACAACTGATCGTTGCATTGACGTGGCGAGGGATGTTCAATTACGAGTATGGGGCCATCAACCTGATGTTAACGCAGTGGCTGGGTCTGCCAGCTGTGGAATGGCTCAAACAGCCGCTGGAGGCGTTTATCGCCGTGATTATCACGAACGTCTGGCTCGGATTTCCGTTCATGATGGTGATCGCCCTCGGCGCGCTGCAGAGCATCCCGCATGATCTCTATGAGGCAGCGGCTATTGACGGCGCAAGCTGGTATCACCGATTGAGACATATTACCATCCCGCTCATTCGTCCTGTCATGGTGCCGGCAATCACGCTGGGTACGATCTGGACCTTCAACAATCTCAATATCGTCTGGCTCGTGAGCAACGCAGGGGAACCTTCGGACCAGACGCATCTGATGGTCTCGTTTGTGTACAAAGCCGCCTTCAACTTCTACCGGTATGGATACGGTGCGGCACTCTCGATGGTGATCTTTTTTGTTCTGCTCGCCTTCAGTCTGGTCTTCATGCGGAGTTCCAGGGTGACGGAGAATGTCTACTCCTAACCATAGCAGGTCCTGAAATGGTGCGGAATAAGGGTACTACGATACTACGGTTGGCGGCGAGTTACACGGTTCTTGTGCTGTTTTCGATTATTGCACTCTTTCCCATCATGCAGATATTCACAATTTCGCTCAGACCGGCGGACAGGCTTCTCTCCACTTCGCTCGAAATAATCCCGAAGAATGCTTCCCTCGGCAACTACATTGGGCTGTTCACGGAGCGGCCGTTCTTCCTCTGGTTGATGAATAGTACGTTCATTGCCGTCGTGGTGACACTGACGGGTGTTGCGCTGGCCTCCACCGCGGGGTATGCCTTTTCACGTTATAGCTTCATCGGGAAAAAGGCGGGTCTGTTGAGCCTCCTTGTGACACAGATGTTTCCTGCAACGATGCTACTCCTTCCGATGTATATCCT
>Ga0153915_10004678_pt1 | contig 12647 bp, 10 predicted proteins | sample Opewatmetagenome_2_FD_107003 | JGI IMG/M metagenome (GOLD analysis project Ga0153915, IMG submission 107003) | Freshwater wetland microbial communities from Ohio, USA - Open water 3 Core 3 Depth 3 metaG | ecosystem: Environmental > Aquatic > Freshwater > Wetlands | place: USA: Ohio, Lake Erie... | reverse complement strand
TGATTTGATCGAAAAATATACCGAGCCGTCATCCGCAATATAGGCATGTTTCTTCACAACTAAGGTTTCGATCAACTTGATCATATCCGGGATGGTCTCGGTGGCGCATGGCGTGATGTGGGCGCGTTCGATGTTTAGCGTGTCGAGGTCGCGAAAGAATTCCTGCGTGTAGAAATCGGTCACGTCGCGCAACGATTTGCCCGTCTCGCGCACGGTGCGGATGATCTTGTCCTCGACATCCGTGATGTTCATCACGTGCTTTACGTCAAAGCCCTTGTATTCGAGGTAACGGCGCAGGAGATCTTCAAACGCGAACGCCCGCAGGTTGCCGATGTGGGCGTAGTTGTAAACGGTCGGCCCGCAAGTGTATATGCCGACCTTCTTGCGGTCGGGGTCGAGCGGAACGAAGTCCTCCTTGCGGCGGGTCAGCGTATTGAAAAATTGGAGAGGCATGGCAGCTACACTTCCACCGAAGCGACTGCGACGACCACAATGCCTTCCTTGCGCCCCGTGAACCCCATCGCCTCGCTGGTTGTGGCTTTAATGCCGACCTGCGCGGGCGTAATGCCGAGGTTTTTGGCGAGGACATCCTTCATCTTAGAGATGTGCGGTGAGAGCTTGGGAACCTGAGCGATGATGGCGGCGTCCACGTTGTTGATCCGCGCGCCGATTCCGCGCAATTTGGCCGCCACATCGCGGACGATGATCATGCTGTCCATGTTTTTCAATTTCATATCGGTATCTGGGTAAAACTTGCCGATATCGCCCAGCGCGGCGGCGCCCAACAACGCATCGGCGATGGCATGCTCTAGCACGTCGGCGTCGCTGTGGCCTTCCAGGCCGCGCTCTAAAGGGACTCCCACGCCGCCCATTACGAGTTTGCGCCCGGTGACGAACCGATGCACGTCTATCCCGATTCCGACTCGATTCATGGTTGACAGCCTATCATCATCCGCGCTGCCGAAGCAACGTTTCTACCGTGGCCAGATCGTTCGGCGTTGTTACCTTGAGATTCAGGAAGGGGGTATCTACCATGCGCACGTTGCGTCCCAGTCGCTCGACCGCCGCCGCCTCATCCGTTACCACAATCCCGTCAGCCAACACCTTTGCGTAAGCCTCCAGCAACAGCGAAAATTGCACCGTCTGCGGCGTCTGTACCGCCCACAACTTTGTGCGGTCAACAGTGCGCAAGACGGAACGATTTTCGTCGGCCTCTTTTATCGTGTCTGTCACCTTGGTCGCGGCGATGCCCGTGCCATGTTCGCGGGCACTCTGAATAGTTGTCTCGATCAACGCGGGCGTAACCAACGGTCGCGCGCCGTCGTGGACTGCAACAATCTCTGTCGCGGGATTACACCGCGCCAACCCATTCCAGACCGAGTTTTGTCGTTCAGCGCCGCCATCGGTCATGGCGACGATTTTTTGGAAACCGAACTGGCGAACGATCTCATCGGCTTGTTTGGCGCAATCTGGGTGCCGCACCAGGACCACAGCCTCGACCGCGGCGCACGATTCAAATGCAGCGATGGAATAGTACAAGAGCGGCTTGCCGAGAAGCTTCAGGAATTGTTTATCGACGCTGCCACCCATGCGCGATGAGCGGCCGGCAGCGAGGATAATCGCGGTGACCATGCGCCGCAGCTTAACAGAACCTACTTATCTTGCGCAAGTTCGAGCGCGTCCTTGTCCGTCTGCGGCGCTGAGTTGCCGTCGTCCGCGCCGGTGAGTTCGGCAAATGCCATGCGTCCCGCGGCAGTTTGCAGGACGCTGGAGATCACCACTTCCACGCTCCGCCCGATCGACCGCCGTGCGCGGTGGACGACGATCATCGTGCCATCGTCAAGATACGCCAGCGCCTGTTCGGCCCCGCGTCCTTCGCGGACCAGTTGGACGACGAGTTTCTCCCCCGGCAGCACGACGGGTCGCAATGCCTTGGCAAGCTCGTTCAGATTAAGCACCTTGACGTGCTGAAGCTCGGCGATCCGGTTCAGGTTGTAATCATTGGTCAGTATCTCGGCGTTGAGCATCCGCGCAAGTTGCACCAACTTGCCATCCACTTCCTTGATTTCCGGGACATCGTTCTCATGAATCTTAAGCTCTGCACGCGGGTTCTTCTGCAACGACTTCAGGACGTCCAGGCCGCGATGTCCGCGTGCCCGTTTGATGTCGTCGCCGGCGTCGGCGACGTATTGCAGTTCACGCAGCACAAACCGGGGCACAACGAAGATCGCGTTGAGAAATCCCGTGGCGGCCACTTCGAGAATCCGCCCATCAATAATCACGTTGGTGTCCAACAGAATCAGCCGCTCTGGCACGTCTTCGCGGCGGAATTTCACGTATGGGATCACGAGATTGAACTCGTCCTTGCCGCGCAGCGCAATAACCATCGCCAGGTAGGTGCACACCAGGAACATGATGATCTGGGCGACCACGTTGGTCTGCGTATCCACCTTGGAGAACAGCACCGAGTTGCCAATGAGGTAGCTGACAAGCGTGCCGACGAACAAACCGAACGTGACCGCAGACAACCCGCGCAGCGAAAAGCTTTTTGTGACCAGATCAATGCAAATGACAGCCGAGCCGCCGGCCAAGCCAAGCGCCAGCGCAATCAACTGGTGCTGCTCCCAATCCGGATAGACTTGCGCGATGGACCAACTGCCCAGCCCGCACAATGCCAAAAACACAATTCGCAATACGATGAGCGTCACAGCTTGTTCCTTTCCGAAACCTATTCTGGCATACTTATAACAGGTTCACCGCCGAAATGCAGTCTCGGCGCGTTTATTCCGGCCCTTTTACCCGGTCTACGCCAGATGTCACCGACGATCCTTTGGACGCCGGTCGCGCGGGAACCGGCACCGTTCCCCGCCGCGGTTCATCACCAGACAACTCTTTGCGCGGCTGTTCTTTGTACAGCAAACCGTGGTAACGCCAGTTTTGCACCAAATGCAGCACCTCGTCGTGCAACGCCGGGTCAACCATCAACTTGCCTACTGTGCCTTCGCCTTTCTCCACTTTGTCCAGCAGGGCATTGAGTCGGTGTGCGCTCTCGGCCAGGTCCTTCGTCGCGGCCCGAATATTATCCTGATTGTTCAACACTAGATCGTCCACGCGTTTTGCCGCCGTGTTGAGGCTCGTCAACGTCGTGTCTACCTTGCCGCGGTTCTCATCAATGATCGTGCGCAAGCCGAGCGTCAGCGCCGCCGCGTTGCTGGCGGTAACGTCAACGTTTGCCAGCGCTAGCCGGACATGGTCCAAACTTTCCTGATTCAACACCGTTTCGTCCACGCGCTTGATGGCGTTGTCCACCCGCTGCAAAACGTCCACAACTCCGCGGATTGCCTCCGTCAAGTCCACACTCGCCGAACCCTCGACCGTGTCGCCCGGTTTCAACGGCGCCGCCGACACACCTTGCGGGATTACGTCAATGTACCGATCTCCGAGCAACCCGGACTGGTTGATCACGAACTTCGCGTCCTTCCGGATTGTGACTCCCTCGTAAATACTGAGCTTTACGTGGGCGCGCACGGCATGACCCTCGGCCAGATAGATGTCGCGCACTCTGCCAACGGGGATCCCAGCCAGCAGGACGCTGGCGTCTTTGATGATGCCACCAGCTTGCGGGAAGACCACGGTGATTTCATAACCTTTCTTTCCCAGCTGATCGTGCTTGCCGAACTTGAGGATCATCCCCGCCGTCAGCACCAGACAGACCAGAACGAAAACGCCAACCTTGATTTCAGTGGATCGGTACTGCGCCATGTTTTGCCTCCTGCGTTGAACTGTGTCCCGTGATAAATTGACGAACAATCGGGTCCGTGGTCGTTTGAATCTCCCGTGGCGTGCCCACCGCGTGGATCCGTCCCTCGTGCAACATCGCAATGCGATCGGCGATCTTGTACGCGCTCACCATGTCGTGCGTCACCGCGACGCTTGTCATACGGAAGTGATCCCGCGACCGCAGGATCAAATCATTGATGTTGTCGGCCAGAATCGGGTCCAGCCCAGTCGTCGGCTCGTCGTACAAGATGTACTTCGGTCGCGCCACGCAGGCCCGGGCCAGCCCCGCGCGCTTGCGCATCCCGCCGCTCAACTCGGCAGGCTTCTTGCTTTTTGCGTCCAACAAATCCACAATCACCAACGCCTCCTCGACCCGCTGCGCGATCTCCGCCTTGCTGAATTTCCGTTCTTCGCGCAACGGAAACGCCACGTTATCGAACACCGTCATCGAATCGAACAACGCGGCGCCCTGAAATAGAAAGCCAAACTGCTTCCGAATCGGCGTCAGCGCCCGCTCCGATAACGGCACAATGTCCGTCCCGTTCACCTGCACCCGGCCCGCGTCTGGTTTCAGCAGACCGCATAAATGTTTCAACAGGACGCTTTTGCCGCCGCCGCTGCGCCCGATGATGACAGTCGTCTCGCCGTCATGGATTTCAAAATCCACGCCTTGCAGCACCGGTGTGCCGTTGAACGCCTTTCGTAATCCTTCGATCTGAATCATGGCTGTGTCTGCTATTCCATCCGTCTCATGGCGGACTGATCGCGTTGTACAATACCGCGATGAAAAAGTTCGAGATCAGCACCGTCAACGACGACACCACAACCGCCTGCGTTGTTGCCTGTCCGACGCCTTCGGCTCCCTCACGCGCATTGAAACCCTTGTAACAAGCGATCATCGCGATGAACACGGCAAAAAACACCGATTTAACCAGTCCGCCAACCACGTCGTTGGCATCGGTGAACTTGATCATGTTGCTCCAGAAATATGCGCGGTCAATCCCAAGCATGTTCACCGCCACCACGGAACTGCTCAGAATCCCGAACGCCATCGCCTCAGCCGTCAGCAACGGCAGCGACACCAGCATCGCCACGAACCGTGGCACCACCAGATAATCCACCGGCGACGTGCCCATCGCCCGCAACGCGTCGAGTTGTTCGGTCACCTTCATGGTTCCCAACTCCGCTGCGATTGCCGCGCCGACCCGTCCCGCCACCATCAACGCCGTCAACACCGGCGCCAGTTCGCGGATCATCGCGATACTCACCACCGGACCAACCGCCGTGTCCATCTTGACCTTGTGAAATTGCAGGCCCGTTTGCACGGTGAACACCATCCCCGTGAATGCACCAGTGATCAGCACAACCGCCTGTGATTGCCAGCCGATCTTGCAGATTTGTTCCGTGGTCTCGCGCCAACGTGGCCGCTGGCCGAACACGCTCTTCACGATGTCCAAAAGCAGTAATAACATTCCACCGAGCTGCTCAAACTGGCTAGCTACAAACACCTTAAATCTGGGAATTACCGCTGTCATTTCCACAAACAAGCATAAAGGACGCGTCGCCGCCATGCAAGCCTGTCAGTTGATCCGCCAGTCCCGCGTCAATCCCAATGCAAACCGCGAAGATATGCGATTCAGATGCCATAAGATGGCTTTCTTTGGGTCATCGAAGCGTTATGTATTGATAAACTCTTGCTCAGGTTCTGGCGCTGGGTTAGCATTGCAGTCATGAAAGTTTTGGTGACTGGCGGAGCAGGGTACATCGGCAGCGTGTGCGTGGAAGAACTCCTCAACGCGGGCCACACGGTCGTGGTGTTTGACAACCTTAGTGAAGGCCATCGCGCGGCGGTGGACACGCGGGCGGAATTTGTCGATGGCGATCTGGCGGACCGGTCGTTTCTGTCCAGGACGTTGGAACAGAAACGGCCCGACGCGGTAATGCATTTTGCCGCCCACGCGCAAGTGTCGGAGAGCATGGCCAATCCATCGAAGTATTTCCGAAACAACGTCGGCAACGGCGTCAACCTGCTGGAGGCGTGCGTTCAAGCCGGTGTTGGCAAGTTCGTCTTCTCCTCGACCTGCGCGATTTTCGGCATGCCGAAGGAGATACCCATCCGCGAAGACATGCCGAAAGCTCCGATAAATCCGTACGGCGAATCCAAGCTGATGTTCGAGAAGATACTCGACTGGTACAGTCGCCTTCACGGGTTGCAGTATGTCTGTCTCCGCTATTTCAACGCCGCAGGCGCGACAAAAAAGTTCGGCGAGCATCACTTGCAGGAGACACACCTGATCCCGAACGTCCTGAAAGTCGCGTTGGGACAGAAGGCGCACGTCGAAATATTCGGCACGGATTATCCAACACCTGACGGCACGTGCATCCGCGATTACATTCACATCGTGGACCTGGCACAGGCGCACATGCTCGCGTTGCAGTACAAGAAGAGCGACGTGTTTAACCTCGGCAGTGGCACCGGCTACTCGGTGCGTCAGGTCGTGGATACCGCGCTCGATGTAACCGGCAAACCGATTCCAGTGATAGAACGTCCGCGCCGTCCCGGCGATCCGCCGAAGTTGGTAGGGGACTCCACCAAAGTTCGGAAGGTGCTCGGATGGAAACCGAAGTTTGACTCGTTGGAAGCTATTGTGGATAGCGCATGGCAATGGCATGAGGCGCACCCGAACGGTTACAAATGAATGGCGTCAGCGCCGCGCCCATCTTTCGGCTTCACAAGCGTGGATCGGTTTTTGTTTGATGGTTGAGACGGCGCGACTTGCTGGATTTGGTGGTAGGTATTATACTGAAAAATCACTGAATGCGTTGCGGTTGCCCTGGAAGAACCGTCATGGCAGGACCAACATCTAACGAAGAGAAACTGATCGGGAAGGTCATCAGCGGCTATGTGCTTGTCGAAATAATTGGCGCCTGTCGGTGGGGGCCTGTATACAGCGCGATGCAAACCTCCATGGATCGCGCGGTTGCCCTGAAAATCCTGGCGCCCGAACTCGTCCGCGAATCAGACCAATTCCTTTCCGAAGCGCGCCTGGCTGCCCAGATCACACACCCGCGCATCGTCACGGTATTCGAGGCCGGGTATGCCGACGGTCACTATTTCTGCGCCACAGAGTTCACCGATGGTCCGCCGTTGTCGGAATTTCTCCGCAAAGGCAACGCGGTTGACGAGCATCGCCTGTTGGAGACGATTGCCGGGTTGGCGGAAGCTCTGGAAACCTTGTGGCAGCGTGGCATCGCACACCTGTCGCCGACAATGGAACACATCGTAACCACCCGCGAAGGTGTGGCGAAGTTGTCCGAGATGGAACCCGTAAAAGACTCCCTAAGTAAGTCGGATAAGGAAGACATTGCCGCGCTCGGTATCGCGCTCGGCATGATAGTCAACAACATCGGTTTGGTCAGTAAATCGGTCGGCGAGTTGGTGGAATGCATGGCCGGCATGCCGGGTCGTAAACGATTCGCGACGCCAGCCGAATTACTGGCGGAAGCGATGCGGCTCGATCACCAATTATTCCCGCCAATACCGTCGTACGGTCGCGATTTACCCGCGGAACAAATCAAGAAAACGCCGTGGTGGATGTTTGTGCTTGTATCACTGGTGGTCATCGGTGTGATTGTGGCGGGCGCCGTTTACTACGTATTCAGCCGTTTGTAATCTTCATCGGAAACACCCGAACGCCACGCTGGTCGGCTACATTGCCCGAAATCTTTGCGGGCAAACTCAATGCTGCGCCTCGGCGAACAAACCGAGCACGCTCGTGAAACCATGAACGAAGGCGCGGTCGCCAACCAATCCGATCTCACCGTTGCTGAACAAACCCGCAAGGGGAATACCGCCGATCATCTGGCGAATCACGCCTATGTCGTGGTTCGGTGCCCCGTACATCCGCTCGCCGCGACCGAGGCAACTGAACAACAGACCGCCGCGGGCCGCCGCGCCCGCGCGGCGCGATTGTTCGCGGTCGAGCCAGCGCCGCAGATCTTTGTCGGCCGTCTCCGCATCGCGAACCTGAAACTGCACGGTTTGGCCCGGGCGAATCCAGTCCCCAACAATCAACGCGCCGGAGCGCGGGTCGGTGCCGATCAACCCGCGCACAAGAAAGTCGCCGTGCTTGAAGTCCTCCTGGTATTCGTTGATGACACACCCCAATAGCAACGAGGTCCGCGCCAGTTGCTGGTCGCGCGCAGGAAGATTCGGCAACAGGTCTTTCAGTACGGCCAACGGCGGTTGACCAGCCAACTCGATGATGATGTTTTTGTCGGCACGCGTCACAACCAGCGGTTCGCCGATCGGCCGGCAGCTCTGCGCGACGAGCGTGCGCAGCACCACTTCGCCCGACAGCGCGATTCCCACCGCGCCATCGGTGTAAACTGCGCTGTCGAGAATCAACCGGTTGTTCCCGGTCTCGCGGCTGCCGCTGGCCAATGCCCCGACCATCGGCGCGCCGGGATACGCGCCTGTGAGTTCCTCCACAAGCCGAACGACCGGGATGCTGAACGGGTCGCCAAACAGAACGAAGTTGGGATTCGTTTCAGGCTGTACCTCCAACTGGAAATGCCAGTAGGCCGGCCCGGCGGCTTCTTCGAGATCGCTTTCCTCAACGCGGAATGGTGTGACTTCAACCCCGGGCAGTTCCGCCGCCAGCAATGACATCGCCGGTAGTTGCTCAACTTCCTTGCACACGCCGATGATGCCCGCACCCGTGCAACCAATCAACCGCCGCGCCCCGGTAAGTTTTCGGATCGCTGCCACCACACTGTCCATCTCCGGAATGAAGTGTGGATGGACGAAAAGCAGAGCAAGATCAACCTTCCCGTAACCGAGATGACCGTTGACCTGCTGCGCCAGGTCTTCAACGGCCTCGCGCGCCCCGGTCTTCGTAGTGAGAGCGGCGCTGAATCTCATGGCTTGCTGAATAATCCCCCAAGCAGAGCAGTTTTTCAACCTCCAGCTTGATTCGATTGGCTTGCCAGCCGTAGCTCGCAGCAGGATGATTACAGTCCGCCTCCGTCCCGCAGACGCGGGACTACGGCGGACAACCTTCGCTTTCCGCTTCGCTGCGAGCGAAGGTTGGTGGAGAGGAGTGGATTCGAACCACTGAAGGCGTAAGCCAGCAGATTTACAGTCTGCCCCGTTTAACCGCTTCGGTACCTCTCCAGAGAAACCGCGAATCGTGGATCGGAAATTACGAATCGCCATAGGCGGGCAAGTCGGAATGGCCGTCCCTGCATCCGTCAATCCGCAATTCACAGTCCGCGATCCACAATCCAAATTGGCGTGCCAGCCGTAGCTCGCAGCCTTCCGCTCTTCGCTACGCTGCGAGCGAAGGTTGGAGCGGGCGATGGGAATCGAACCCACCTCACCAGCTTGGAAGGCTGGCGCATTACCACTATGCTACGCCCGCTGCTGCCGCCACGAAACCCTTCCAACTCGTGGACCAGCGAGCGGCAAGCTACACCACCGCTCGAGTCATCGTCAAGTGGCATCGCCACACGCCGTTGGCCCGAATGGCGGTGGCATCTAAATGCGTCCGACTGTTCTGTCAGCAGTTTCTTCTTGCGGTTGAAAGGCACTTCCAATATGAACGTGCTCGTTATTTGGCGAGATCAACAGGGGGCCGTTGTTGGAGTGAGGTCAAGTTGTCCGTGACGGGAACGGGACAACTGAGTGAGGCGGGAGAAGTACGACGAATAACGCGAGTACAGCTTTTCGTGTCTCGGTGTCCCTTTTTGGGCAAGGCGTGTGCCTGCTTGCCTCACGTGGTTCTTCTCTACGGCTCTCATCTAATTTCCCAACGCGCCAACAACAGGCTGTTCCGTCTGTCCGTCCTGTCTCAACGCACAGGTGTCAACCCCGACAATGGGCATCGGGGCAAGATTAATCCGCCTTGGCGGACGAGGTACCCGAATATGAAATCAAGAGCGATATTGGCCGCGGCACTGACAGTTCTAGAATCTGGTTACTCCATTTCAATGCTTAACCACTAGGAGGCGATCCATACGAGGAGAGGGATTTTCACAACGGTACGATGAATTATCTCATGCTGGATGATTATATCGAACCGTTATCCCTGCTACAGACCGGCGTTTCGTTTGGGTTCCGCAAGATTTGGAACATCAGCAAATCGGATTAAAAACATGTTTGAAACATGGTTATCAACAACACGGCAAGGAGTTGCCTACCGGAGTATCAGATCACTGAGTCAGATGTGGACTGTCTCCCCTGGCGCTTGGATCACCGGTGCAGTGATTCTTTTCGTCGGTATTCAGGCAATTCGGGTGCACGTAAACCATGCAGACCAAGACCATCGTCAGAAAATCGTCGCTGCTTTTAGTGCGGCCAACACCTTCTATGGTGTGCCGCAGATGAACCATGATGGCAGCCGGTTTACTTATGTGGCCATAACAGAGACCAGAAGCTGCGCGTTATATCTTTACGATGCGCTTAACAAACAACAACGGGAGATTGTACGCGAGCAAGACGGTTTGGGTCCTCGGAAAGATAATTATGATCTCCGAGCCTGGGCCTGGTCGCCAGACGATAGTTCATTTATTTATTCTATGCTGGATAAATTGGTCATTTGTCCGGCTGACTCGCAAACAGGCTGCGCGGAACTGACTGTCGGAACAAATGCAGTCTCCCAAGTGGTATGGCTTACTCCCGTAAAGTTTGCTTTTGTTGAACGTGGAACAGACCTCTGTTATGCCCAAAAGCAACCCGGCGGGAAATGGCAACTGCACCGACTGCCATTCAATGACAATATTTCGAGTCTAACGGCGGTCGCCACCAATACGGTGGCTTGCCAGCAGAACGGTTTCATTTGCCGGCTCGATTTGACGGAATCCCTCGCCGGCACAAACGATCCATTTCTGGCTTCAACTCCGGATGCCCACATCCACGCGGCGCCATTGACCAACGGTCTGGCGCTATGGCTGGACGCTTCGAGTTTGCAGCAATCCAACAATGCGCCCCTGTACGGTCTGGCGGACTTGAGCCATGGAGAAAATCACGCCATTGCCTATCAAAATCCGCCGACCTATAACGCGCCGGACAGTCCGAACGCCTTAAATGGGAAGGGAACGATTCACTTTAAATCAGGTGCCTCCATAAAAGACGCCACCGGTTTGAAAACCATCAGGCAGCTTGGCATTGGTGGCTCCCAACCACGAACCGTCTTTTCGGTAATGCGCCGGGATTTTGGTAAAGGCATTGTGATCAGCACCGGGGATCCCGGTACAAAGGGCGCTTATTTTGGCGTGTGCGATCAGTGGCATGGGCTTTACTTGCCGGCAGGAATGGTTACAGACAATAGGTTCCAGCCATTAGCCATCCGCCGGAATATTTTGTCGGTCGTTTATGATGGAACCAGCCAAAAGGGCTTTGTCAATGGAGTCCTCAAAGGCAAAACCGCCTTTCCCATGAACACGCCTGATACGGAGGTTGAGCTGGGATTGCGCATTGTTAAGAGTGGCGATACAAGACAGACGGCAAGCTCGGATGGGGACTTTGCGGAATTGCTGATCTATGACCGCGTGCTGGACACCCCCGAACAGCGGCAGGTCGAAGATTATCTCGCAAGAAAATGGTTTGGCGGCAGGGTGATCACCGCCCAAAGTCCTCTCGTCTGGATTGATCCGCAGATGGACGGAATCACTGGTTTCACCTGCTCGAAATCAACCGGCCAGTCGCTGATCAGCGTTAAAAATGGACCGGACACAACCCTATGGCGATACGAGTTTAATACCGGCATGTCCCCACTCGCCCTGACTGGCTCCATCCAAAACGCACAGTGGGTCGGCACCAATGAATTTGCCTACATTGTCGGCAAATCCGGGCATAAACAATTGGTGTTGGCCGATACATCCGGCACGGAGAAATCCCGCTTGTTTGAACATGAAAATGTCGACTGGTTCAATCTGGCTTCCGATGGCGGAAAATTACTGTTTACAGGAACCGTCAGTAACGAGCCGGCCAATGGAATATGGCAGTATGACCTTGAAACGGGGCAATTGCAGTCCTTGGTGTCCTATTCGGATCATCCGTCTAAAGATGCAAAGAAGGTAACTCCATTCCATCGCTCCATCACACTGCCATCAGGACAAAGTGTGAGTTGCATCATTTATCCACCGCCAACGGTTGAACGCCATAAAAAATACCCGTTGGTGATTGGGGATACGCATGTGGCCGATCCCGATCCCTACGCCTTGTTCTTCCAATTAGAAATTGCTGCTTGCGGAGCTTATGTCGCCATTGTGGAACGTCGCGGTTGGTGGGAAGGCATTGATCAGTGGGGACAAAATGTCATGGCCCTCTATCAGAATATGAAGCAAGATCCCGCGATTGATCTCCAGCAGGTCTGTCTTTTTGGCTACAGTGCAGAGACAAAATATGTGAGCGAATTCGTCGAAAAAACTCCGGGCTTATGGAAAGGGATTATCCTGTTCAGTCCTGGCGTGTTGCCTGACTTTTCCAAATCCCCCATCTTTCAGCGACGACCTAGAATCCTAATCAGTGCCGGCAGCGAAGAACACGGAGACGAACACTTCAAAAAATATCAGGAAGATGCACTTCGATCCGGCGTCTTGGTGGAGGTCGTTATTCACCCCGGCGAAACGCATGCATTTGTTGTCGCCAAAGCGGCCAAACTCGAACGCGCCAAAGCGGTGGAACGACTCATCTTTGAGAAATGAAGCCATGAAGCGGATCAGGTTTTTCATCTACTCCGCCGGCGGAATCCTACTGGCAGCGGCGCTGATCCGGTTTGTCATCGCGGCGGGAAGTGCACAGGCCTTGGCTCTGCCCGAACCCATGCTCGGCATTCCGCTTCGTTATGCGGTGTTTATCACTG
>Ga0153915_10004677_pt1 | contig 12647 bp, 10 predicted proteins | sample Opewatmetagenome_2_FD_107003 | JGI IMG/M metagenome (GOLD analysis project Ga0153915, IMG submission 107003) | Freshwater wetland microbial communities from Ohio, USA - Open water 3 Core 3 Depth 3 metaG | ecosystem: Environmental > Aquatic > Freshwater > Wetlands | place: USA: Ohio, Lake Erie... | reverse complement strand
TAGCGGACAGATACCGGACAGCCTCCGCGAACCTCTTGGGGGAACGCACGATGCGCCCACGCACGGGATACTGACCCCCGCGAGGACAGCCGCACGCAGTCGTCGGCCGACCGCCGATTGTGGGCTGCCGAAGTGCCAACTGAGGAGTGCGCCCTCGGGCCCCCCAAGCGCCTAGCGGCGCCGCGTGGAACGGGTATCTTCGCGGGCGACCGCTCTCACAGGAGGCAGGTGTATGATGCGCCGTCTCGCTGCGGTCACCGTGCTCGCCCTCGCCGCTTGCGCTCCGAAGCAAGAGACCCCCGAGCAGATGGCCGCCCGCATGAAGGCCGAGTCGGACTCGGCCAGAACTGCCATCGAGGCCGCCAACGCCCGCTTCGTGCGGTACTTCGCCGCCGGCAAGGCGGACTCGGCCGCGATGAACTACGCCGAGGACGCCGTGGTGATGATGTCCAATGAGCCGGCCGTCAGGGGCCGCGCCGCCATCCAGGCCAAGCTCGCCGAGTGGATGGGCTACGGGACGTGGCAGATGACCGCAGCCACCACCCGAGTGGACGCCAACGGCCCGATGGCGGTGGAGCAGGGTACCAACACCATGGCGTTCACCCCCGGCCCACATGCGCCCGCTGGAATGGCGGCGATGTTCCCCGACACCGGGAAGTACGTCACGTACTGGAAGAAGGTGGACGGCAAGTGGCTTATCGCGGCGGACATCGGGAATTCGAGCCGCGCGATGCCGACGCCCACGGCTCCGAGCAAACGGCGCTAGCCTGCCTCCGACCCCTCGCCGCACGAAGGGCCCGGCACATCGCCGGGCCCTTCTGCTCGATGAAGACGCGCCGGCACCGCGAGGCACTCTCGCCCCGCGCTTGCGACAGCGGGCGGCGACGGCCTGGTGCTCTGCCGCGCCCGATGGGAGTCCGAACTCCCTACCGCTGAAACCGCGTCTTGAAGGTCTGGCCGTAGGCCGTCGGGGTGCCATCGTAGCTCGTGATGAGGTCCAGCGACTGGCCCCATACGTCCCAGGTCCAGGCGAGATAGCTCCCGGTCCGGGCGTCCATCCAATCCATGAGTGAGCCGACGAACGCGCTGCCGCCGTCGTCCTGCCCCAGCTCGCCGAGGAACCAGGGGGACCTGCTGCGCGACGGTGGCGGCCGCTCCGTCCCAGCAGCTCCGGGTGTTGCACCAGCTGAAGTTGTAGATGTGCCATGAGGCGGCCACGTTGCCCAGCGGATCGACGGGCCGGTAGGCTGGCCAGCTGGCGAGATCCGCGGCGTACTCGATGCCGCCGACCATGATCACGTTCGTCGCGCCGGTGCCGCGGACGGCGTCGACCAGCTCCTGCATCCCGGCCGCCTGGAAGATCACCGCGTCGTTCCCCTTGAACGTCGCCGCCACCTGGCGCCAGAACTCGGGGGAGTGATCGCGATCCGGCATCGGCGCCTGGCCCAGCGCGATGCCCGAGTCGGACGCGCTCCAATGCAGATCAAGAATGACGACGAGCCCGGCCCCGTTGAGCCGCGCGACGAAGTCGGCGATCGCCGCCACCGCGGCCGAGTCCGTCGGGCCGTCGAAGATGCCCCGTCCCTGCGCGCAGGCGTACTCGGCGCCCGAGCGGTCCACGCCGCGCAGCCGCACCACGTGCCCGCCCGCGTCCACCAGCCGATTGCCCTGCACGTGCAGGCCGGGCGCGCCGGTCGAGGGCGGGGGGCCGCCGGTGCCGGAGGGGCTCTCCCGACAGGCGGCGAGCACGACCACGAGCACCGCGAAGCGACGGACCGGCATCACGGTGCCGAACCGATTGTCGCTCGGGGCCTGCGGCAACCACGGCTCGGTCGACGCGCGCGGGCGGTCCCCCTCACGCCCGGCTGACGCCTGCCTGGTAACCTTTCGCGAGCGATTCCGACGGGCCCGGCTCCACCCGGGTCACCGGGAGCATCCGAGGAGGTTCCATGCACGCTCGCTTCCACCGTTCGCTGCCGCCCCTCGCGGTGTTGGGCGTGGCTCTGGCAGCTGCCTGCCATCGGGCGCCGGCTCCACTGGCGCTCTCACCCGTGGGGCCCGGCTCCGAGGCCGTTCTCCTCAGACTCCACGCCCGGGCGGGCCAGGCATGGCGCTCGCGCGTCACGACGGAGGGGTTCATCCACTTCGGTCCGGGCGAGCCGCCGTCTGGCGACAGCGTGCAGCCCACGATGCGAATGATCCGATTCGTCACCGAGTCGGTGACCGCGGTGTCCGGCGATACCATGACGGTGGCGCTCATCACGGATTCCGGCCGAACGGAAATGCCCGGCCTGCATCTCCCCGGCGCCGGGCTCGACAGCCTCAGCCCCCGAGGCGTGACGCTGACCACGACCGTGGATGGTCGCGGGCGAGTGATCTCCATCCAGATGCAGGCACCGGCGCGGTTTGAGCGCCAGATGGCGACCATCCGAATGATGCTCCCCGGTAGCGACACATCCCGCGACGCGGCCCCCGGCACGTTCGCTCGCCTGCCCGACCACCTGGTCCTGGTCGGCGAGACGTGGGCGGACACGTCAAGCTTGCCGCGTGCCGTGCGGAGCTCCGGACGCTCCGTGGTCACAACCTTTCGTCTCGAGCGCATTGAAAGCCGCGGCGGACGCCGCCTCGCCGTGATCTCGTCGGACATGGCGACGCCGCCGATGACCCTCGAGGAGCCAATGCGCGTCTCGACCGGGCCGGGGCACACGGTCTCCGAGTTCCAGCTTGATCTCGACGCCGGGTGGATCATGCGCCGCTCCACGACTAGGACCGGGTCGGCGCACACCACTATGGGTGACCTGTCCATGCGTATGGTGTCGAGCCAGACGCCAGTCGTCTCTGCTCCCAGTGCCGGCCCCGGCGCGGGGCCAGCGCCGCCGGCGCCAACCGCGCCGCCGATTCTGATTCGGAGAGCCCTAACCCCGTCGCCCACTACGCTTGCCGCCCTGCTCGCGCTCTACAGACAGGCGCCGCAGAGGGAACCCCTTCCTGCGGAGCTGCCACAATGCCGGCTGCCGGATGTGTCACCGGCCGGTGACTGGGTCACGCTGGAGGGCCCGGACGACGGGTTCCGGCTGCGCCTCCCTCCTGGCTGGCGAACGCGACCTCGCAGCGATTCGGGTTTCGGCGGGCCCGAAACGGTGCTCGAGGATTCTGCGGGAAGTCGCATCCGAGTCGCACGCACTCTCGGCGAACAGGGGCGCCCGTTCCTGGCGAAGCTCCAGACGAATCGCCCGTCTGCCGAACTTCCCCACACCGGGCCCTGCCAGGTAGGCCCCGGACCGGCCGGCTCGTTCTGGACGCTCTACGCTCCGGACTCGGGCGCAACGTCCGGGGGCTTGGCGCGCCACATCGCGCTCGGAGATGTGATCACGACCGCGGGGAGGCGGTACAACGTCTCGGTGGGCGCGTCCTCCGCGGAGGAGCGGGACCGTCTCGTGCGCATCGCGTCGGAGGCCGCGCGGTAGGCCCGCGCGAGCCGCGCGCCCGACCGTTCCTGACGGGGCTAGGTGGCCGCAAGGCGCATCGCCCGCCGTTCAGGCGCGATTCGTCAGGTCCGTGTCTTTGCCGGCGATCTCACCGTGCCGCTGCTCCGGACTTCGACTTGCCCCGCCGATAAAGTGACAACACGAGTTGCGACTCGACGGGCTTGTCGGATTGCCGAGCTGTCCGCTCGGCTTTATACTGGCGCGGGCGACACAGGCTAGCGCTCCTGGCTTCGGAGATCCGCCGCCACGTGCAGCCCTCACGGAGAACAACTGGCCCTAGTGGACGCGCTTGAGTAGGCGACGGATCCCGACGGCCGCCGTGCTTGCCACGGCTGCGATGGGGTTGTCCGCGCTTCCTGGACCCACCGCGGCAGCCGTGATAGTGCCGGCGACGGGACCGATAGTGGCGCTCGATACGCTTCGGGAGCCTGGGACCCTTCGTAACTTCTCATCGGTTACCGGCGTGGTGGAGGTCGAGTTGACGGCAGCGTCCCCACGGCTACGGCTGCTGCCTGGCGGTCCCCTCGTGCAGGCGTTCGCGTACAACGGCACGGTACCGGGTCCGACACTCGACGTGCATGAGGGCGACAGCGTCGTCATCCACTTCCACAACCAGCTTCCCGAGTCTACGACCGTGCACTGGCACGGCCTCCATCTCCCGGCCGACGCTGACGGTAGCCCGTTGGTCCCGATCGCGCCTGGTCGGACGTACGACTACACGTTCCGCATCCCGCCGGGCTCGGCCGGAACGTACTGGTACCATCCGCACCCGGATCGGCGCTCCACGTTCCAGGTCACCATGGGTCTCTTTGGCGCCATCATCATCCGGCCGGCGCGCGACCCCCTTGCTGCCAGGGGCATCCCCGAGAAGCTGCTGATCCTGTCAGACAACCGCTTCAAGTCGGACGGGGCCATCGCTTTTCCCGATCCGCGCTCGTTCGAGGCGGAGGTCGATCTCGAGAACGGGCGTGAGGGCAACGTCCTGCTCGTGAACGGACAGGTGATGCCCACGATCCAGATCCGGAGGGGTGAGGTCCAGCGCTGGCGTATCGTGAACGCCTCGGCCGCCCGAATCTACCGCCTGGCGCTCGCCGGCCAACCGCTGGTCCACGTCGGCAGCGATGGCGGGCTCTTCGAGCGTCCGATGGAGGTGCCCGAGGTCCTGCTGGCCAACAGCGGGCGCGTCGAGGTTCTGGTGCGAGGTACGGGCACGCCCGGGAGCCAGCTCCTGCTGGAGGACCTGCCCTACGACCGGTACATGCCCCAGACGCGACCCGCCGACTGGGACAGCACGCGCGCGCTCCTCCAGCTCCGCGTTGGCGGCGGCCCGGCGATCCGGCCCGTGGAGATTCCGCCCGTCCTGCGGCCGATCCCGGCCCTGGATACGACGCACGTGGCCGCCCGGCGGGTGATCGTCATGTCCCAGGGGCTGATGGACGGCAAGCGGATGGACACGCACCGCGTCGACATCCGGGCGCAGCTGGGCACGACGGAGATATGGGAGATCCAGAACGTTGTGGGCATGGATCACCCGTTCCACCTGCACGGGTTCCACGTCCAGGTGCTCGACCGGGACGGTGTGCCGGAGCCCTACCGGAGCTGGAAGGACACCGTGAACGTGCCCAAACACTCGTCGGTGCGGATCGTCGTGCACTTCGACGACTTCCCGGGGAAGTGGATGTACCACTGCCACATCCTGGATCACGAGGACGAAGGCATGATGGGCATACTCGAACTCATCAACTGAAGGAGGCGACGATGCTGCAATGGCGGAAGAAGCCCGGCTACGTGGCGCTCTCGCTGGCGATCCTCCCGGTCACCGTGCTCTTGGGCGCAGGCGCCGTGAGGCATGATCCCGGCAGAGCCCCCGCCGGGCCCGGAGGGACGGCAGCCGATACCGTCGCGCGCGGCCGGTACCTCGTGCTCACCCACGCTTGCGGCGACTGCCACGGCGGCGGCAGCGATCCGTCGACCGCAGGTTGGCTGGCCGGCGTGATGTCGCCGGCGCAAGAGTTTCTGATCGGCCCCTGCGCTGTCACCCCCGGCGCTAAGCCTTGCTTCCACACGCGGCCAAGGAACCTGACGCCCGACAACGAGACGGGCCTGGGCCGCTTCAGGGAACGGCAGATCTTCAATGCGCTGCGATACGGCTTGCGTCCGGAGGAGACCCCCGATGTGGAGATCACGTCCACGACGCCGGGCGAGGGGAATTTCCCTCTGCACCCCAGGTATCTGGCCCCGCCGATGCCCTGGCCGTCCTGGCGACACATGCCCGACGAGGATCTCTGGGCCATCGCGGCCTACCTGAAGCGGGCTGTCAAGCCGGTGCACAACAGAGTCCAGGAGAGTGAGGGCCCGCCGGACTTCTGGGCCAGCTCGTATACGGTCGAGAAGATCGGTCCGCATCCCGCGCGGACGTTCCCAACCCAGAACGAGCAGGTTCCGACGGGCAGCCCGGGGGCGCCGAACGAGCGGTAGGCTGAGTCCTGCGGGGCTGAGCGCTACTCCACCAGCGTCCCGTGGTGGCAGTCGGAGCACAGCACCGCCTGCCAGGCGCCGCCGATGTCCACGGGATGCTCGAAGCCCAACCCCGCCGCCGCGACCGTGGGCGGCGCGCGGCCCGGACCCTGCGCGATGATCGTGTGGCAGGTCACGCAGTCGTGCCGGATCGGCTTGCCGTCGGCGCTGAGGTGATTGCCGTCGTGGCAGCGGAAGCAGCCGGGGAAGTCCTTGTGCCCGATGTTGTCGGGGTAGACGCGCCAGTCCACCTTCATCGCCGGGAAGAAACTGTGAGCGTAGATGCTCTGCACCTCCGCCACGGCCCGGCGGATCCGCGGCGCGTCCGCAGCGGCCGATCCGGGATACGCGGAGCCGTAGAACGCGGTGAGCGTCGCGGCGATGCCAGCGCGCGCGTCGGCCGTGCTCGCATACTGGGCCGCCAACACCCGGACGGCCTCGCGCTTGATGAACGGGATCGTAGAGTCGATGCGTCCGGTGCTCATCGCCAGGTTCACGGACGTGACCGGCGCGCTGTAGATGTGCGTCGGCCGATTGTGGCAGTCGATGCAGTCCATGAGCCGCGGTTGCGCGGCCGCGACCTCCGCCGCCGTCAGGGGGCTCGCCGTGGACTGGTACACCGTGGAGCGCCCGCTCGCGTCGGTGATCTTCACCCACGGAATGACCTGCCGCTGGCTGTCGGTCGCAATGTACTCGAGCCGGTTGGCGATGTTCATGTGCCAGTGGATGCCGCCGGCCGGCCCGAAGCTGGGGTCGCCGCCGCCGATGTCGAGGAGCATCCGGATCATCCACGGCGAGTTGCGCTCGTCGGGGAGGTAGTGATGCAGCACCCGCTCCGCCGCGCCGTAGAACTTCCGCGGCCAGTGGCACTGCTCGCAGGTCTGCTGGGCGGGGCGCAGGTTCTTGATCGGCGCCGGGATCGGCCGGGGATAGCGGTCGGCGATCGTCGCATACACCTGGTACGCGCCCGAGAGCTTCGACTTGACGAACCAGCTCGCGCCCGGGCCGATGTGGCACTGGACGCAGGCGACCCGCGCGTGCGGCGACTCCTGGTAGGCGGTGTACTCCGGCCGCATGATGGTGTGGCACGTGGCGCCGCAGAAGGCCACTGACTCCGTGAATTCGTAGGTGCGGTAGCTCCCGAGGGCCGTGAGCATCAGGAACAGGAACGTCGCCACGCTGACCACCACGAAGGCGTTCCGCTGGCGCGGGACGTTCAGGTCGAGACGCGGGTAGCGGGGAATCTCCCCCGGCCGGCGGCGGCGCCGCCGCCGGCGCTCCCACAGCGCGCCCACGCTGATCAGCAGCAGGCCCGCCACCAGGAACACCGGGGCGATGAGGTAGGTCAGAATCCCCATGTAGGGATTCTTGAAGCTGCGGAAGTAGTCGATCGCGATCAGGCAGGCGGCGGCGAAGAAGCTCGACGCCGCCAGGATGATTCCGAGCAGGCTCAGCCAGTTGTCGAGGAGGGAGGGCGCCTTGGCGCGCGGCGCCTCGACCGGCGGCTCAGCCGAAGGCTCGGCGGCGCCCCCCTGGTCCGTCACGGGGTGCCGGACCCGCGCGCACCAGCGGCGACGGCTTCACAGGCCGCCCGGCGGAGCCCCACCCGATCGGCGAGCCTCCCGTCCCCCTGCGCGGCGACTCGGCGTCGCCGCGCCCAGCTACATGCCGGCGGTATCAGAGCGCTCGGACTTGATGCGCCGGGCGACCCGTGGCCGCTTGGCCGCTGCCGGCTCCGGCAGCGCAGCCTGGCCCGGACGGCGCAACTCCTTGGCGGCGCGGATCGCACTCGCTTTGAGCTGTGTCTCGGCCCGCAGCCAATGCGCCATGTCTCGCCCATGCGGCCGGCCCTCCTGCTCCCACATCAGGTACGCAGCGTGGGCGATCTGCTCGGAAGTGGGCTGGAGGATTCGCTGCTCACTCATCGCCGTGGCCTCCTTCTGTCCTGCTTTGCGGTTTCTCGCGTGCAGGCGAAGAGTTTGGAGAGAGATTCATTTCGGGTATGTAACCCGACACGGGTGCGCGGGTTCCCCGAACGCCGGGCCATCCCGGCGATGCGGTAAGACCATGTGCCGCGACGAGTTGAGCCGGGCGCGCGCCGTCCCTACGCCGCGAGCACGCGCAGCGCCCGCACCAGGGCGTCCAGCTCCGCCGGCGAGGTGAACAGGTGCGGCGTGACGCGCACGCCCCGCACTCCGGCCGAGTCGATCGGCACCGTCCAGATCCTGTAACGCTCGAGCAGCGCCGCGCCGAGCGCGGCCGGCTCGACGCCCGCCACCCCCACGTTCGCGATCGCGCCCCCGCGCCGCGGGTCGCTCGGCGTGTTCAGCGTGATGCCGGGCGTGCCGCGCACCTGCTCCGTCCAGTAGCGCTGGAGGTAGCGCAAGCGCGCTTCCTTGCGCTTGGTCCCGATGCGCTCGTGGAAGTCCATGGCGTCGTTGATCGCGAGGACGGTGTGCACCGGCTGCGTGCCGGTGTGGTTCAGCTTGCGGATGTCGTCGTCGGGGACCGTGAGGTCGGCAAACGTCGGCCACAGCTCGGCGATGTGGTCCCGGCGCACCCACAGGATGCCGGCGCCGAGCGGGCAGCCGAGCCACTTGTGGAGCGAGGCGCCGAAGTAGTCGCAGCCGAGGTCGGGGATCGCGAACTCGAGCTGTCCGAAGGAGTGCGCGCCGTCCACCATCACCTGCACGCCGTGGCGGTGGGCCATCTCCGCGATCCGTGCCACCGGGAGGATCTGCCCGGTGATGTTCACCATGTGGCAGACCATCAGGAGCCTGGTCCGAGGCGTGATGGCGTTCTCGTAGAGCCCGAGGATCTCCTCGTCGGAGCGCGGGTCCATCGGCAGGGAGACGACGCGGTTGACGACGCCGTGGCGCCGCGCCTGGAGGCGGAACATGTCAAGCATCGCGCCATAGTCCTGGGCTGCCATCACGGCTTCGTCGCCGGCCTGCCAGCGGAACCCGCCGATCACCGTGTCGAGCGACTCGGTGGTGTTGCGGGTGACGATCAGCTCCTCGACCGGACAGCCCGCCATGGCCGCCAATCGCGTGCGGACCGCGACGTTGTCGTCCGCCATGCGCGTGCGCATGTAGTGGGAGGCCTGGAGGTTGATCTCGCGCACCCGCCCGATGAACGCCTCGAGCACGGGCTGCGACTGCATCAGGTAATACCCGTTTTCCAGGTTGATGTAGTCGGGCGTGAGAAGGTACTGCCGGCGGATCTCGGCCCAAAACGTCTCGTCCTGGGCGAGCTGGCGAGGGTGCAGCGCCGCGTAGCGCGCCCACAGCCTCTCTCCGAACACCACAGCGAGCGAGGCGCCGCCCAGGGTGCGGACGAACTCGCGCTGGTTCAACCGGGAGCTGCCTGGCCAGAGCGGTGCTGCGTCGCGACCCGCTACGGGCGCGACCGCCCGCCCTGGAGCATCTGCATGAACAGCCTCGGGTCGTAGGGACGCGGCGTCTCGGTGATCTGGGACTTCGCGCCCATCCCGTGCGCCACCAGCTCCACGGAGTCCGAGTCGTTGGCGGCGCCGCCCTTCACCACGCCGAACGGGAGGTCGGGGTCGACCCACGTATCCGTCCGGCTCTCGGCGTCCCGCACGTGCAGCGCCCTGAAGGTGCCGGCCGGGACCGTCACCTGCTCCCACCCCACCACCTGGCTCTTCTGGCAGTCCTCCAGCATCGAGCTGCTGGCGTCTGCGGAGCGGTTGCTCACCGGCATCTCCATCGCCGGCATGCTCCCGATCTTCATGACGTGGGCGCGCGCCCGCTCCAGCCCCGACCCGAAGCTGGGCGCCAGCAGCTTGGTGATCACGGACATGGTGTCCATTGCGCCGTGCGTCTCGCCCATCCCAAGTCCGCGGGCGGCGAATTCCAGCCACAGGTACGCGGTGTCCCCGTGAGTCTCCCGTCCCACCACGGAGAACCGCATGGTCCTGGCGGTCCCCGAACCTCCGCTTGCACGGAACTCAGACCAGGAACCGACCGGCGGGTGCAGCACCTTCTCGCACAGGGCACGAATGTCCTGCGCGCGAGCGGATGGCGCGGCGAGCAGGGCGACAGCGGTCGCGACGACGACCCGGCCTGACATGGCGGTATTCTCCGACGTGGAAGGAGCTGGCACTGAAATCTCGCGCGCACCACAAGCCCGTCAAGCCCCGCGGGGGAGATGCGCGGCGGCGCGCCGACTAGCGCTTGCGCGTGCGGGCCGCCTCCGCCGACGCGATGAACGCGTCCATCGGTACCGCGGCGATCACCTCGCCGATGACGCCCAGCGCGAGGTCGGCCGGGTCACGGAACCGGACGCAGGACTTCCCCATGTCGAGCCGCTTACCCGCCTTCCGGAACCCTTCCTGCAGGCGCCGCGTGAGCACCGGATTCATGTAGGCCGCCATGAGGTAGAGGCTCATGTAGTTCTTCTGCGAGCCCAGCGCGGCGTACCACAGCGGCTGGCCGTTGTAGGCCGTCGGATAGACGTTGCGCGGTACCTCGTAGGTGAGCATGCCCGCCGCCACGGCCTCCCGGTATCCATGCGGCAGGTGCTTCCTGATGACGCGGCGCACCTCCGAGATCGCCGAGCGGCGCTCGGGCGGGAGCCTCTCGAGCCAAGCGGCTACGGTGACGCTCGCGCTCTTGGCCACGGGCTTCTCACACCTCAGAGGCTAACAGGGGTGGGGTCAGCTCAGCGCGCGCAGCGCGCGCGCAGTGCCGTCACGCGCCCGGCCAGCGGCTCCGTCCCGAGGAACGGCTCCAGACCGTCCTGCGTGAACGCCAGTCCGGGCACGGGGCGAGCGAGACGGTCCAGGATTCCACGCACGCCGGCGCAGCGCTCCCCCTCCGCCAGTGCTTCGGCCCGGCTGACGCGCACCTCGAGCCACACCTGGCGAGGATTAACACCTCCTTCCCTCATGGGGAAGAACCGCCCGCGGAACTGCCGCTCCGCGTCGTCGAAGCGGCCCGCCTCCGCCAACAGCCGCGCGAGCCGGTAGACGAGCGGTGCCGGCATCGAGTCGGCCAGCGGGAATCGCTCCAGCGTGCGGGCGCGGTCGCCCGCACTCGCACCGAGGAGGACGAGCGCCGAATCGAGGCCGGTCCACACGCCGGCGTTGAGCGAGTCGTACCGGCTGCCGTCCTCGAAGACCGTCCGCGCCTCAGCCGGCGGGCGCCCCGATGCCAGGAGCGCGTAGCCCAGGTTGCGGTGCAGCGTGGGGATCCCGGGCTCAAGCGCCGCGGCTCGCCGCCATTCGGCGATGGCGCTGTCCACCATGCCGCCGCTGATCGCGAGATCGCCGAGGAGGAAGTGCGCGGTGGCGTCGCCCGGGTCGCGAGCCAGCGCGGCGCCCAGCACCGCGAACTCGTCGGGCCGGCTCGGAAAGACGTAGCGCGTCGGCATGCGCGACGCCGCCCGGAAGTACGGCGCGCCGTCCTCTCCGAGCCGCTCGGCGACGAAGCCGAGATAGTAGCTGAGGAGCGGGTAGCGCTCCGGCCGCGGCATCCCGGGCTCCGCTGTCACCTGCGCCGTCGGAAAGCTGTCCGTGAGAATCCGCCGCGCGTCGCCCCACAGCCCGAAGTGGACGTACTCAGTGGCGATCTCGAGGACGCGCTCCGGGTCCGCGGCCAGCTCGCGCATCAGCTCGGCGTCCGGCGCACCCACCAGCTGCGCCTCCCAGCGCAGGAACGGGTCCACCGGGTTGGTGGCCCGCGCTCCGGCCAGGAGCGCGCGAGCGTCGTCGAGCCTCCCGTCGGCGCGCGCCAGCATCGCCGCCACGCCGGCGAGCCGGACGTCGCCCGGAGCATCCTGGAGCGCGCGCCGCACCCTGGCGTATGCGAGCGCCAGGCTCCCCGCTCGGGCATCCAGCGCCGCGATCCAGTACGTGGCCGCCGGGCGCAGCACGCCGAACTGCTGCGCCTGGTCCAGGAGCAGCCGCGCGCGCGTCGTGTCGCCCAGGGCGAGCCGCGCCAGCGCGAGATAGTAGGCGGCCTCGTCGTCCGTGCTCACCCGCCCCAGCACGTCGTAGAGCAGCGGCTCGGCGCTCGCGAACTGCATCTCGGTCACGGCCAGGCGCCCCGCTGCCAGTTCGAGCGGCAGCCTCCCGGGGAACCGTGCCAGTCCCGCGCGGTAGGTGGCCAGCGCCGGAAGCATCGCGCCGTTCCGCTCCAGCTCGTCTCCCGCCTCGAGCCAGTCACTCTCGGTGCGCTGCTCGGGAGCGACGACCGGGCGCTGCGCCGCGGGCCCGGTGTGGATCAGCGCGTCGGGAACGAAGTCGTACCGGCCCTCCGTGTGCGCGAGCACGGCGGCGCTGGTCCGGTCCCGCACGGTCAGCGTGAGCGGCCCGTCCGACCCGGCGACCCGCACGTCGGCCCGATACGTCGCCTCCGGCGCAAGAGCGGCCCGCTCGCTCAGCACCACGCCGTGGGCGCCCGCCAGCTCGACAGTCGCTTCGGGCAGGGCCCGCGTCACGTTCAGGGCGACCGACACCGTGGCGGAGTCGCCGGCGGCCCGCCGCGAAAGATTGACCGCCGCGTCGGGGTTCGCCCGTACCAGCCCACCGAGCTGCCGGATCGGGAGCCAGTACTCGCTGAAGCGGACGCGCTCGCCGGGCTGGAGGTACGCGTACGTTTCCTGGTCGCGGAACAGCCC
>Ga0153915_10004676_pt1 | contig 12647 bp, 7 predicted proteins | sample Opewatmetagenome_2_FD_107003 | JGI IMG/M metagenome (GOLD analysis project Ga0153915, IMG submission 107003) | Freshwater wetland microbial communities from Ohio, USA - Open water 3 Core 3 Depth 3 metaG | ecosystem: Environmental > Aquatic > Freshwater > Wetlands | place: USA: Ohio, Lake Erie... | reverse complement strand
GCGACCGCCTCAAGGTCGCCGCGCTGTGCCGTTGCAGCAGCGAGGGCGCGCGCAGCCTCCAGCTCGCGGCGGTGCTGCCAGAGGCTGGCGACCCGGAACTCGGGACGTCCCCACTGGCGAAGGCCCGTGAACTCCCCTGGCCCCCGCAGACGGAAGTCCTCCTCGGCGATGCGGAAGCCGTCGCCGGTGGCCACTAGGAAATCGAGGCGACGTCGCGCCTCCGGTGAGCAGTCCTTCCCCGCAAGGAGCACGCAGAATGACCGGCGGCGTCCGCGGCCCACGCGGCCCCGCAGCTGATGGAGCTGGGCAAGGCCGAACCTCTCCGCGTTTTCGATCACCATCACTGATGCGTTGGGCACATCCACGCCGACCTCGATCACCGTGGTGGCGCAGAGCACGCCCACGTCCCCGCTCGAGAACGCGGTCATCACGGCCTCACGCTCTGCTGCCGGTGTGCGGCCGTGAACAACTTCCACGCGCACGCCGGATAGCGCCTGGCGAACCGCGCGGGCGTGGGTCGTGATGGCGCGCGCCGAGATCTTGTCGGACTCCTCGATCAGCGGGAACACCCAGTACGCCTGGCCGCCTCCTCGGATCTCCTGCCGCAGGAATTCGGCCAGCCTCGGTCTTGAGGCGTCGTCGCGCACCACCGTTCGCACCGGTGACCGGCCCGGAGGCATCTCGTCGAGCACCGAGACCTCGAGGTCCCCGTAGAGCGATAGCGCCAGCGAGCGGGGGATCGGCGTCGCGGTCATGACCAGCAGGTGCGGCGCCTCCCCTTTCTCGAGCAGGGCCTGGCGTTGCGCCACGCCGAACCGGTGCTGCTCGTCGATGATCGCGAGCCCCAGGCGCCCGAACAGCACGCTGTCCTCGATCAGCGCATGGGTGCCGACGACCAGGTGTGCCGTGCCGTCGGCAAGTCTGAGGCGTACGCGCTGCTTCTCCGCCGCGGGAAGCGAGCCGATCAGAAGGTCCGGATGATAGGGTGTCGCCCGGAGCAGGCGCATCAGGGTGAGGTGATGCTGCTGGGCGAGCAGCTCGGTGGGCGCCAGCAGCGCCACCTGGTGGCCGGCCGCCAGCGCCACCAACGCTGCGAGCGTCGCGACGATCGTCTTGCCGGAGCCGACGTCCCCCTGAAGGAGGCGCGCCATCGGATACTCCTTCTGGAGGTCAGCCACGATCTCGGCGAGCACTCGCCGCTGCGCCCCGGTCAGGTGGAACGGCAGCACCTGCCGGGCGCTGTCCCGGATCTCGTCCGTCACCACGCAGGCAGCCGCCTGCTGCCTGTGACGGCGCCGCCGCTCACGCTCCAGGACCACTGCGAGGGCCAGCAGCTCCTCGAATGCCAAGCGCCGGTGATGCGGGGTGCGACGCATGGCTAGGTCCTCGAGGAACGCGTCCGCCGCTGCCCTATCGGGGGGCGGCACTGGGAAGTGCACCTCCCGCAACGCCTCCCCGAGCGGAGGAAGGCCCAGCTCGGGAGGAATCGCCTCCGACAGCGGGTCGCCGACCTCGCCAAGACTCTCGAGCGCCCGTGCGACGAGGGTCCGCACGCGACGGCCGCTCCACCTCCCCACGCGCCGGTACATCGGCACGATCCTGCCGAGGTGAATCGGCGACTCCTCCTCGTCCTCAACCTCCCATTCCGGGGAGACGAGCTGCAGTCCCCAGCCGCTGCGGGCGGGTCGCAGGGTCCCGTGCAGCCAGACCCGCATCCCCTCGTGCAACGTCGTCGTGAGGTACGGCTGGTTGAACCAGACCACCGCGAGTGACCCCGTACTGTCGTCGATCACGGCTTCCACGATCCTCAGGCGGCGGTTGCGGGCGCGCCGCTCGACGATCTGGACCAGACGCCCACCCACGGTTACGGTCGTATCGGGCGTGGTCAGGGAGGCGATGCGGCGCGGGTTGGACCGGTCCTCGTAACGGTGGGGCAGGTACCAGAGGAGGTCCCCAATGCTGCCGATCCCCTGCACCGCAAAGGCACGCTCGCCAGCGCCGCCCACGCCTTTGATCGCCGACAGCGGGCTTGACAGGGCGAGCGTCATCCGCCGTCGGGGATCACGTGCAGGCGCAGTGTCACCAGGGCGAGCTGGACGGAGTCGCCGCTCTTGAGGGTGAACGGCTCGAAGGCCTCGAGCTTGGTTCCGTTGACGAACGTCCCGTTGGTCGATGCACTCGTTTCGGTGATCGTGAACTTGTCGTCCGAGGCGATGATCGAGGCGTGGCGGCGCGAGACCGTGCGCTCCGGATCGAGCGCGGACAGGTCCACGTCCGGAGTCACGCCGGTCACCGGGTCGTGGCGACCCAGAGTGGTGTCGCCCGAGGTGCGCAGGGGAAAGAGCCGCCCCGACGACTCGTGGAAGAGCACCGCTCTCGCCTCGATCCCCTGCCTGGCTGGGGCCGGCGTGAGCGCTGAAAGCTCCTCACGCGAGCCGAACTCCTCGAAGCGCCGGTTCGCCTCGCGAAGGCGCTCCGAAAGCTTGGTCATCATGCGTACCGCGATGTCCGGCTTGCGGCGGAGGATCTGGTCGAGGTCACGGCTCGTAAGCTCGAGCACCTCCACATCGTCGATTGCCGTCGCCGTGGCCGATCGCGCGGGCGACTCGTCCAGGAGCGCGATCTCGCCGAAGAAGTCGCCCTTCTCGAGGACCGCGAGCTCGCGCTCGCGCGCCCCGACCTTCAACGAGATCCTCACGTGCCCTCGCTGGATGATGAACATCTCGCTGCCGAGGTCCCCTTCGCGAAAGATCACGGAGCCGGCCTCGAAGTGATGGAGGAACTCCTTGAGCTTGTTGTTCTCGACCCCGGAGACCCGGACCTTCGGCACCTAGGCACCTCCCCAGGTGACCTCGCCCCGGAGCGTATTCACCTCCACCTCCACCCCCAGCGGAAAAGGCACGTTAGCGCCCCCGTGCCCGAACGGGAGCCCCTCGACCACCACTGCGCCGGGCGGGATGGCTTCGAGCAGCAGCGAGCGCCAGCGGTCGCGCCACCCCGACTCTCCCCGCCCACACCGTGCCAGCCTGCCCGAGACAACCGCCTTTACCTCTGCAAGTCTAGAGGACAGCCGCAGTTGGGTCAATAAACGATCGAGGCGGTACACCGGCTCGCCGACGTCCTCGAGGAACAGGACGGCGCCGCGGTAGTCTGGCTCGAAAGGCGTCCCGACGAGCGACGCCAGGAGTGAGAGCGTGCCCCCCACCGCCACCCCCCTTGCAACTCCGGGGCGCACGACCCGCGTGTGGCTCACCTCGAAAAGCCGTCGCGGGCCGTTTCCGGAAAGCCAGGACACCAGCAACTCACCGCTTTCACGGTCGCGACCGAACGAGGTGACCATGGGCCCGTGAAGCGTGGCGCAGGGGAACCGGGTGGCGAGCGCCGCGTGCAAGGCGGTGATGTCGGAGAACCCCACGACCCAACCGCTCCAGGCCGAAAGGCGTTCCCAGGGAAGGCTTGGAAGCAGACGCATCAGACCGTAGCCACCGCGGGCCGCCAGCAGTGCGTCGACTCCCGCCTCAAGCAGCGCCACCAGGCCGTTGAGCCGCTCATCGTCGGAGCCGGCGACGTACGCGGCCCGGGACGCGAGGTTTGGTGCCGGCACGGTCTGAAAACCCTTTTCTTGCAAGAACTCGAGGCCAGCCCGCACGGCAACCGGGTCGCATGGGCCCGCCGGCGCCATCACACCTACGCGCGCGCCCGGCCTGAGCGGCGCCGGGAGTGGCCGGACCAGAGCGCTCATTGCCTCATTCTAGCCGCTGTGAGCTGGAGCTGAAGGAAACGGAGTGAGCGGGAGTTCACCTCCCGCGAGCTGGAGGTTCGGGGGGCACGAGCGTCAGGGTGGGCAGTGGAGCGGATGCGGACGCCCCCCAACAAAAAGACCGGGGGACCGTTTGGCGGTCCCCCGGGGCACCAGAGGAAGCGATAAGCCGAATTCTGTCCCCTACCGAAGCAGGGTGGCGCTCATTCCTCTGACCGGGCCGTTGCCGGCCGGTTCGAGCGGCCTACCCGGGGATCCTCCCCGCCGAGGCGGGGAACCGGTGATGGGGCCCCGTCGATCCCCCTATTTGGCCTTGCTCCGCACGGGGTTTGCCGTGCCCCGACCGTCGCCGGTCGAGCGGTGGGCTCTTACCCCACCTTTTCACCCTTACCCGGCGGCGGTCGCCGGGCGGTGTGTTTTCTGTGGCACTTTCCCTCGCGTTGCCGCGGCTGGGCGTTGCCCAGCGTGCTCCCATCTGGAGTTCGGACTTTCCTCGACCCCGCATTGCGGGGCCGCGAGCACCTGCCGCCTCCAGTGCCGGTTTATTGTAGTCCCCTCGGGCGGCGGGTGCGAGCGCGCTTCCGGACGACCCGCGCGGGTTCGCGCGGGAGCCTGTGGACAGGGTCGGCAAAGTACGCAAGGTATTCGCCCACCCCGCCCGTACGGCCGTTCTCCGGACCCGCGGCCTGCGCGGCGGCCGCGGCCTTGTGCCAGAAGCTCGAGCCGGCGACGACCTCTGCGCCCAGCGCGCGCGCCGCGACGGTCAGCGCCCGGTCGTCCGTTGCCAGCCGCCAGCCCCGGCTCGCCTTGCGCAGGAACCCAAGGATCGCGGTGTCAGCGTGGCCCACGTACCTGACCTCGACCGAGCCTAGCTTCTCGGTCTCGCCGACTCCCTCAGGGGGCGCCCCATCGAAGAAGACCAGGATACGGACCCGCTCCTGGCGCGCGACCGCGAGGGCCGCATGGCGCACGGAGGCACGGTCGTGCCCCCTCGCAAGGTTGTTGCCGTCAAGGAGCCAGGGCACCACCGCCCCCCAGGGCTAGCGCTTGCGGCCCGTCTTCTGACGCTTGAGGGCGGCCAGGGTGGCACTCACGTCGTCGTTGTGCGGGTCGAACTCGAGGATCTTCTCCAGGCACTGCCGCTGCCGGTCGGGCTTATTACGCGTGCCCCAGAAGTTTGCGAGCTCGAGCCACGCCTCCGTGTAGTCGGGGGCCAGGGCCACGGCGTGCTTGAGGTGGTCGAGCGCCCGCTGACTCCACATCGGGTTCTTGAACTCCAGGCGTGCCAGCGTGAGCAGCGTCTCCGCCTGCGGATTGAGACGAACCGCCTGGTCCAGTAGATGCACCGCCATGCCGACGTCGCCGGCGCGCGCCAGCTCCTTCGCGCGAGAGACGTTCGCGTCAACCACCGCCCCGCGCGCAGCGCGGCGCCTCTGTTCCTCCTTGTAAGCATCAACGTGTTGTGCAGACGACTCGTGCAGCGTCTGCTCGTAGCGCGCCCGCTTCTCGGGGTTGCCGAGGGCGTCGTACGCCTCTTGGACGGCGGAGTAGATCTGCGCAAGCTCGTTGCGCACCGAAACGAGGTGGGCCTCGCGCGCGCGGTCGGGGTGGTAGAGCTTGGCGAACTCGAGGAACCGCGAGTGGACCTGGTCCTGGGTCGCCCCGGGGGAAAGCCCGAGGCGCCGGTAGTAGTCCTTGTGGCGGATCTCGTTGGCGAGCCTCAGCACATCTGCGTACTCGCGCTGCTGCTGTGCGTTGTACTGCAGCTCCTCCTCGGCTTCCGCGGGTGGCTCGGGCGTGGACTCGACCTTGCGGGGCGCCAGCGGGCGAGCCGCCGAGCTGTCCCGGATCTCGAGCACGCCGGCGACCAGGAGTGCCGCCAATGCCTTCGAGAATTCGCCGCCGGGCATGGGCGCCAGGCGTTGCAGTTGGGCCGCGGTGCTCGTGCCGTCCACGCGGGAAAGCAGGTAGCCCTCCTGCGGAGTGAGCTGGATCTGCTGGTATTGCAGTAGTGCGTCCTGCGCTGTCCAGACGTACCCGCTCGGATTGATGAAGCTCTTGGCTTCACCCTCGCTCGCGAGGCCGCGAACAGCCGCAGCCAGAAGCGAGGCGGTGGTCATCCCGATCGAGGCGGCGTCCATTGGCAGCCGCTCGCCATCGTTGAACCGGTACTCGCCCAGCTCGACGAGCATTCGGGAGACGATGGTGACCGAGAGCAACTCAAGCTCCTGCTCCAGCACCTTCACGGTGAGCGCGCCCTCCTGAACCAGGAAGGTGCCGAAGCGCACGCCCTCTGGCTGGCGAAGCAGCGAGAGCGCCATCTGGCTCGCCTCGAGGACGCCGCGACCGACGAGCCACTTCCCGAGCTTTTCCTCCTCGACCTCGGAGACGACGGCGCGCACCTGCCCGGCCTCGAACCACAGGTGTCGCGTAGCGCCCCTGCCGGTCACATCCAGACGCCCCGAGACCAGAAGGCGGTACAGCTCGCGCAGCAGGGGCGGGAGGCCTCCCGCCATGAACCTGCCAGCGAGGTTGCGGCCGCCAGACATCTCAGCAGATTCTAGCGTGGCGCCGAGACGTGCTCAAGGAGTGCTGCCCTCGACGCGGACGACGTGCGGCGGAAAACCCCGGGCCACCGTGCCCGCCGGCAGATGAGAAATCGTCTCTTCCGCTGTCCCCTTGCTCGGGAAACGGCCCCAGATCAGGCGGTAACACTGCGCGTCACCCTGGCCAAACGGTACAACGCGCAGGTTCTCTTTGTCCTGCTCCAGGCGACGGTAGAGGCGCTCGAGCTCGGCCGGTTGACACCCCCCGTCAACGGCCACCGCCCATGGCCCTCCGCCGCCCACGACCTTCGAGGACTTCCACGGCCGAACGATCAGCAGCATCGCTACCGCCAGCCCGGCGAGGAGCAGCAAGACAATGAGCCATGTCCGGCGCCGCGGGACGGCCGCCAAGCGCGGGGGTAACGTCGTCGCAAGCGGGACCTCGGTGATTCTGTCGACCGACTCTACGAGCCCGGCGCCGGCGGCGGCGGCGAGCAGCCGTAGCGCCAATTCCCTGCCGTGGGGCGAGGGGTCGGAGATCTCCTGCGCCGACCTCTGGTCGTTGATCTTGGCCAGGATTGCCATCGCCTCCTCGGTGAGGCCCAACGCGCCCACGCGCTTGGGGAACTCAGGCAGGCGGCGGAGCAGCAGGGACGGCTCCGGCAAGAAAACGTCCACCAGGCGTTCCCCATCGTTGCCCAAGACCAGCTCCACCACCAGGTGCGGATAGGAGATCGTGAGCCCGTGGCCTTCGGGTGGAAGTCCACTCTCGAAGCTCGCCTCGGCGTCCGGTGCGAGGAGAAATTCGCGCAGACGCTCGGCAACGACCCGTTTCACGACTTTGTTCGCCTCCGCCTGAGACACTTGCCCGACCGCCACCGCCGCCGCGGCCCGCGCAAACCACTCGCCGCCCCCTGCATGTCCAAAGGCCGCCGCGAGCTGACCGTTGTCGTCACCCTCGACGCCAACAATCTGGAGGCCGGACACATGCAGTAGAAGCTCCTGTTGGGCCCAGCGAAGGCTCGCGGAACCCTTCCCCCTTCGACCGACCCACAATGCCAGCTGGCCGGCAGCGGATGCACGTCCCATGCCCGCAACACTAGCGAAAACTCACCCCCGCCGTCAAAGGCCGATTCGGCCCGCGGTGCTCGTCAATCCGGTGCCGGTGTGGCGTGCAGGCTACGCCACACCTCGGCCGCCGCCTTGTGGCCGATCACCTCCTCAAGCGCGTGAAGGTCTGCCGCTCGAACGCCGTCCACCGAGCCGAAGCGCGATAGCAGGCGGTGAGCCCGCTTCGGCCCGATGCCCGGGACCGCAACCAGCTGGGTGGCGAGCCGGCGCGCCTTGCGACGCCGCCGGTGGCGGGTGACCGCAAAACGGTGCGCCTCATCGCGCACCCGCTGCAGGAGCAGGCGCACCGGGTGGTTGGGCTCCAGCAGCAGCGGGCGGGAGCGCCCGGGAAGGTAGATCTCTTCGAGGCGCTTGGCGAGTGCGGCGACCGGCAGCTCGCACCCGGCCGACGAGAGGCCGCGGCTCGCGGCCTCGAGCTGGGTACGCCCGCCGTCGACCAGTACGAGATCCGGAAGCAGGGCACTCTCCGCCAGCCGTCGACGATAGCGGCGCCCGACGGCCTCCGCTACGGCTGCCGGGTCGTCCGCCCGCTCTCCGGCGCGCACGTTAAATGAGCGGTAGTCGCCCTTGCGCATCCTCCCTCGCTCCCAGACCACCAGCGACGCCACCTGAGCCTCCCCCTGGAGGTGCGAGATGTCGAAGCACTCGATCCGCAGGGCCGGCCTCGGGAGCCCGAGCACGGACGCGAGCTCCTCCGCCAGCCGCTCGGCCTCGCGCCGCGGATGGCGGAAGCGCAGCCGGAACGCCTCACGGGCGTTCTCCTGCGCGAGCGCCAGCACTCGCGCACGTTGTCCACGTTGCGGCCGGAGCAGCTTGACAGCGGCGCCGCGTTGCTGCCTCAGGAAGCTCACCAGGACGTCCGCCTCCTCGGGTTCGAACGGCACCTCGACGTGCTCCGGAACCGCGGGGTTGGCTTCGTAGAACTGACCGAGGAAGGCCCCGAGGAAGGTTTCGTCGGCCGGAGCGTCAAGGCCCTCCCAGTGGAATTCGCGCTTGTCCACGAGCTTCCCGTCCCGGTAGATCAGGACAGCAATTGTGGCGTCCCGACCGTCCCCCTCCACGCCGACTACGTCGACAGATCCCGAACCCGCGATTTCCACGTGCTGGCCACGCGCGAGCTCCTCGAGGGCTTGAAGCAGGTCGCGATACCGAGCGGCGCGCTCGAATTCGTGGCTCTCGGATGCACGCCACATCTGCGCCTGGAGCCGGGGCCGCAGCTCCTGGTGGCGGCCCTCCAGCAGCAACACGACCTCCTCCACCGCGCGGCCATACTCTTCGGCCGTGGTCAGCGCTGACACGCACGGTCCCAGGCAGGCACCCATGTCGTGGTACAAGCAGGGGCGCGGCAGCGTGCCGTCGATCTCGATGGTGCAGGTGCGCACCTGCGTGCGGGTGCGGATAAGGTCCATCACTCGCGAGGCCATGCCGTGACCGAGGTAGGGCCCGAAGTAGCTGTGCCCGTCGTCCAGGATGCGTCGCGTGAGGTAGGCGCGCGGCCAGGCTTCCCCGGTTGTCAGCTTCACGTAGGGGTAGGTTTTGTCGTCGCGGAGCAAAACGTTATAGCGCGGCCGGTGGCGCTTGATCAGGCGGTTCTCGAGGATGAGCGCTTCAACCTCGGTGACGGTGATCACGAACTCCAGCTGCCTGGCGCGCGCCAGCATGCCCGCAAGGCGCGGCTCGAGCTGGCGCGAGAAGTACGAGAGCACCCGACGGCGCAGCTGCTTCGCCTTGCCGACGTAGAGGACCCTCCCCCGCCCGTCTTGAAACTGATAGACCCCGGGGGCCTCGGGGGCCTGCTGAGCGCGCTCGAGAAGCGGGGGATTGTGCTCCACGGTCCTATTCAACCATGAAACACTCTTGTCGCATGCCGGACCCGGCCGGACCCGGAGTCTTTCACCCTACCCCTGCTTGACAACCCTGGGAGTGCCGGTGGTGCTTTCGACCGGATGCAGAGAGCAGGGGGCGCCACGACCCCTGGCTCAAGGCTCGGCAGCAACGTCGGCCGGCTACTTAAGTCTCGTCTTCTCCCACTTCCAGTTCTTGCGCGCCAAATCCATGCACTTCTCGTAAAAGGCGTTCGTGCGCAGGAAGCTGTAGTTGCCCTCCGCGGCCTTCTCCTGATACGGCTTCTGCTCCAAAACGTCGCGGATCAGGAAACGGCAGCGGTTGGTGGCCAGGTAAGAGAGCCACTCCGTGTAGTTGGTCTCCAGGCTCAGGCTCGACCCGAACCTCTGGGCGCGTACCTCCAGGTCCCCGTCGTTGAGCACCCCCTGGCAGAGCAGCGCCCAGACCAGGTTGCGCGCCCGGCTGATGTAGAAGTACCGGTTGACACCCTTTTCCACGATGTCGTTGACCAGCTTGCGGAGTCGGAACTGGATCTTGTAACAGAGCATGATGTGGCGGCTGTCGATCCGCAGGCGACCCGGGCTGAAGACCTGGGCGTACTGATAGTCGTCGTCGAAAACCTGGCGGAGGCGCTGGAGCTTGTCGATGTCGCCATCCGCGACCAGGAAGGTCTTCGCCAGGGGCAGCAGCTGAATCGCCCTGAGCTCCTTGATCCCGAGGCCACCGAGGTCGTCCTCGCTCAGGCCGGAGAACGCGTGCTCCTGGCGCTCGTAGTAGATGCCGAGCTGGTTTCGGAACTTGTCCTGCAGCTCGAGCTGAATTCGGTCGTTCGCCCTCAGGTTCCACGGCTCGACCGGGTTTTGCCGGTTGTTGTTCACTGTCACCGTCGTGACGAACTCAGGCTGCGCTTTCGTCACCACCTTGCACAGGACCTTGACTCCCTCAAGTTTCCGGGAACCCTGCCGAAACGCGTCGTGGTCAGAACTCGCGTTTAGGAACCGTTCCAAGGTGATGAGAGTCTGGACGCCGTTCAGAATCCTCGGCTCGACGATTCTCAGGTGCCCGTCGTCCTCCTCGAGCACCTCGGCTGACATCGCCACCCCGTTGTGGTTGAACGGAAAGACGGACGGGAGGTCCTTCCCCTCGAGGACGATCCTCCTGAACGCCCTGGTGAGAGAACGGTTGACGACCTCGTCCTCCGGAAGGGCCCCTCGGATGTTGCGATCGAAGAACCTTGAGCCCATTTCCTTGAACATCGCGTACAGCTCCATGATGCGGACAAACCCGACTGTGAGCACCTCGTTGTCGGGTCCGAGCATCGAGATCGTGTCCGTGAGCTCCAGGGGGTACGAGTGCGTCTTGGAGACGTATGCGACCGCACCGGCCTTCTTCGTTTTGCCCGAGCGGAACTCGATGATGAGCGTGACCTCGCGGCCGAAGAACTGGTCGATCAGGTATTTCTTGTTCTCGAGATCCTCACGCAGCTTGTCAAGCGCTTGGCTGCGTTCCGCCTCGGCCGGATCGCCCGTGAAGACGAAGTGGATGCAGACACGGTCGATGACGGCCTGGTTCTCCATCAACCTGCTCCTCAACTGACGGAGCATCGGGTCTGCGGTCGAGTCGAGTCGGGCCCCCGAGAACACCCGCTCGATTCCGCCATCGACCAGCTTCTGCAGCGAAGTCTTGAACAGGTTGTAGGAAGCCGACTGCCTGAACTGGTAGAGGTAGAGGTTCCGTTTTGCCGTGTCAACGTGGAAGCCGTCCACCCCGTACTCGTTCCCCTTGAAGGAAACCTGGTTGGCTGCGACGCTCCTGGGCAGATCGAACTCCTGCTCGAGGTAGACCACACCGAAGTAGTTCTTGCGGGTGCCGCCGTGGGTCTTGCTCAGGGCGGCGAAAGCGTTGTCGATCTCGCGGTCACTGATGGGCATTACACCCTCCTCGAAGGCCTTGTCTCTCGGTCGTGCGGACCTGGGAGGTCAAGTACCTGATTTCGTGCGTCTTAGCGCCGCCACGCGCGCGGCGTGTGCTGCCTACAACCGCTCCCTCGAACGGCGCCGTTGCTCCACCGGAGCGGGGCAACGTGCGCCTCAAATGCGAACCGACTGCCATGGGCTGACGCCCACTTCGAGCGGCCCAATATATCGCAACTCATCTCCAGACGGAGTGCCCGGCGACCAGTCCCGGACCTGACCTCCCGAGGCCCTCCCCGAACCCGGAAACGCGGACAAGGTCGCTGGCTCCCTGGCGCCTTGGCCCCCAAGGCGCGTCGCGCATGAAGGCGAAGTTTAGCTATTGCAATATATTGCAGGCGAGCCCGCGGCCCTAGTTGTGATTACGAGCTTCAAAGGGGTAGGCTGGGTCAAGGCCCATGGACGACGTCTACCGCCGCTTGGCGGCCAAGCTCGACCGGTTGCCCCACGGCTTTCCGCGAACCGAGAGCGGCGTGGAGCTGCGCATCCTCGCGAAGGTCTTTTCCCCGGAGGACGCCGCCATGGCGCTCGAGCTCCTCCCCATCCCCGAGACGGTGGACGGAATAGCGCGGCGCCTTGGAATTCACATCGATCATTTACAACAGGTTCTGGACCACATGGTGGCAAGGGGCCAGATCGGCACCGCCCGATACCGCGGTAAGCACGTCTACATGCTCGCCCCGTTCGTCATCGGGATCTACGAGTTCCAGCTGCCCCACATGGACGCGGAGCTCGCTACGATGTTCGAGGAGTACGCGCCGGCCTTGGTGAACACGGTGGGAGGCGCGAAGCCCGCCCTCGCTCGCGTAGTGCCGGTCAACGCACACATCGAGGCACGCGCCGAGGTGCTGCGTCACGAGAACGTACGCGCGATGATCGAGGGCGCGCGCTCGTTCCGCCTCATGGAGTGCATTTGCCGCAAGGAGCAAGCGGCGCTCGGCAAGCCATGCTCCCACACGTTGGAGACGTGCCTCGCCTTCTCCCCCGAGCCCGACGCCTACGAGCGATTCCCGTACGGCCGCACGGTCTCCCGCGAGGAAACCCTCGCGGTGCTCGATCTGGCCGAGCGCGAGGGGCTCGTTCACTGTACGTACAACTTCCAGCGCGAGCAGATGTTCGTGTGCAACTGCTGCTCGTGCTGCTGCGGCTTCCTACGCGGTGTGAAGGAGTTCGGTGCCCCGAATTTGCTTCTGCACAGCAATTTCGTTGCGGCCATCCGTGCCGAGGGTTGCGTCGCCTGCGCCGCCTGCACCGACGGGCGCTGCCCGATGGAGGCCATCTCCGACCGCGACGGCGTCTATGCGGTGGACCCCGAGCGCTGCATCGGCTGCGGCGCCTGCACGGTGGTCTGCCCGACCGATGCGATCACGCTCGCGCCGCGCCCCCGCGCCG
>Ga0153915_10004675_pt1 | contig 12647 bp, 10 predicted proteins | sample Opewatmetagenome_2_FD_107003 | JGI IMG/M metagenome (GOLD analysis project Ga0153915, IMG submission 107003) | Freshwater wetland microbial communities from Ohio, USA - Open water 3 Core 3 Depth 3 metaG | ecosystem: Environmental > Aquatic > Freshwater > Wetlands | place: USA: Ohio, Lake Erie... | reverse complement strand
GTTGGCGCTCGATGACCTCCTGCGCCACCTTTTCGAGCCGGTTGCGCAGGTCCGCGTTGGGGCCCTGCTCGTGTTCCGGAATTCGGCTCCTCACATCCTTGAACAGCGGCCCAATGTCCAGCGACTCGTGGAAGTTGTAGGCCAGCAACTCCAGGTTGAGCACCTCCTGCCTCAGCTGGCGGGTCTGCTCCAGCTTGGGGTCCTTGCTCATGAAGGTGTCCAGGATGGACTTGAACATGTACTTGCGAAGGTCGCTGTCGGCTTGTTCGCGCCTCGCCATCATCTCCGTGTACAAACGCATGTTGTTGTCGCTGGCCTGGCGCTTGCTGAGGGAGTCGTTGAACACGAAGCCGAGAATCAGTGTGACGAGCGGCAAGGCGACGACTTTGAGCAGATCCATCCACGGGAATGAGGTCGTGCTGCGGCGCTCGCCCGCGGCGTTGTCCGCAGCTTGGTCCCGTTCCGTGTCATCGCCGGCCATGCTCACCTTCTCCGCAGTTCATGGCTTCCATCCGGACGCCTGACAAGCTCGAAGTTGTAGGCCGATGGGTTCGGATTGGAAAAGATGATGGCCGAAGGACTGCCCGCATACTTCGGCAGGGTGAGCGAGCACTGCCCTTGCTGCGGCACGTTGATCCGATAGGAGCCGTCAGCCGCCGTGGGCCCGCTGGTTACCGCCCCTCCGCAGTTGATCTCGATGACGGCGTTGGGCAGGCCCCCATTTGCCAGGACCACCGATCCGTAGATCTGCCCGGCGGACAGAACGGCAGGGAACAAGAGCGTGATTACCAGGCCACCATAAGTGAAAGGTCGCAGAGAGCCGCGAGCACCCAGAGTTCTTCGTCCCACGCGTTCGTCCTTCTGATCCCGTCAACGGTGCGTATAGAAAATTTAAACACTATTTTTCGCTGACGGGAGCTATATCGCCGAACCGGCGAGTAGTCAATCGCACGAGTGTTTGATGATTATTGCGCTGTTGCGGGAATGGTTCAGACCAGGCATCGGCTCGGGGCGGTTGATTGCGTCACTTTCGGGAGGCTCGCGCGAGTGCGGGCCGAGGCGGATCGTCGGCTCTATTGCAGAACCGTCTTGGCTTGAAGATCAAACCGCCTCCCTAGGTTTACCGCGTTGAGATAGGAGAACTGGCGGAATGGTTTGGGATGGAACTTTGCCGAATCGCCGTCGATGAGTGCTTACCCCCGCTTTGATCCGTACCAAGTTGGACTTGCCCTCAAGCCGGCTTTGGCGATATGAGTCAGGCAGGTGACAAGGAGGTCCCATGCCCGCATACGATATTTCTGTCCGTTGCAAGCCTTGCGGCCGCGATCATCCAATTCTCTTGAGGCTTCACGTCGACGAGGGTCCAGACCACAAGCAAAGCATTGCTGAGTCGTTTCGTGGACGCTCTCTCCCTCCACAGGTTAAGTCCCTTCGATGGCATAAGGCGCTCTGTCCCATAACGGGTAGGACACTCTCGCTCGAAAATGATAGCGAAATTTTCTTAGTGCCACCGGAGCCTTTGAAGTACTATCCCGTCACTCATTAAGCTCGCCATCACCCGGTTAAGTAACGCGAGCATTGATCATGAGGTCGATTCGGCTATTTGACGTAACGGTGAATGAACGTGATACATAGATTCCCTAAATATAGTCGATGATTGACCTGCGCTTAGGCATGATCGAGTAGTGAACAAAATTTATCACAACATTTTTGATTTCAGCGATGTTATTTTCTCTGTGCATGCCTTCGCTGTGACCCGTTTTCCTTTTAAGCACCTGGAAGAGTTTCGTCGCCTTGAAAAAGAGGCAGTTGACAATGAACGAGGCTTGTGGACAAAGGCCTCGTAGGAGGCGCGATGGCAAATCCGGAAAATTCATCAACGGATACGATTCAAGAACTTCTCATCTCATGCCTTGCGCATACGGACGCCCTCGCAAAGCTCCTCATTGACAAGGGCGTAATCAACCAGCAGGAGTTCTTGCAGACGATTTCCGAGGAGCGGGCGACGTACCAGAAACTTTTCGACCCCGCTCCGCAGTGACCCACGGCTTTGGGGTCGTGCTTTCAACTCCGCTCATCTGATTGATGTCGTAAGTCCCCGACATCATATCTTGTATCCCTTTTCCCGAATCGTTATTCTAACCGTCGGTTGTCACCGACAAGTCAATCTTTTGAGCCTCGGTTCTCCTACGAGTCGATCGTATCGGAGGGGTGGGTGAGCGGTTGAAACCACCGGTCTTGAAAACCGGCGTCCACTTCGTGGACCGCGAGTTCGAATCTCGCCCCCTCCGCCATAAATAAGTGCTGAGTGTTGAGTAACGAGTGCTGAGTGAGGAATGCTGAGTAGCGAGAATGGAGATTAGTTTGATTTCGATGCGCAGTTGAAAGGTAAGCGTTGCATGGCCAAGGGCGAGGGAGCTTCACTTCAGTTTCTTGGCGCGGCGGGCGGAGTTACGGGCTCGAAGGTCTTGTTCTCGCACGGCGGCGAGCAGGTGCTGATCGATTGCGGTCTGTTTCAGGGCTTGAAGGAGCTGAGGCTCAAAAACTGGGCGCCGGTGTCGATCGATCTGTCGCGGCTGCGGGCGGTGATTCTGACCCATGCGCATATCGATCATTCGGGATATTTGCCGCGCATCGTTTCCAAGGGCTACAAAGGGCCGGTGTTCGCGACACCGGCGACCTGCGATCTGCTTCATGTGATGCTGCCGGACGCGGCGCACCTGCAGGAAGAAGAGGCGCGCTACGCCAACCGCAAGGGATATTCCAAGCACGCTCCGGCCCTGCCGCTTTACACGGTGGAGGACGCGAATCGGTCCCTTAATCTCCTGCGGCCGATACGAGCGGGCGAAGCCGTCGAGGTGATGAACCGCGTCTTCGCCGACTTCGGCCGCGTCGGTCATATCCTCGGCGCAGGCTGCGCGCGCCTATCTTTTCAAGTGACCGGCCAGAAGAGAATCCTGGTGGACTCCGGCGACCTCGGCCGTTACGACCGGCCCATTCTCAAAGACCCCGCGCCGGCGGGCCACGCCGACTGGCTGCTGATCGAGTCGACCTACGGTAATCGTATTCATCCGAAGGAATCAGAAGCCGAGCTGCGTAACGTGATCAGAGAGACTGCGGCGCAACGCGGCTGTCTTCTCATTCCGGCATTCGCCATCGGCAGAACCCAGGAGCTGGTATACACCATTCGCAAGATGGAAGACGAAGGCGAGATTCCTTCGATCCCGGTGCATATCGATAGCCCCATGGGCATCGAGGCGACGGAAATCTACTCCCGCCATATCGAAGAGCATGACTTCGAGATGGCGCGGCTGAGTAACCGTGAGCGCAATCCGATCCGTTCGCGGCACATGATCGTGGACCGAACGCCGGAGGAGTCAAAATCGATCAACAACATCAAAGGGCCGCTCATCATCATCTCGGCGAGCGGCATGGCGACCGGCGGGCGGGTGTTGCATCATTTGAAACACAGACTGCCAAATCCGGATACGACGGTTCTTTTGGCCGGTTACCAGGCGGAAGGGACGCGCGGCCGGTCGCTGCAAGACGGCGCGAAGGAAATCAAAATGCTCGGCCAACTTGTTCCGGTGCGCGCCAAAGTCAAAGTCCTCGACGGCTTTTCGGCCCATGCGGATCAAGGGGAAATCTTGCGGTGGCTCGGCACGTTTCCGAAACCACCGCGGATGACCTACATCGTGCATGGCGAGCCGGCGGCGGCAAGTGCGCTGGCGGAGGTGATTCGCGAGCGGCTTAAGTGGCCGGCGGAGATCGCCAAGTTTAATCAGAAGGTAGCGCTGGCGTAGCACAGGTGGCCTTGCTGGCGCCGAAAAAAAATGATTTTTTGCGGTCTTGGCGCGACATTCGTGGCTCGTCTTCGTGATTCGTGTTCGTCCGAGCACGAGCACGATTCCCGCGCAAAGAGCGCCAAGGTAGAACATGAGCCAGCCGGCTAATAAGATGATCGACCCAATTTGCGATATGACCGTCGAGCCCGCCACCGCCGCCGGGAAGTTCGATTACAACGGCGAGACCTATTATTTTTGCAGCGTACACTGTCAAAAACTTTTCCAGACCGATCCGGCGAAGTATTTATCCGCATCGAAAGCGCGCCGCGGTGCACAGCCAACGCCACAGGCAGCTCATCCTCAACATCATCCCGCAGTAGCAGTGAAGCCGGAAATACCGGGAGCGATTTACACCTGCCCGATGGACCCGGAAGTGCGCCAGCAGGGCGCGGGCGCGTGCCCGAAGTGCGGCATGGCTCTGGAGCCCCTCGAGATCGCCGCACCATCGACCAAGACCGAATACACTTGCCCGATGCATCCCGAAGTCGTGCGCGAGGAGCCAGGCTCTTGCCCGATTTGCGGCATGGCGCTGGAGGCGCGCACGGTAAGTTTGACCGAAGAGAACAATCCCGAGTTGGAAGACATGACGCGCCGCTTTTGGGTGGGTGTCGTCCTGTCCATTCCGGTCCTGCTGGTCGCGATGTCGGACATGCTGCCGGGGCAACCTTTGCATCAGCTCTTATCGTCTAAGTTCTTAATTTGGTTTCAATTTCTTATGGCATCGCCGGTGGTGCTCTGGTGCGGCTGGCCGTTTATTCAGCGGGCGTGGGCCTCCATCCTCAATCGCAGCCCTAACATGTTCACGCTCATCGGCATCGGCGTGGGCACGGCCTACGTGTATAGCGTGACGGCGACTTTATTGCCGGATCTGTTTCCAGATTCCTTCCGCGGCCACGGCGGCGAGGTCGCGGTTTACTTCGAGGCGGCGGCGGTGATTACGACACTGGTTCTGCTCGGCCAGGTGCTGGAACTGCGCGCGCGCAGCAAGACCAGCGGCGCGATCCGGGCGCTGCTCGGCCTCGCGCCCAAGACCGCGCGGCGAGTCGATCCGAGCGGCGTCGAACAGGATATTCCGTTGGACCAGGTAAAAGTCGGCGATCACCTGCGTGTGCGGCCCGGCGAAAAGATTCCCACGGACGGTGTGGTCGTCGAGGGCGCGAGCTCGGTGGATGAATCGATGGTGACCGGGGAGCCGATCCCCAGCGAGAAGGTGAAGGACAGCAAAGTCACCGGCGGCACGGTCAACGGCACGGGAAGTTTTATCATGAGCGCCGAGCGGGTCGGCGGCGATACGCTCTTGGCGCAAATCGTCCGCATGGTCAGCGAGGCGCAGCGCAGCCGGGCGCCGATCCAGAAGCTGGCGGACCTTGTCTCCTCATACTTCGTGCCGGCGGTGGTCGCGGTCGCGGTTGTGACCTTCGTCATTTGGGCGACCGTTGGACCCGAGCCGCGTTTGGCCTATGCGCTGGTTAACGCGGTTGCCGTTTTGATCATCGCTTGCCCCTGCGCGCTCGGGCTGGCGACGCCGATGTCGATCATGGTCGGTACCGGCCGCGGCGCGACCGCGGGAGTGTTGATCAAGAACGCGGAAGCGCTGGAGGTCTTAGAGAAGGTCGATACGTTGGTCGTGGATAAGACCGGCACACTCACGGAGGGAAAGCCGCGGCTGGTGTCGGTCATTGCGCTCGAAGGATACGACGAAGCTGAGGTCCTGCGCCTGGCGGCGAGTCTGGAGAAAGCGAGCGAGCATCCTCTGGCGGCGGCCATCGTTGCCGGCGCGCAGGAAAGAAACTTGCAGCTATCGAATCATCAAGGTTTCCAATCTTCCACGGGCAAGGGAATCTATGGCGTCGTCGGCGGCAACCGAGTCGCGTTGGGAAATCTCAAATTGTTCGAGGAGATGAAAATACCGGCGGATTCGTTGCGTGACCGCGCCGAGCAGATGCGCGCGGAAGGTCAAACGGTCATGCTCGTTGCGATTGAGAAGAAGTTGGCTGGCCTGATCGGCGTCGCCGACCCGGTCAAGCCATCGACGCCGGAAGCCATTCGTCTTTTGCATGACGCCGGGGTTCGAATTGTCATGCTCACCGGCGACAGCCGGACCACGTCTGAAGCGGTGGCGCGCCGGCTCGGCATCGATGAGGTGCACGCCGAAGTGCTGCCTCATCAAAAGGGTGAGGTCGTAAAAGAATTGCAAAAGCAGGGGAGAGTCGTGGCGATGGCCGGGGACGGCATCAACGACGCGCCGGCGCTGGCCCAGGCGCAAGTCGGGATCGCCATGGGCACAGGCACGGATATCGCGATGGAAAGCGCCGGCGTCACCCTGGTGAAGGGCGATTTGCGCGGGATCGCCAAGGCGCGCAGGCTCAGCCAGGGAACCATGCGCAACATTCGGCAGAATCTTTTTTTCGCGTTTTTCTATAACGTTGTCGGCGTGCCCATTGCCGCCGGCGTGCTTTATCCGCTCTTCGGCATTCTTTTAAGCCCGATGATCGCCAGCGCCGCGATGACTTTCAGCTCCGTTTCGGTGATCAGCAACGCGCTTCGGCTCAATAAGATCCAGCTTTGAGCGGGACTTTCGTCCCAATGATTTTCCGGTTGCTGTTGAAGTGTTTGGATGCCGCATGTTAGAAATAAAAAGTCTCGGCTTCTTCTCTCATGTCTATAATCAAAGTCGAAAACCTCTCCAAGCTTTTCAAAGACACCAAGGCTTTGGATGACGTCAGCTTTGAATTCGAAAAAGGAATTCTATCCTTTCTCGGACCCTCTGGTTGCGGTAAAACGACGCTGTTGAGATCGATTGCTGGTCTTGAGGTCCCGGACACCGGAACAATCTCCATTGCCGACGAAGTTCAGACCTCCATTGCCGCCGGTATCCTGGTCCCGCCCTACGCGCGTAAAATCGGCTTCGTCTTTCAAAATTACGCGCTCTGGCCGCATATGACGGTCTTCAGCAATGTGGCGTTCGGGCTCAAGTTGCGCAAGACGCCGGCGGAAGAGGTCAAGCACAAGGTTTTATCGGCGTTGGAGCTGGTGGGCTTGCAGGGGCGGGAGGAGCGTTATCCATCGCAGTTGAGCGGCGGGCAGCAACAGCGGGTCGCCCTGGCGCGCAGCCTGGCGCTGGAGCCGCGCTTGATTCTATTGGACGAGCCGCTGAGCAACCTCGACGCCAAGCTGCGCGAGGAGATGCGCGTCGAGCTAAAAAAACTGATCAAAAAGGTCGGCATCAGCGCGCTTTACGTCACCCATGACCAAGAAGAAGCCTTTACCATTTCCGACGCGGTCATCGTGATGGATGCGGGAAAAGTCCTCCAATACGGGACGCCGGACGAGATCTATAATCATCCGGCGCATCCGTTCGTCGCCGCTTTCGTCGGTCACGCAACGATCGTCGACGGCAAGGTGGTCGCGGTTGATAGCGGAGTTTGCCGCGTGCTTGTGCCGGAGTTCGCCGGCGCCATGTTGATCTCCGCGGCGCCCAAGCAGGCGGCGCCGGGGAATCTCTGCAAAGTCGTGGTTCGGAACGGTGAGATTAGACTGAGCCCCGACAAGTTCCCCGAAGGCACGGAGAACGTGCTCGAGGGAGTGATGACGAGCCGGGAATATCGAGGCGGGCTGACCGACCACCGCGTCCAGATCGGCTCAAAGGAAATCGTCGTGACCTCGCATAAGCTCTGCCCGATGATTCGCGTCAGGGGCGACGGCGACACAACGTTCTTGTCCATCGATAAATCGGCGATCAGCGTGATCGTCGGACCGTAGAGCTTCTTGCCGTGGATTCATCTTCCATGTCCTTTTCGAGGAGCGGCTCCACGACCCATTGGAGTTCCATCAAGCTCGCCTTACGCCAGGGAACTCTTGTGCCGCTCCTGGCCAGCACGGTTGCCGGCGCGGTGATCGTCACGCCGGTGTTGATCGTTCTGTGGCGCAGTTTCACCACGGGAAAGCTGGGGTTTTCCGTCGGTCTCAACCTGAACAATTACCTGAGAGTCTTCGCCGACCGCGATATCTTGAAGATGCTCGGCAACTCGGTGTTCTACGCGGCGGGTTCGGCGGCGTTGGGAACCGGTCTTGGCGCGATGCTCGCCTGGATCGTCGCGCGCACCAACACACCCGGAAAAGCTTTGGTCGAGTTGATGCCGCTCTATCCGATTCTGATGCCGCCGATCATGAAAAACATCGCCTGGATTCTTCTGCTGGCGCCGCGCTCGGGAATTCTCAACGGCATGTTGCAGCAGTTTTTCGGCATCGAGGCGCTGGTCTTCAACGCCTTCAGCATGGCCGGCATGATTTGGGTCTTCGGCTTGGCGTGTGTTCCTCTGGGGTATCTGTTTCTGCTTCCGGTTTTTTTATCCTTCGATCCGTCACTGGAGGAGAGCGCCTATATCGCCGGCAGCAGGCCGGTCCATACCATGATGCGCATTACTTTCCCGCTGGCGGCGCCGGCTTTTCTGTCGGCCTTCGTGCTGAATTTTCTCCGCGGGCTGCGCTCCTTCGAGACGCCCGTGCTGCAAGGGACGCCGGGGAACATCAAAGTCTTCGTCAGCCGCGTCTACGACTCGATGGCCTTGGAGTTCAACGCCGGTTTGGCGACCGCATACAGCGTTGTCTTGGTCGTGCTCTCGGTGATCACGCTGTATTTTTACGTGCGCGCGACGCGCTTCTCCGAGCGCTACGCGACCATCACCGGCAAAGGCTACCGCGTCAAGGTGATCGACATCGGCCCCTGGAAGTACGTGACGTTCCTGGCGGTTTTCCTCTATTTCTTGGCCGGCATCGTTCTACCGTTCGTGGTGTTGATCGTCGTCTCGATGATTCCCTACTTCGACTACGACACTTTTATGAGCTTTCCGTCCAATGCCGTGCTGAATAACTATTACACGGTGCTGAAGCATCCGAGCTTCGTTACCGGGCTCTATAACTCGCTGGTGCTTTCCGTGACCATCGCCATCGTGACGGTGCTCGCGGGCATCGTCATGGCGTTCACGATTCACCGGACCCGGGCCGCCGGCGCCAAGATCTTCGAATTCATCGGTACCGTGCCGCTGGCTTTTCCTCCTTTGGTGCTTTCGGTGGGCTTGGTGATCATTTTTCTCGGTACGCCTTTGTACAACAGTCTCTGGGCACTCGGCATCGGGCTTTTCGTCGCCTATTTCCCCTATGCCTTCAGAAACGCCTCCGGTTCCATCGTCAATATTCATAAAGAACTCGACGAGGCGGCCTGGGTACATGGCGCCAGGTGGCGCCATGTGTTTTTCAAGATCACGCTGCCGATCCTCAAACCGTCGGTCGGCGGCGCGCTTTTTTATATTTTTATCGAAGCGATCCGCAACGTCGACGTGGCGGTTCTGTTGACCGCTCCCGGCAAAGAATATGGACCGGTCACTTTGTTCGAATATTTTCGCCTCGGCCAGTGGGCCGAGGCGGCGGCGGGCGGCGTGATCTATTTGATCATCCTGATCGTCGCCGTGTCGGTTGCCAAGTTTGCATTTAAGATGAAGTTTAGTCTATGACTGTTACAAGGGTTGAAACCATTCGCTTAGGGAGGACTATCATGGGTAAGAAAATTTTCATGGCGGGGTCCGTTGCTTTTGTCGCCATCCTCTTCGCATGGACCGCTGCGCGGGCGGCGGAGATGCCGAATATGGATACGATGAAAAAGGCGGCTGAAAAAGGCGCTCAAAAGGTCATGCAAACAGCGGCGCCGAGCCCGACGACCAAAGCGGCTCAGGCGTTCGAAAAGGTCAGCAAGGAGCTTTACCCGAAGGCCAAGCAGGAAGGTAATCTGATCGTTTACTCCGTATGGGACGTGGATCACCTGCGCGCCATATCCGATGCCTTCATGAAAAGGTATCCGGGAATTAAAGTGACTTACTGGCAGGCTCGAAACCCCGAAATCGTCACCCGGGTATTGACCGAATTTCAGGGCGGGCAAGCCAGCGTGGATGTGATCTTGTCGGATAATGCGCCGCCGGTCGTTCGCGCGGCGGGCGCGATCGCAAACTACGAAACGATCCAGAAGGATGTCCTGTACCTCCACGACCCGACCATGGCGACGGTGAGTTTGCAGATTCAGGCGCTTAGCTACAACACCAAGAAAATCAAGCCGGCGGATCTCCCCAAAAGTTGGGAAGACGTGGCCAATCCGAAGTTCAAGGGCATGGTAGCCTTGGACGACCCGATGAGGGCGGGCCCCTTAAGCTCTATGCTCGCCGGTCTCAAAACACAGTGGAAGGACGATAATCGATTCAACAATTTCGTCAAAGGACTAAAAGCGCTCGGCGTGCCGGTTCATCAGAGCACCAGCGCCATGTTCCGGCTGGTAATCTCCGGCGAGTACGCGATCTGCATGCCGGCACTGCTCCATGACGTGATGGAAGAAAAGGGCAAGGGAACCCCGGTGGACTATGTCAAGACGGTCCCGCCGGTGGTCTTCCCGCGCCAGGCCGGCATCTATATCAAGGCGCCCAATCCCAACGCCGCCAAGCTTTTCGCCGAATGGTTGATCTCCACGCAAGGGCAACAGACCATCGATTCGGTGGGGCGCGAATCCTCGCGGAAGGATTTCAAGTCCAAGACCTCCATCGAGTCGGCGTTTCCGAAGGGAACCAAACCGGTACCCGTCACGGATAAACTGTTCCTTGAAGATCCGAAAAAATGGCTCGACACCAACGTCAAGCCGATTTGGGAAGGGTAAACCAACAGCCCGACGCGGTCACGGCTGAATAAAAAGGGGAGCCGGCAATTTGTTTCGATTGCTCCGGCTCCCCTTTTTCATTTTGTGGCGCCATGCTGTCCATCGTCGAAGCTGATTCTTGCCATCGTCCATTGTAGAAAATCGCGGGTACCTGTGTTAATTTGCCAACTCATCAAAAGATGGGTTCCATGCATCATCGATTAGCGGATCGGTGTATGGTTCTCCGGTTACCTGAGCCGGTACCGAACAAATCAGACCGTTACGGAGAGATGGCCGAGTGGTCTAAGGCGCACGCCTGCTAAGCGTGTGTACCCCAAAAGGGTACCGAGGGTTCAAATCCCTCTCTCTCCGCCATTTTTAAGAGCGCCCGTAGCTCAATTGGACAGAGCACCAGACTACGGATCTGGGGGTTGGGGGTTCAAATCCCTCCGGGCGCGCCATAAAATTTAATAAGTTACGCGCCACTACTCTAGTATTTTGTCGAATTGATTTCGCCCAGCGTTTCCATTCTAGAGCTGCCGAATAAACGGGTGACTGAAGCATGAGAGACCGCACCCAGGAAAGGAACTAACACCATGCGCCGACCTCTGATTCCAACGCTACTAGCCGTCACGCTATGGCTTCTACCTCTTTCTGTTCGCGCCCAGGAGCGGCTGAACTTCGCCTATATCTCGCCCAACGCCGGCTCGTCGTCGGTCCTTTGGGTTGCCAAAGAAGCAGGCATTTTCAAGAAGCACGGCCTGGACGTCAACGTCATCTACATCGAAGGGACGCCGAAAGCCCTCATGTCGCTGTTTGCCGGGGAGCTCCAAGTCGTGGCCGGCACCGGTCCGGCGGTGGCGAGCGCGAAGGTGCGCGGCGCCGACGTGAGCATGATGATGGGCTTCGAAGTCTTTCTGCCCTATTACCTCGTGGCCGCTCCGACGATTAAGAGCATCGAGGATCTCAAGGGCAAAGTCGGCGCCAACCATTCGGCGGCGACCTCGGCGGACTTCGCCATGCGCTTGGGCCTGAGAAACATCGGTCTCGATCCCGATAAAGACGTGAGCCTGCGCGTGGTCGGCGCCACCAACCTGCGCATGATCATCATGCAGCAGAAGCAGGCCGACTTCACCGTCATCAGCAGCACCGAGCGCGAGGAGGCGGAGAAGTTGGGGTTCAAAGTTCTCGTCGACCTGGCCAGCAAACGCATTCCCTATCCGCATAGCGGGGTGATCAGCAGCCAGAAGATACTGCGGGAAAAACGGGACGCGATGATGCGCTTCGGCCGCGCCAGTGTCGAGGCGATCCACTACTTCAAGAACAACAAAGCGCAAACCATCGCCATTCTGAAAAAATACGCCAAGACCGATCTCTCCGCCCTCGATACGGCTCATACGTACTTGAAAAACTCGATTCCTGACATGCCCTATCCGACTCTCGAAGGCATGAAGACAATCCTCGCCGAGATGGGCCGTACTCGCCCTGAGGTCTTGAAGTTCGACGCCACGACGATGGTCGATTCGAGCATCGTCAAGGCGATTGATGAAGAAGGATTTCTTAAGAAGCTGAGGTAACGCAGACGAGGTCTAGGGTCTAGCGTTTCGAGTCTAGAGTTAACTCGCAACTCGGAACTAGAAACCGCACGTTCACCGCCGCCCCGGTCCGCCAGCTCGCGCACAACCGGGCGCGAGCTGGCAGGACGAGCGTCTATTGTCGAATCGAGATCAATCGAGCTTCGGAATCCCGGCGGCGAACCATGAAAAGTTGGGGCCGCCCGTACTGCGGATCAGCAGCACGGGGTTGGCGCAATCGACCGGCGGCACCGGCGAAAGGATGTCGTCTATCTTGAAGTCGCCGTTGAGCGCAAGCGGAACACCGGCCGCGGCCGTGCTGTGCTGGGCCGTGGGGCCACAAATCAGCGTGGCGAAGACGCTCGCATTCGCGTTCGAAGCGATGTTGTTGCCTCCGCCCAGCAGCAGGCCACGCCCGTCGACCTTGATGCTCCCGTCGACCTTCACCTCAGCCCTGAGATCGCGGATCACCCAAATCTGGCCGGGGGGCTGTACGCCCCGGACGATGTTCCGATTCACGCTCTCGACGGTCTGCGCCGTCGCGAGTGTCGG
>Ga0153915_10004674_pt1 | contig 12650 bp, 13 predicted proteins | sample Opewatmetagenome_2_FD_107003 | JGI IMG/M metagenome (GOLD analysis project Ga0153915, IMG submission 107003) | Freshwater wetland microbial communities from Ohio, USA - Open water 3 Core 3 Depth 3 metaG | ecosystem: Environmental > Aquatic > Freshwater > Wetlands | place: USA: Ohio, Lake Erie... | reverse complement strand
TCTTCACCTCGACGTGCACGAACGAGTGCGGGTTCCGGTACAGGAACTGCACCAGCTTACCCTGGATCTTTTCTGTCTTGTCTTCAAAGTAGGTCGCGGCGAACGAATGGTGCGCATAGGCGCGCGCGCCAAACGCGAAGGCGGCGACGAGTGCAAAGGCCTGCAATTTCCGTTTCATCTTTACGATCCTCGGTGCGCGCAGTCCAAGAAAGGCTGCCTGCGCAACCCGGTCATCATACATCAACTGCAACCCCAAAATCAGACCCCCCTCGTTACGACGGATATCGTGCGGCGGAATACTAGCTTGGAGCCTTGCGCCAGCCGCTGCGAACATGACAGAATCCCGGCTGAGGTGCTCATGAAGTTTCTCGTGGCGATGATGCTCACGCTAACGTTGGCGGCGATGCAGGTCCCCGCACAGGTCGGCCCGGCAGCGGGCGACGCGATCTTTGCGCCTATCCCGACTGTTACTGGGCCCGCGCCGCACTTGCCTGATGGCACCCCGGACTTGAGCGGCGCATGGATGGGAGGCGGCGCTAACTCTGGCGATATCTCGAAGGCCCTCAAGACCGGCGACTCTGTCAAGATGCTGCCCTGGGCGCAGGAAGTTTATGATCATCGCATGGCGAAGGATGATCCGGAGGCCGCCTGCCTGCCGTTCGGCATTCCTCGCAGCGCACCTTATCCTTGGCGGCTGGTGCAAACCAAAACGCACTACTTCATCCTCTACGAAGGCAACATCCACAGCTTCCGGCAAATCTTCATGGATGGCCGCAAGCACCCGGCGGCTGATGATCTCGATCCCACTTGGTACGGCCATTCTATCGGCCATTGGGAGGGCGAAACGCTGGTTGTCGACACGGTTGGCTTCAATGATAAGTTCTGGTTCGATGCGCTCGGCCATCCGCACACTGAAAAGCTGCACACCGTGGAACGCTTCACACGTGCTGACCTCGGCACGCTGCGCATGGAAGTGACCATCGACGATCCGGGCGCCTACGAAAAGCCCTTCACCACCACAGGGCGAGCGCGGCTGATGCCGAACGGTGAATTGATGGAATATATCTGCAACGAAAACGAACAAAGCGCCGGGCACTATGTCGGTCCCGCGCGCCTGCCCACCGAAGGCATCACCGAACCCCTGCGTAAGCCGGATTGAGAACGTTCAGGGCCGCTTGGCCGGTGCTGCAATCGGCCGGAACGGCAGTTTCAGTTTTCGAGCTATTTCTGGCCAGAATTCGCGCAGAATATCGAAGCCGATGTCGGTGCCGATGATGCCCACGCCTTGCATCGCGCCCGAGCGGAAGCCGTGTAGCGAGCCGGGGTGATAAAGGGTATTGACCACAATCGAACTCGACGCACCGAACCATTCGGAGAAGTTCGCCATGCGGTTGCCGTCGTCGTCATGCGCAATCACGATATGCCCCACCGCGTGGAGCAGCCGCTTGCGGGCGCTCCCGTGAGCCAGGCGATAGTAGCGCGGATCTTCGCCGAAGACGGTGGGGAAGAGGACGCCAGCAATCAAGTCTGACGAGGCTTGGCTCGCGAAGTTCGCGCCATAGCGGTGGAGGTAGGCCTTGCCACCGCGTCCGAAGGTGGGGTTGTTGTTCTGCCATTGGTCGATACCGGTGTTGAAGGCGAGCGGGACGTAGTAGCCGGGGTCGATCAGATCCTGCGCGAACAAGCGCAGCTTGCCAGCGACGGTGAGCGAACACAATACCGTGCCGGCTCTGTAGTGCGGCGAATAGAACGTGCGGCGCTCCACTCGGCCGGTGAACCGCGTCACGATGCTGTGAAGCGGGCCGGCGTAATCCTGCAGACGAATGACGTCGGCGGGCATCAGGCAAGCACTCATCGGGCTCTTGCGCGCTTCTTCACCGGTGGCCGGAATCGTCGGCGCCTGCGGCGGCGGAGTTTGCGGAGCAGGCGTTTCTTGGCCCCAGCTCAACGTGTTGAGCAAAGCCAAAGCGCAGGTTGCAAGAATACGGCCTTTCACGACGTCATTCTATCCACGTACCGGCGGCTTGCTGGGTTTGGGCTACGGCCGCCCGTCGCTCGAAGGCGGTACCAGGCCCTTGATGCGTAGGAAGGCCGCGATGATGCCGTACATTTCGTTGTCGTGGGAAATGTTCCAGTTGAGTAGCCCGAGTTTGGTCATATCCCAGCGTGCCCAGCGTACCTTCGCGGCGCCGGCGGCATCGGTCATGGACGCGTAGATCGGATCGCAGTAGTCAAACGAGGCCTTGAGCGCGGCCACCAGCTCCGCTTTGACCGTTTTCGTGTTGGCGTTCGCCGTCACGGTTTCGCCCTTCACCACGGCGCACATGCGCAACTGGCCGTCGGCGACATGGGCGATCATTTCGCCGAACGTGCGCACCGGCGGCACGGTGCGGAACGAATAGTTTTCCTCCGGCATCCGCGCGGCCGCGGCGAGCAGGCTGGGCTTGATTAACGCATAGGTTTGCCGTGCGTCCTGACTGAATGGATTTTCCTGAGCGGCGAGCGTGGAAGCAAGAAAGAGGGCGGTGACGTAACGCATGGGACTATCGTAACCGCTGTACAGCGCAGTGGGTAATGTTGCCAGAAGCCGTCAGTTTAGCTGTTAACCTAAAGGTTTCCCAAGTGCGGCAATCCGCATCGGCTGCCAAGCGGAGCGTTCTATCCTAAAGTAATGGCAGATTCGCAGTCCCCTGACCTGGAAAAGTTGAAGACGGTTGCCGCCAAGCTCGGCATTGGCCACATTGGCCGCCACATCTTTCTTTGCGCTGAGCAGCAGAAGCCGAAATGCGCTTCGGCTGAAGAGGGCATGGAGTCGTGGGACTTCCTCAAGAGGCGTCTGGCCGATTTGGGTCTAACGAAAGCCGAGCCCTGCGTTTATCGCACCAAGGCGAGCTGTCTGAAGGTCTGCGAACAAGGGCCCATCGCTGTGGTCTATCCCGAAGGCACCTGGTATCACCACTGCACGCCGGACAATCTGGAACGGATTATTCAGGGCCATCTGATTGGAGGCGAGCCCGTGGCCGAACTCGCTTTTGCCGAGAACCCGCTCGCGGCGCAGGTCAACGAAGCCGCGCAGGTCAAGTAAGCGATGGTTTTGAGCAGCACTATGGTCATTGCACTGGACGGACCGGCGGGAGCCGGCAAAAGCACCATCGCCCGCCGCCTGGCGTCGAGCCTGGGATTTCTCTACATCGATACCGGCGCTATGTATCGCGCCGTAGCGCTGTGGGCCGCGCGCAATGCGACGCCGCTCGAAGACGAGGCCGAACTGGAGCGTTTGGCGTGGGCCGCCGACATTGGGTTGGAATCGATCCCGAATTCCGACAAGCCGCGTGTGTGGCTCAATGGCGAAGACATCACGGGGCTGATCCGGACGCCCGATATTGCGCAGGCGGCTTCGAAGGCTTCGGCCATTGCCGGAGTGCGCCGGGCGCTTGTGGAAAAGCAGCGCGCGCTCGCCGAAAAGTCGAGCGTGGTGATGGAAGGCCGCGACATTGGCACGGTGGTCTTTCCTGACGCGGATTTGAAGATTTTTTTGGATGCCGCGCCCGAGGAGCGCGCCCGGCGCCGTGTGGAGGATCCTTCGGCGCCCCCAGGCCTCAAGTTCGACGACGTGCTGCGCGACATCAACGAACGCGACGAGCGCGACCGCAATCGCGCCGAGGCGCCGCTCAAACAAGCTGACGACGCGGTCTATTTGGATTCCACCCGGATGTCGATTGATCAGGTGGAGCAGTACATATTGGCCATCGCGCGTTCGCGCGAGGCCGCCTCGATCAAGTAGCGAATCCGAAAGCGAATTCTGTGGCACGAAATATTCTGGTGATGAAGTTTGGCGGCACGAGCATGGGCTCGGCCGATCGTATACGTACGGCGGCGGTGCTCAGTTCCGAGCAGGCGCGGAAGCGGCCCACTGTGGTGGTGGTGTCGGCCATGTCGAAGATTACCGACCTGCTGCTTGACGGTCTGCGACGGGCCGAGGCGGGCGACCGCGCGGGTTTGGAAGAGCGATTGAATGAGCTCGAGAATCGCCATCGCGAAACGTGCACGGAGTTACTCGAAGGCGCTGCGCGCGAGCAGGCGCTAGGGGGCATCACGAGCTTGGTGGCCGAATATGACCGGCTGGCGCGCGGCATTCTGATGCTCGGCGAGCGTCCGCTGCGTTCGGTGGATGAAGCGATTGCGATTGGCGAACGGTTGAGCGCTCTACTGCTGGCGGCTTATCTCGAAACGCAAGGTGTGGCGGCCAAGGCCGTCAACGCGCGTGACGTGATTGTCACGAATGCCGTGTTTGGCGCGGCGACGCCGCTGATGCGGCCGACGCGCGAGAAGGCGCAGGCCGTGCTTGGAGCGCTGCTCGACGCGGGCACGCTGCCGGTAGTGACCGGCTTCAATGGCGCGACGGCTGATGGGCGCCCGACGACGCTCGGTCGCGGAGGGTCGGACTTTTCCGCTTCGACGCTTGCCGCCGCGCTCGACGCCGAAGAGCTTTGGATTTGGAGCGATGTGGATGGCATTCTGACGGCGGATCCGCGGCTGGTGCCGGATGCGGCCGTGATGGATGAAGTCACCTACGCTGAGGCGGCCGAACTGGCCTATAACGGGGCGAAGGTGCTGCACGCGCGGACGCTGGCGCCGCTGGTCTCGCGCCAGATTCCTGTCTGGAGCAAGAACAGCTTCGCACCGGAAAAGCCGGGTACCAAGATCGTTGCCAAGGCGACGCGCGCGAGCGCCGGCGGACCGCGCGCGGTGACTTCGACGGCGGCAGTGGCGTTGATTTCGGTGGAGCCGGTAAGCCCGGAAGTCTCCGGCATCAAGCTGATGGCGCAGGCCATGGAGGCGTTGGCTGCGTCCGGCGCCGAGGTGCTTGCGCTCACGTCGTCGAGCTATCAGCAAAAATTCTGCTTCGTTGTGCGGCGCGAAGAAGTCTCGCGCGTTCAGCAGGCGCTCGAAACCGCGCTGGCGCTGGAGATCGCGCACAACTACGTGAAGCCGATTGACGTCAATACAAGCGTCGGGTTGCTGGCCGTTGTGGGCGAAGGCATGCGCGGGATGCCGGGTTTTGCCGGTAAGATCTTTTCTTCGATATCGCGCGAAGGCGTGAACGTCATCGCGATCGCGCAAGGCTCAAGCGAACTGACCATCGCGATAGTCGTGGCACAGGAAGGTCTGGAACGGGCCGTCCGCGCGATTCATGCCGAATGCGGTCTGGGCAAAGCCGAGCTGGCCCGCGCGGTCTAGTTTAGAGCGCAAGGCGTTAGCTGGTTCTTACTGCCCGGTGAGCGCCTTCACCGCGCTGCGGCGCTTGTCTTCTTTATCCTGACCATCGAGGCCTAACGCATCGAGGGCGGCCGCGCGGCGCGTGCCGGTGTCGTTCGTATTTGCGGCAGGTGCTGGTGGCGTTGCTGCGGGATCGGCTTGGCCTGGCGCTGCGGGCGCGACGGCTGTCGCCCCCGAAGTCGCCGCTGTGCTGGTAGCTGGCGTTTTGGCCGCTGCCGTCGTGACATCCGTCGTCTTTTTGATCTCGCTGCCCTTTCCGCTCGGGAGGGCGTTGCCGTTCTGGCTGTTTGCCTGCGCGGGCGGGTTTACTGGGGCGGTCGTCGCGGGCGATTTAGAAGGCGCTGCTGCTGGCGTTGCAGATGGCGTGTCTAGCGACGGCGTCGAGGCCGTCTGTGGCTTGTCTGCACCGTTCGAACCCATGAAGAAGTACGCGCCAACGGCGAGCGCCACGGCGACCACGCCACCGCCTACCGCTAGGAGAACCGCGCGATTGGAGCCGGCAGCCGGTTCATCGGCCATCGTATATCGGTAGGGTTCCGGGGCAGGCTTGGGTTTTTCGGCGGATGCCGGAGCAGTGGCTCGCGGCGTGACTGGTGTCGCGTTTGCAGCCGGCTTTGGCGCGGCGGCTTTCGCCGGTTCCGACGGCGTAGCAGCGCCGGGCTCGGTTGTCTTCTTCGCCGCAACGGCCGGGATTGGCGGCGGCGCGGGCTTCGGTGCAATCTGAGGGCTTTCGGCTTTCAGACTGGCTGCGGCCGGCATCGCTGCGCTGGCCGGGGGCTGGGTCTCTGCCTCTTGGCTGCTTGCGGGCCGATTGTCCGCAGCTTGGCCATTGGCTGGTTGGCTGGCAGGCGCTACCGGCGTTGCTGGCGTTGACACTTCGCTTGCCGCGGCCGGGTTGGCCGGGGCAGTCTCGCTGGCGTCCTCCTCTTGCGAAGCAAGCCAAAGCTGGATCTGCGGCTGGCCGTAGCGTTCGAGGGGCTTGCGCGCGCCCGTCCGCGTCAGCGCTTCGTGAATGCGCACCAGGTCGCGCAATATGCCGGGTGAATCCGGGCCTTCCCAGGCACCAGGAAAGACATGCGTTTCGGTCACCACGGCCGAACCCGCGGCCGGTTCGCCGGCCGGCACGGCTACCGAGGCCAAGCCAAATTCGATGAGCGGTGAGCGCGGTTCTATGCCTGAGGGTTCCGTTTCAGCGCCAGAAACCCGCGCGAAGAGCCGCAGAATATCCGGATTTGAACTGCCCAACTGCGACAGTTGTTCGAGTTCTGCATTTTGAAAGAACTCACCGACGATGGTGTCTTTACCTGCGTCGTCAACGAGAGCGAACAACAAGGTCGCGTGCTGCGGGCGACTGGCGGCGGCGGCTAGCTGCTGAGCAAAGCGTTCGGCCAGCCCGGCATCGGCAGCCAGATAGCGCGGGATGTCGGTGAGCGCCGACGACCAGGCACCTCGAATCTGTTCTTCGAAATGAGCTTGACCGCTGCGCCCGGAGACGTCTACCAAGCGGCCAGCCATTCTCAGTAAAGCCACATTCTGAGTAGACACGGGTGTGGGTTCTCCTCCTGCTTATTACTGTCGGCTGTGCGGCCTCGCTGGACTAGTAGGCGGTTCACCTTAGGGTTGGCTGGGAAACGTCTGTCTGCTCTGGCGAATCAGTGAAAATACGGCCCAGGGATCGAGGTAATTACTCGATTGAATTAAGCCGTCCATTGCGGCGACAATCAAGACGCTCGATAAGTAGGTGCTCAGTTGGCCAGGGAGGCTCTTGTTTATGTCTCGCTTTGTTTCCTTTGAAAATCCGGCGCTCCGGTTTGCCGCCAGGATGATTTTGGCCGCAACGGCCGTGGCACTGGTTTGGGGCGCGGAAAACACGAAGAAACCGATCAGCCGCGAGCGCTTGTTCCGTGCCATCGAAATTGGCGGGCTTTCCAATGACGAGTTCGTGGCCATTATTAAGGATTTTGGCGTGGAATTCGAACTCAATGCCGAGGACCGGCAGAATCTGGTGCGCTCGGGCGTCGATGAAGGCGTTGTGGCCGCTATTGGGGCCAACTACCGCGATCCGATCCGCGAGAAAATCTCGCAATTGACTCAAGGCGGGCCGCTCGCCAAGGACAATATCATCGGGCTTCTCAAGGCAGGCGCGGGCTCCGATATCGTCGAGGCGCTTGTCGACAAGCGCGGCATCAGCTTTGCCATGACGCCGCCCGATGCGAAGGAAATCGAAACCGCCGGAGGCAGCAAGGGTCTGCTCGGCGCGCTGCTGCTGAAGGAACCGGTGAAGGTGGCGGCCGCGCCGGCCAAAGAACCTGTGCTGGTGGCTTCTTCCACGCCCGCCGGCGTTATCCTGCCGCAATCCGAGCCCGCGCGGGCTGAAACGGCAAAGCAGACGCCAACGCCGGCTCCTGCTCCGGCCGCCTCTGCTACTCAGGCTGCGGCGATCCCGTCGGCCGCAGCTGCCACGCAACCCGGCAATCAACCCATCAATCAAGCGGCGATGTTGCTGACGTCTTCGGCCAAGCCCGCCAAGCTCATCAAGGGCGGGGTGCAATATACCGAGATGGCGCGTCGCGTCCATGCCGTTGGCAAAGTCGTGATGGAAATCGTTATCAATGAGCAGGGCCGTGTAGAGCGCGTCAAAGGCGTTTCGGGAAACCCCATACTTGTCGTTTCGGCCACGCAGGCGATGAAGGATTGGATCTACGAACCGGCCACAGTTGATGGCCGCCCGACGAAGGTCTCGACGCAAGTGACCGTCGACTTCCAGTAACGCCTGCTCGCTATCACATAAAAGAAGAGGCACGCTCGCTCTCGGTGTGCTTCTTTCGTTTTGGGCCACAGACTCAACGTGTTGGCACGGCTGGCATTGGCGTGAAAAGAATCTGCCGCACGATGACGCCCAGCAGCCGTTCGTCGCCGGTTGCCGCTGCCGCCGGTGAAACCCAGAAGGTCAACTCCGACACCGCGCCCGGCGGCTTCGCTATCGGGATATCCAGCTGAAAATGCCCCGCTTGTTCCACGTGCTGGCTGCTGATCACCTCGCCCGACATCATAGCGCCCAATGTGAATGCGCCTGTGGCCTGGAACCGCTCTGGCGGAACAAAGTAGGTGATGCGGACCGAGCCGGGGCTGGGCGTGGGGAAGCGCACGCTAAACAGGTCGTGCGTCCATCGCCAGCCATCGCGCTCGCCTTCGGGCCGGTACCAGCCATCGAGCAGGCGGCCGTTGGTGAACAGATCTCTTCGGCGCAGCACGCAAAAGATACGCTCGTCGCGATCGGCTCGAACTGGCTCGGACGCTGCCGTGTCGCCTGCGTTGAGCCAGGCGCAAACATCCCAGCCTGAGCGCGTCACTAGCCGTGCGAGGCCCGCCTCGGAGAACACCCAATAGATGGTCGCGTCGTCCCTGGATTCAGGACCGGCTCCGGCGGCCGCCTCGCTCGGATCTCGCAGATAGGCGATCGGCAATTCGGCAATTGGCGCACCGTCGGGGGCAAACCGGGCCACGCGCGTAGAAAGAAAACAATAGTCGGCCACCTGGGTCAGCCGGTCCAGCATGAGGAACGGGTTCTTCAAGTGATGCAGTGTGCCCAGCAGTAGCACCAGCCCGCACTCGGTGCTGAGCTTCTGGTGCTCGATATCGATGTTGTGAACCGCCACTGTCGAACGCAGCGCCGCCTTCAGCGCTTCGACGCCTTGCATGGAATTGAAATTCGTTCCGGCATAGTCGACCGCGGCTACCGCGCAGCCAATTGTTTCCAGGAAGAATGCCATTTCGCCGTCGGCGCAGCCCATGTCGACCACCGGCCTGCCGCGAACCAGGTCGGTAAGCGTCATGCCCATCGCCGCCAGCAGCCGTTCCAGGAAGGGAATACCGGCGAGGACATCGAAGGGATACCAGTGGAAGCCGGTGGCGCCGAGATCGCTTTTGATGGAAAGGAGACGCTCGTGAAACGCCGCGGCGAGCTGGGTAAGCTCGTTCCGGGCCATTGCCATGCTTAGGGGCGCGGCATGGCGGCCGGTTTGACCGCGCGCAGCTGTGCGTCTTCAAGCAGGCGCGCTTCCTGGTAGGTGAACAGGATGCGATGGATCACCGTGATGGTGCCGAGCACGGCGATCACCCACAACACGGGCGCCATACGGTCGGCGAGGCAGCCAATGATGGTCAGCACAATGCGTTCGGGCCGTTCCAGGAAGCCGACCTTGCACTTGGGAATGATGTTTTCCGAACGGGCGCGCGAGTAGCTGATCATCACGCAGGTTGTCATCACGACCGCCGTCAGGATGATGTAAAGCGGCCGGTTAATGGACGAATAGTAGACGAGCAGGCCCACCAGCAGGCCGAGGTCCGAATAGCGGTCGACGACTGAATCGAAGAAGCCGCCGAAACGCGTCACCTGGTTGGTTTCGCGCGCCACGCGACCGTCGATCATGTCGAAAATCGCCGCACCGGTAATCACCCAGCCGGCGGCGAAGAACCGCCCCACAGCAAGATAGTAGGCACCCCAAATGTTAATAATCAGCCCCGCCAGTGTCAGCAGGTTCGGGTGAATGCCGAAAAAGTTCATGGTGCGCACGATGGCCGATACGATCGGATCGCAAACCGCGCCGATTGCTCTAGTTATCGTCATGGCAACACCTCATTGAAACTGCTTAACGCTCACGGCTTGATCAAGTCGTGAACCGTGGTGAGCTTTCGAATCTCCAGCTCTTTTGTTCCACCCGGAATCGTGATTTTAACAACATCGCCCTCTTCTTTGCCGAGCAGGCCCCGGCCGATGGGTGAGGTAGTCGAAATCAGGCCCTTGTTGACGTCGGTTTCCTCGCTGGTCACCAGGCGATACGTGATCTCTTCATCTTTGACCACGTCGAGCACCACGACTTCCGACCCCAGGCCCACTTTACCGTGCGGAATCTTCGACATATCGATCATCGAAAAGTTCTGCATGCGCATTTTGAGCTGCGAAAGCCGCGCATCGACGAACTTCTGGCGATCTTTGGCCGCATGGTATTCGGCATTCTCGCTGAGATCGCCAAATGCCCGGGCGCGGGCGATTTCGCGAGGCAGTTCCACCTTCAACTCGTATTCGAGCGCGGTGATTTCTTCTTGCAATTTCTTCTTCAGCTCTTCCAATGTCGGCTTCCTAAGGCCTTCCCTATTATAGAGGCGTTAGCAGGCCCCCGGCCCGCCGCGCGTGAAAATGAGCAGTTTAAGGCAGGCGATCACAAGCTTTCGTAGAGCCGCACGTACTGCTTCGCCGACGCGTCCCAGGAATAGTCGCGGTGCATGGCCGTTCGGCGCATGCGCTCCCAGCGCTCGCGGTCGCCCGCATAGACGCCGAGGGCAAATTCGATGCAGTTGGCCAGTTGCGCGGCATCGAAACCCCAGAATTTGAATCCCGTCTCATCGTCTACCGTGTCTTCCAGGCCGCCGGTGGCGCGAACGATTGGCAGCGTGCCATAACGCATGCTGTACATCTGGTTCAGGCCACAGGGCTCGTAGCGGCTGGGCATCAGGAACAAATCGGAGCCTGCCTCCACCTGGTGGGCCAGCTTTTCGTCGTAGCCCGTGCGCAACGCCACCTTTTCCGGATACGCATCGGCCATGGCGCGGAACATCTCCTCCACGTCGGCCTCGCCCGAGCCGAGCACCACCAGGCGCATTGGCATGGCCATCAGTCTCGGAGCGATTTCGCCCACCAGGTCGAAGCCCTTTTGCCAGGCAAAGCGCGAAACGATGCCAATCACGGGCAGGTCGGCCCCGGCGCCTTCCCGCGGCAGTCCAAATACGCGCAGCAACTCCTGCTTGCAGGCCGCCTTTCCTGTGAGATCGGAAGCCGAATAGCGAGCGGCAAGGGCCGCGTCCATCCAGGGGTTCCAGGCGGAATAATCGCACCCGTTCAAAATGCCGCTCAGCACGCTCGATCGCGCCCGCAGCAGCGGATCGAGCCCCTCGCCATATTCCGGCGTCTGGATTTCGCGCGCATAAGTAGGGCTCACGGTCGTGATGGCCTGCGAATAGACCAGGCCCGTCTTGAGCAGATTCACGTCGCCGTAGAATTCCACCAGCTCCGGGTTGAACACTTCCTGCGGCAACCCGATGTCGCCCAGCGCCTGACGTGTAAATCGGCCCTGGTAGCCCAGGTTGTGGATGGTGAAAATCGTGCGAGCGGCGCTCAGCTCCGGGTCGCTCGGGTAGTAGAGCTTCAAATAGGCGGCTACCAGCGCGCTTTGCCAGTCATGCAGATGGAAAATGCCGACATCGCCCAGCCGCCGCGCCAGTTCAATGGCGCCGTGGCACAGCGCGGCATAGCGGATGTGGTTGTCACCAAAGGCCCCCAGGTTGTCGCCGTAAATGCCGTCGCGGTTGTATAATTCCGGGCAATCGAGGAAGTAGTAATCGACGCTGGTTTCGCCCAGCAGCCCGGTGACGGTCTGCCGCCACAACGCAACTTCGAAGTTCATCCAGCCTGGCCGTACGCGAAATGGCTCGCCCAGCGGCTCGGCGCCCTCCAGGCTCATGCCCCGGTAGCGCGGAAGCACCACCGAAACCGGCACGTCCAGCCGCGCCAGCGCCGGAGGTAGCGCTCCCATTACGTCACCCAATCCACCAGTCTTGGCAAACGGCGTTGCCTCGCTTGCCACCATCAATACGCGCTTCATCGCCAAGATTGAGCATAGCCCGGGACGCGCCCGGTCTGGCTCGGATTTTCCCTTACAAATGAAAAACGGCCACCCCGAAGGATGGCCGCTTGTCTAATCTTTATTTTCCCGCTTAGACGCCGGAGACGTTTTCGGCTTGAAGCCCCTTTGGCCCCTGCTTCACTTCAAACTCGACTTCGACGCCGTTATCGAGGCTTCGATAACCGTTGGCCGAAATCGCGCTGTAGTGCACGAACACATCTTCGCCGGTGGACCGTTGGATAAAACCAAAGCCCTTGGCGGCGTTAAACCACTTCACAATGCCTCGTTCTCGCACAGTACTTCTTCTCCTAAAACAAATCCCCCGCGCGTCCCTGACAAAAGCACCAGACAAACAGCGCCTTCGATGCCCCCGGCCCCCTCCGGCCATTTTCGACCTTCGGGTACTGCGACCACCCTCACCGCTACCTAACTACTGCCATCGTTCGAAACCGTGCGGTCTCTACTTCGGTATTGAGCCGAAGCTGCATTTTAGGCAAATCGGAGGCGACTGGTCAAGTAATATTCCTCGCAAATTAATCATTCTGCGAGCATTAATAGATCGAAAGTACTGCGACCGCCCGCGTTCGAACCGCACTTAGTACGCCTTTGGAGGGCGCTAACAGGTAAAATACCCCCGTGCCTGTCGAAGTGGGCGATATATTTTTCCGGCTCGCCGTAGCTATTGGC
>Ga0153915_10004673_pt1 | contig 12652 bp, 7 predicted proteins | sample Opewatmetagenome_2_FD_107003 | JGI IMG/M metagenome (GOLD analysis project Ga0153915, IMG submission 107003) | Freshwater wetland microbial communities from Ohio, USA - Open water 3 Core 3 Depth 3 metaG | ecosystem: Environmental > Aquatic > Freshwater > Wetlands | place: USA: Ohio, Lake Erie... | reverse complement strand
GCACAGCCAACACTGGTTTCTTGTATTCCGTCGACCACCTTCGCCCTGTCACGCCAACCATGGTGTCCGAGACTTTGCGGCCTGCTGCTGCAAAGAGTGAGGCGGACGCCTTTTCGCCGATCAGCATTGATTCAGCTTCTCTGACGCGTTTCCACACCGGCAGCGCCGCCCCCGGAACAATTCGCGCCTCAGTGATGATCCCCTTCCCATCCCGGACGAGCACTGCGGCTGCACTCAACCGGGCAATCGACAGGGCATTTCGTCTCCCGAGCTTCACGAAAGCCGTCCGGGCCGTCGGCTCAAGCGGCGTGAAGAGTATCGACGTGAGCATCTCGTTGTCTTGCGCGAACGTTTTGTATGGCTTCTCGAAGAACTCCGAAATATTCACAGTCCGTTCGGCCTGCGCTGAGCGCAAGGTCAATCGTGCATTAAGAGCAATAAGCGGGGGAACGGTGTCCGCGCATGCCGCGGCGTTCATGATATTCCCACCGATGGTCCCTCGATTTCTGATCTGGGGAGACCCGATTGCACCTGCAGCATATGCGAGAAATCCAGCATGTTCACGAATCAGTGCAGATCGTGAGAGTTCAGTGTGCGTCGTCAGCGGGCCGATCCTGAGCATGCCGTTGAGTGACGCAATCCCTTGAAGTGAGGATATCCGGCTGATGTCAACAATCGCCTTCGGAAGAAAGGCACCGGGGCGGCGCAATTCAAGCAAGAGGTCTGTGCCGCCTGCCAGAATTCTGGCGTCACCAGTGTACACATCGAGAGCAGCTGATGCACTCTCGAGGGATCCACATCTTATATACTCAAACGGTTGCATTCCTGTCCGGTCGTATCTTGCACGCAGTGTCTTCAGGCTGTTCCTTCTGCAACGACCCTCGCGCACCTCCCCTGCTCAACGAATGACCCAGAAGCACCCGCTCGAGATTCGCTGGAATTTCGTAAATCCGCTTCCCTGTCGCATTAGAGATCGCGTTCACGATCGCTGGCGCTGCGATTTCATTCGCAGGTTCACCGATGGATTTCGCTCCAAATGGACCGGCCGGATCAGGGTTTTCGATGAGAATCGTTTTCACCGGCGGAACATCCATCGACGTGGGGAGCAGGTACTCATCAAAGTTGAGCTGCTTGGGGGTGCCATCCTCTATCTCAAAGTCTTCTAGCAGTCCATAACCGAGTCCCATGGCCACGCCGCCAAAGATTTGTCCCTCCACGCCGCCCCGGCTGATCGCCTGTCCGACCTCATGGGCGGAAACGAAATCGATGACATCGGCCTTGCCGGTTTCGGTGTCGACTTCCACTTCAGCGATATTTGCCCCATACACAAAAGTGAAATACGCAGTCCCTTGTCCTCGTTCCTCGTCCCAATTGGTTTCCGGTGCTTTGTGCCAGCCCAGTCCGAGCAAGGGCCTCCCCTGCTTGAAGCACTCCGCCGCAAGTTCGGAGAATGACGCAAGTCGCTCTCCGGTCTGTGCATTGATGAGATAGTTGTTGTTGATGGACAGGTTCATGGTCGGCATTCCCGTCATCTTTGCACCGGCATCGAGAAGATTGGCCCGCACAATCTCGGCCCCTTTCTTGGCGGCCGAACCGCCCATGATCGTTCCACGTGAAGCGACCGTCGGTCCGCTGTCGGGAACACGACTGGTGTTCGTGTTCAGGAATTGGATCCGGTCCATTGTGATCCCAAGGACTTCGGCTGCGATGTGCGACATTTGAGCCTGAGCCCCCTGCCCCATGTCTGTCACTCCGGAGGAAAGAATTACGCTGCCATCAGTCTGAACGGAGACGATGGCCCATGCAGCATCCGCCCCTTCAGCGCCAAGAGATACACCACGGTAGCTGCACGCAAGACCGATTCCGCGCTTCTTCGGGGCGGAGGATTCAGAACGATAGGCCTTCCACTTCTTTTGAAAATCAGCTGCCGCGGCGGCTTTGCCCAGGGCTTCTTTGAGGCTGACTAGGTGATTGAGACTCTGCCCCGTTGCTGTCATCGACCCCTCAGCAAAGCAGTTCTGCAATCGGATTTCCAATGGGTCCTTTCCCACACGCTCGGCCAGTTCGTCCATCATCGACTCAATGGCAAAATTGACCTGTGGAGAACCGAACCCCCGCATGGCGCCCGTATAGTTGTTGTTGGTATACACGGCGTAGACGTCGGTCGTAACGTTTTCGCAGTGGTACGGCCCAGTCGCCTGAACGACCGATCGCCAGGTGACGAAGGGGCTCATTGAGGCATAGGCACCACCGTCGGCAATGCAACGAATCTCCATAGCGGTAATCGATCCATCATTCTTCGCCCCCCACTTATAATAGAGGACGTAGGGGTGGCGTTTGTAGCTCTCGAGCATCGACTCTTCCCGCGTGTTGACCATCTTGACTGGTTTGCCGGTCTTGAGCGCAAGCAGGCCTGCCCGACAGCACATCGAGGTCATAGCTTCATCTTTGCCGCCGAACGATCCGCCAAGTGTGGACTGGATCAGCTGCACCTTGTTGAGATCGATCTTGAGCGCCGCAGCCACGGAGCGGCGCGACGAGAACAGGTTCTGGATCGAACCGGTGATCCGGACACCTCCCTGTTCCGCTGGTTCTGCAAGAACGGCCTCTGGTTCGATATAGGAATGTTCGACAAACTGAGTTTTGAATCTCCGTTCAATGACGAAGTCGGCTTGCGCAAAACCGGTCTCGATATCACCTTTCCTGACCTTGTGATGCACGAAGACGTTATTCTCCCCGTGAATCTTGGGAGCGTCCGGCCTCATCGCTTCCTCCGGATCGCTCACGATTGGAAGCGGCTCGTAGTCGACTTTGATCAGCGAAAGTGCCTCGTCGGCAACCTCGCGGGAAGCGGCAGCAACAAGGGCGACACCGTCACCCAGGTACCGGGTGACATCTTCGGCAAGAATATATTGGTTCTGCGTCACGATGCCGAAGACCTTGCTGCCCGGAACGTCCTTTGCTGTGAGCACAGTCGCAACGCCAGGGAGCCGCTCCGCCTTCGAAGTGTCAATCCGGAGAATTCGCGCATGCGGGTGCCGGGCACGCAGGACACGGCCGATCAGTTGGTGGGCGACATTGTAGTCTTCGGCAAATTTGGCTCTGCCGGTCACCTTCCCCCACGCATCCACCCGTCTCTGTTTTGTACCAACGATGTTATACTGCGTCGGCATGCATTGCACTCCATAGTTTCCGGGCTGCCTCGGCTGCCCCGCGGAGAAGCTCCTGTTCATTGAGATGGAGAAACGCTCGGTGTCGCACGACCCACCCTCCATTCACCATTACGGATTCCACCATTGATGTGCGGAGGCCGAAAAGGAGGTGAGAGGAAAGATTTTGTAGCGTCATGGGTGTTGGGGAGATATAGTCAACCACAATTAAATCGGCGGGAGCGTTCTTCTTGAAAGTGCCGAACTGCCGCCCGAAGATCTCCGAGACAAGCTGTTGCCCATTATCCAGAGTCCTTGCAGACTCCTCCCCTGCGTCAGTCTGTCCCTCCTGATTTTTGAAGAATGCCACGCGTAGCTCCTCAAACATGTCCGGCGGAAATCCGTCAGTCCCGAGAGCCATCCTCCCGCCAAATTCCCCGAGCGGTGCTTGTCCGACCCGATTGTTCATATTTGACCGGGGGTTGTGCACAAGCCATGCTCCACTCGAGCGGAGTCTGGCAAAATCGTCGTGAGTGAGATGGATGCAGTGCGCGAAGACAGATCGCTGTCTCAGAATACCGGACGCGGCAAATCGGTCGAGAATTCTCCGTCCAAACTTCGACTCTGTCATCTGTGGGTCGGCTTCGGCCCCCGCCAGATGGATGTGAGCTCCCGTGTCAAAACGCTCCGCAATGTCACCAATTTTCTGCAGAGATTCGTCCGACAACGTGAACGAAGCATGAGCACCGACCAATCCACGATACATCTCGTCAGATGTGTGGCGTCTGAGGAACTCCTCGTTTTCTTCAAGGCCCTGGTCTCGGCCGTCAATTCCGTTTCGGTCGGAAGTCTCATAACAGAGGACCCCGCGGAGGCCGACCTCCGAAAGTGCCTTCTTGACAAGCAACAGTGAGCCGCCGATGGCATTCGGTGAGGCGTGATGGTCAACGATTGTCGTGACGCCGCACCGTGCAGCCTCCAATGCACCGGCAAGGGCACTACAATAGATTGTTTCAGCGTCCAGAGCACGATCAAGTTTCCACCAGATCTTCTGCAAGATCTCAAGGAAACTGGCTGGAGAAGCATCGGGAGCTGGCATTCCGCGGGAAAGACTCGAATACAGATGAGTGTGTGAACACACCAGACCTGGCATCAGAGTCTTGCCCGTCAGGTCCTCGACGATATCTCCTTTTGCCGGTCTGAGGTTTTGGCCCTGTTCCACAATCGCTCCATCGGAAATTCTCAGATCAGCCTGCTCAAGGGTAGGAGGAGAGAGTGTCACACAGACGCCGTTCTTCAGGAGGAGAGAATTCATAAGACCCTCCCTGGTGCATCTGCAAGCGCTGCTTTGACTGCTTCAAGCCGCGGCTCGATAAGCATCTCTTCTCCGGCTGCTACACGTGCAGTTTGAATGTCTTTCAAACCGTTTCCAGTAATAACGACCAATGCCGAGGCCGACTTCTTCACCAATCCGAGGCGCACCGCTCTGCGGAGCCCGGCCACTCCTGCAACCCCCGCGGGCTCACCAAACACACCGCTGTGACGTGCCGTGACGCGCATTGCATCGAGGATCTCTTCATCTTCCACTGCAATTATCGTCCCATCAGATTGACGGACCTGACCAATTGCACGACGCCAGTTGCGCGGCGTTCCCACGGCAATACTGTCGGCCACGGTATTCACTCGTGAAGGAACGAGTTCTTGCCCGGAGACAAACGCATCGACGATCGGCCGGGCGCCCTGAGCCTGAACGCCGAGAAGTCGAGGAATCCGGGGGATAATTCCAAGACGATTCATCTCCTGCAATCCTTTCCCAATCCCTCCTATCGTACAGCCATCACCGACGGAAACGACCACCCAGTCAGGCATCGCCTCCCTGCATTGCTCCGCGATCTCCAGACCTGCAGTTTTCTTTCCTTCGACGAGAAAGGGATTTGTCCCACTGTTCCGGTTGTACCAACCGAAGGTCTCGCACGCCAGTCGACAGAGCTCGAATGCGTCTTCATACGTCCCACGAATCCTGAAAACGGTGGCGCCAAAGATCAGAAGCTGGGTAACTTTCGGATCCGGAGCCCGCTCCGGAACAAAAATGTAGCTTTTCAACCCGAACGCAGCTGAAAGTCCGGCGAGCGAGGACGCTGCGTTCCCCGTGGAAGCACAGGCAACTTCTTGACGACCAAACTCCTTTGCCTTCATGACCCCGATAGCGCTCGCACGATCTTTAAATGAACTCGTTGGATTGCTTCCATCGTCCTTAAGAAGAAGCCGGCCGATGCCGATCACTTCGGCAAGACGGGGAGTATCGTACACCGGAGTCCAGCCGACATCGAGACGCGGAGGAGAAATGTCGGGTGAAACGGGAAGCAGTTCGAGGTAGCGCCAGATGTGCGCAGAGCGGGCTGCGAACGGGTGTTTCGCAAGTGCAGCAGCGACTCTGCCATAGTCATATTCGACGTTCAGGATACCTTGCACGCCGCATCGAGGGCACGTATACAGTTCCCCATGAGGGAAGACGGCGCTGCAAAGAAGGCAGCGAAGCCCTGTAACCGAGAGGGGAGGACGCGGCGTCATTTGACCATAGACTCCATTGGTGTTCCCCACTGCTTTTTCCGTAGATGTTCGACGGAAAGGAGAATGACTTCATTCGTCGCGGGGAGCGAGAATTCCGGTTCGACCGTGTGGCCGTCGACGGCGGAAACAGCATCTTTGATTGCAAGCCAGGCAGAGAGCGAAAGCATCAACGGCGGCTCACCCACAGCCTTGCTTCTCCCGATCACCGTGGGGTTAGGAACATCCTGGAGGAGCGAGACACGGAAATCCTTTGGGATATCGTTCGCAGTTGGAATCTTGTACGTATCCGGCGAGTGAGTCAGGAGACGCCCCTCCGAGTCCCATTTGATATCCTCGGTTGTTACCCAGCCCAGCCCCTGGACATATCCCCCATGGATCTGACCAAAGTCGATTCCCGGATTGATTGAGTCGCCGACATCATGCAGAATGTCCGTGCGAAGAAAATCGACGTGGCCTGTCAGGAGATCGACAAGGACCTCGTTCACCGCCATGCCAAATGCGTAATAGTGAAACGGCCGGCCCACTCCTTTCATCTTGTCCCATCCTATCCCGGGCGTTCGATAAAAGCCGGTGGCGCTGAGGCTGATCTGTCGGAGACGCATGAGTCTCATTGCCTCGGGGAATTCCAGGTGTCTGTCCGGGTGCCGGCGGTCCAGAATCTGGTTGTCCTGGAAGACGACATCGAACTTGTCCGTCTGCACTGCAGGATCCTTTTCGTTGAAGACGGCGCTTACCCCTTCGGCGATTCTGTTTTTCAGCTTTTCGACGGCATCTTTCACTGCGGCGCCGTTCAGATCCGTACCCGAAGAGGCAGCCGTGGGCGCAGTGTTCGGCACTTTCGACGTATTGGTGGCCGTGACCTTCACCCTGTCGACGCTGACTCCGAACTCCGCCGCAGCAATCTGCCGGATCTTCGTGTGCAAACCCTGCCCCATCTCCGTCCCGCCGTGATTCAAGAGTATCGTTCCGTCGTCGTATATCAGCACAAGCGCACCAGCCTGGTTCAGATACGTCGTCGTGAAAGAGATCCCGAATTTGACAGGGGTCAGAGCAAGTCCCTTCTTCTGGAATTCGTGTGTTTTGTTGAATGCATCCACCGCCTGACGCCTTTGACGATACCCGGACGATGCCATCAGCCTTTCATACATCCGATGGAGGCGGTTATTCTCGACCGTCTGACCGTAGTGGGTGACATTCGCGGAGTCTATTCCGTAGAAGTTCAGCTTTCGTACATCGGCAGGGTCTATCTTCAGTGTACGGGCAATGCGGTCGATCACGGTTTCCATCACCGCCATGGCTTGTGGACCGCCGAACCCGCGGCACGCGGTGTTCGACGGAAGATTCGTCCGCCATACGCGCGACACAACTGACATGTGCGGTACGTAGTATGCACTGTCGGCATGGAGCATGGCTCGTTCCATGATGGCGTGGGAGAGATCGGTCGCTGCGCCCGCGTCGCTGTTCAGTTCAAACTTCGCCACGAGAAGCCGGCCGTCGCCGTCGAATCCGACCTCATATCGAGAAAGGAAACGGTGACGCTTTCCGGTCATGATCATATCGTCGTCGCGGAAGAGTCGGATTTTCACCGGCCGACTGGTTGCCCGGCACAAAAGAGCGGTCCAGCACGCGACGTGATTCGCCTGAGTTTCCTTTCCGCCGAATCCTCCGCCGATGCGACGGACCTCGACGATCACTTCGTTCTTGGGAACGCCGAGTACTTCCGCCACGAGGGACTGGGTTTCGGAGGGATTCTGTGACGAGCTGTACACAATCATTTCATTGCGTTCGCCCGGGACACAGAGGGAAGCCTGCGATTCAAGATACCAGTGTTCCTGGGCGCCCGTACGCAGTTCACCGCTGAGGATATGTCCGGCCGTTTTCAACGCGGCATCGGCCGAGCCACGCGACATCGTGCGCTGAACTCCAAGAATCGAGTTCTTCGCGATCGCATCTTCGATGCTGAGTATCGCGTCGAGAGGATCATAGGTAATCTGAATCAGCCGCTCTGCTTCCCGGCACTGTTCTTCGGTCTCGGCAGCGATAAGGAACACCGCCTGCCCGACGAACATCACTTCCTCCTCGGCCAGACAGGGCTCATCATGGACCACAGGACCCATCTGGTTGGCCCCAGGAATATCCCTGGCTGCGAGCACCGCATGCACCCCCGGAACGGCCCGGGCAGCAGTGAGATCGAAGGACTGTATCCGTGCATGTGCATGGGGACTGTAGACGACTTTCCCAACAAGCAGGCGCGCAATCGCCGGAATATCGTCGACATATACGGCCTCTCCCGTGACATGGAGCCACGCACTTTCGTGAGGTGTCTGCTTTAGGGTCACGGCCCGCCTCCGTTCCCGGTCGTGTCTGCCCAGAACTTGAGGAGCAGGTTCCTCGCAGCGATCGTTCGCATCTCCGCACTCCCACGCGCGTCAGAGATCGGAGTGAAATCCGTGCCGACAACCTGCATTGCTTCCTCCACTGCTGAGCGGTTCCAAGCCTTTCCACGCAAAAAAGCCTCAGCATTTGCAGCACGTTTGACACGGTCGGCCATCCCGCCATATGCGAGGATGATGTCCCCGATCCGATTCTCATTCTCAAACTCTATCCGGAATCCGCCGCTCACAGTAGCAATATCGAGATCGCGGCGCTTGGAGACCTTGTAGGTCTTGATGAGCGCGTTCGACGGTATTCGCGGAAGAATCACCGCTGTTATCAGCTCGTCACCTGAGGCGGCAGTGCGGCGATAGCCGGTGACAAAATCCGTAGCGGGAACTCGCCGGTCCCCACGGGTGCTTCGCAGCACTATGAGCGCGCGGTGAGCGATGAGGACGGGCATCAGATCGCCGACAGGCGATGCGGTGCCGAGATTTCCTCCGACGGTGGCGAGATTACGGACCTGGAGGCTACCAAAGACGCGGAGCATCTCAGCAAGAGCAGGGTATCGATCCTGGCAGAGCACGAGAAATTCCTCCACCGTTGTACCTGCGGCAACGCTAATTCCGTCTTCGCCCTCTGACCGTCCATGCAATTCCCCAACGCCAGAGAGGTCAAGTATGAGTGGGAGAAGTTCGTGCCTCTTCGTGACGCGCAATGCTACATCAGTCGCACCATGTATGACAAGAGCATTCGGGTGATCGCGCTTGAACTCCAGCGCTTCCTGAACTGTCGCCGGGCGGAAATAGCTCTGGTGCTCTGTCGAAAGAACGATGGAATCAGTAGGAATGCTTTTTAGTAGAGCGACCGTACGGCTGAGATCGTCCGGCATGCGATCTACTCTCCCCGGGCCGCACGCCAGGAGTGCCGCTTCGATGATCGGTTTGTAACCCGTGCACCTACAGAGATTGCCTGCCAGCGCCGTGCGGATCTCGGACTCGTTTGGTACTGCGTGATTCTCGTACAGAGCAAACATCGACATGACGATTCCCGGCGTGCAGAAGCCGCACTGGCTCCCGTAGGCATCGATCATCGCCTGCTGGACCGGGTGGAGCTTGCCGTTAGGAGATTTCAGATTCTCAACGGTGAGCAACTGTTTTCCGTGAAGCATGGGAAGGAAGACGAGACAGGAGTCAACCGCCCTGTACCTAACGCGCCCGTTGTTCAATTCGCCGAGGACAACAGTACATGCCCCGCAGTCCCCCTCGGCGCATCCTTCTTTGACACCTGTATGCTCGGGAAGGCTCCGAAGGTAATTCAGGACGGTCGTGGTCGGGCTCCACCCCGACGCGGGACGACAGTCCACGGTCACAATACAGTCATCGAGCAGAAATTGGATTGATGTTTTCATCTCATGCGTCCGCGATTTCATGCGCACCAGAGATTGTTAGAATACTCCGCTGGAGGACCGCTTGATGAATCGGCCCCGTCCGGCATTCCCGTACCACGTCCCTTCGCGCACAACAATGGTACCACCCGCAATCACGGTCCCGGCCCCACCAGTCACCGTGGTCCCCTCATACAATGAGTAGTCCACATTCATGTGGTGCGTCGATGCCGAGATCGTGTGCTGCTTCTCAGGGTTCCAGAGAACCAGATCGGCATCGCTGCCGACTTGTATCGCCCCCTTCCTCGGGTACAATCCGAACATTCTAGCAGGTGTCGTCGACACCAGGTCGACCCATCGACGTACAGTGATCCTTCCCTCGTTCACTCCGAAGTGGTAGAGGAGTTCTACACGGTGTTCGATCCCTGGACCACCATTTGGAATGCGGGTGAAATCCGTTACATCCGCCAGCTTCTGTTTGGCATAGAAGAACGGGCAATGGTCCGTGGAGACAACCTGCAATTGATTCTGTGCCAGCGCTCCCCAGAGAGAGTCGTGATTCGAAGCGTCACGTAACGGTGGAGTGAGTATGTATTTTGCCCCTTCCAACCCCGGGCGTTCGAGGTCCGATATCGACAGGAGCAAGTACTGGGGGCAAGTCTCGCCAGCCACTGGCAGGCCGCGGTCCCTCGCTCCACGGATTTCATCCACCGCTTCCCTGCACGTGACGTGAACGATGTACACCGGTGCATGCGCAAGTTCGGCAAGCCGAATTGCGCGATGTGTCGCTTCTGCTTCAGTCGCGGGCGGACGGGTCAACGCATGATAGACCGGTGCAGTCTGGCCCATAGAAAGGGCACGCCGGACAAGGTAATCGACGACGCTTCCATTCTCCGCATGCACGCATGCAAGAGCTTCGACGCTTTGGCATCGTTCCATCACCCGAAGAATTGTTGCATCGTCGGTCATCAACGTGCCGGGGTACGCCATGAACAGCTTGAAGCTGGTGATACCCCGGTCAACCAGCTGGTCAATCTCGCCGAGCCTGCTCTCAGGCATATCAACGACGATCATATGGAGACCAAAATCGATCGTAGCCCTCGAGGCCTTCTCCAGCCAGAGATCCAGCGCCTCGGAAAGGGAGTGTCCTCTCGACTGCGTTGCGAAGTCGATGATGCAGGTAGTTCCGCCATACGCTGCAGCCCGCGTTCCGGTTTCAAAATCGTCGCTGGAAACTGTCCCGCCAACGGGTGCATCCAGATGGGTGTGGACATCAATGCCGCCCGGGATGACGAGATGGTTCGAGGCGTCGAGGATAGTGTCGGCGTTCCCGGGGAGGGCACGTCCCACCGCAGTTATGGTGCCTCCTTCGACGAGGATATCCATGACTTCGTCGAGCTCGGTCGTAATCACCCGGCCGTTCTTTATCAGCATGGACATAAAGACAGCCTCTCCTCGAAAAAGCTAAACGCCCCATCCTGCGAAATGCATGAATGAGGCGTTGTCAAAGACCAGTGGGCCTGACGCTGCGACGACAAGGCGACCATTCAATCTTGAGACCATGAACATGTTACGCAAACACGCCCAGAAAAACAAGAAATGCTGTCCTTCACCTTCGTTCGGAATCGGGAGAGGGGGGATCAGATGTGCGAAATCGATCGATTGCCCTCTGGTATGCAAGCGCGGGGCCCCAATGCCCCTTGTTCTGTAACCATTTGATGAAGCGATGAATGTCGAATGCGCGCACAACGGAGAAGAGTACAAACCCCACTCCCGCAGCCCGGAGCACGACCCACAGAGCCGATTCAAGAGGCGACCCTGTAGCGAGCATGACCCCCACAACAATCGCGACCGGAAGCCAGAAGAGCGGACGGGCTATGTCCTTCAATCCACGCCGCATCGCTCCCGAGATGCCTGCCGGCTTTCCCTCGACCGTGACACCTTTCGTCTTCCTAAACATCACATCGCGCAGCCGCGCCGGCATATGTGTGCGGTGCTTCCACGCCAGCAACGTCAACCCGCCCGACACCAGACCGCACAGAATGGTCCATCCGGAGACGAGCGCAAGAAAACCCAGAGCCCTCACATCCAGTTGCTTCGCGATCCACTGAATGATAGAATCATAGGCGCGAAGAAGCTCATTCCCCACAAAGAGATACTGCAGCGCAACACCCTGAATCGCCGACCAAGCACCCACCAGAAAACCGCCGAGCACAACCCCCAGAACGTTCCAACCTAGTAGTGTGATCGCAAGCCCGAACAGTATCCCCTGCAGTGTTATCGCCATCATCGGGCGCACACGATTGCCGGCGGGTGAGAGAGCCTTGAGCGAAGCAGCGATAAGTGACACCCACACTACTCGTCCTCGATTTCCCAGGCCGTCCGCGCCATATGTCATGATGACCGATTGCATACTTGACATGAACAGCCCTCGCAAGGGAATCTGGCCTCCGTGAAGAATCGCGCCAACCGACGCTTCGAATCCCCCTGCCCCACCACCGTAGAGGCCGATGCGCATCCAGTCCAGATGCGCAACACACGCCTGCCGTAGAGTGTCCCAGGCTTCAGGTGAGTCGACATCTATCAGAAGGTTGAATGTTACTCCAAGCTGAGTTTGAATGGCGCTCTCAAGGCCTTCCCGTACGGTAACAGCAACGACTTCTGGCCTTGAGGCACAAATCCGAGACCACAATGAAACGTGTCCGCCGCCCGATGCCTCGACGGGGCCGAACTCATCGACGATCACCAGTGACGGCGGTTCACCGCCTGCCAGCTCGTCAGCCCAGTGACTGAGCGCCGCCGAAGTCTCCTCATCAAACCTATACGGCGGCTGAACGGACTCATCGCGGACAGCATACATGTATCGTCTGGAAGTCTTTAGCATCTCGATATCATACCGAGGGGCACCGCGTTTCCCGGGAGCTCGTTCACCGGCGAGCGCAATGAACCCGTCCACTTCTTTTCCCTGGCCACGCCACCAGTCAGCCAGATTGCGCAAGAGGACTGTTTTGCCGGACCCGACCGGGCCGAGAATGCCGATGAGGAGCATTGAAGACGTCTAAGCGCAAGTCAGTATTTATCGCACCAGACGGTGCCGTCACCAAGGAAGGGATATGGACGAACAAAATCAAACCTGACTTCGAACTGAAGAAAGGCCCACATGAGCTTGTTC
>Ga0153915_10004672_pt1 | contig 12655 bp, 10 predicted proteins | sample Opewatmetagenome_2_FD_107003 | JGI IMG/M metagenome (GOLD analysis project Ga0153915, IMG submission 107003) | Freshwater wetland microbial communities from Ohio, USA - Open water 3 Core 3 Depth 3 metaG | ecosystem: Environmental > Aquatic > Freshwater > Wetlands | place: USA: Ohio, Lake Erie... | reverse complement strand
GGATAGACCCCGTCCAGGCCGCCCTTGGATATGATGATGGAGACTTTCTTGATTTTTTCTTCCATAAACTCCTCCTCTCAGAGCTGCCGTTTTAGACGCAGCCGGCAGGCTTTGTCAGCCCGGCGATCTTGGCCGCCTTTTTAGCCGGACCGCCGGGAAAGATTTCGTAGAGTTCCTTGGTGCTGATAACGCCCATCTTGTTGAGTTTTCTGATGGTCGGGACAGCGCCGTTTTCCTTGAAGTCCTTCTGCATGAACTCGATGACTTTCCAATGGGCAGGGGTCAGTTCGGCAATCCCCTCTTCCTTGGCGATGACGGCGGCGATATCTTTATTCCACTGGGCTGAATTCGTCAGGAAACCTTCGTCATCAACATCGACCGTATAGGTACCGATTTTTTTCTGGGGCATCGTATCCTCCTCCGATTAAGATTGCTCGGGTATTTTTTTCCCGGCCATGCTCATCCGGGCCGGGATAAACGGGATCGATCTGGCTTTCAAAAGCCTGTTCCAGTAGATCCAGCGAAATGCCAGCTTGCCGATATGGTTCAGCCGGCTGGGCTTGAGCAACGGCAGCGGCCCGATGACAGGGAACGGAAAGCGGCCGGGAAGCGGCTCCTGGTTATAGTTGAAATCAATCAAGATTCCTCTGCGGCGGCCTGTCTCGACAAAGCAGTTGGCATGCCCATCGAAATCTGCCGCCAGCGGCCGTTTCTCGATCGCCCGCAGGATATTATCGGCCAGGATCTCCGACTGGAAATGGACGACGGAGCCGGCTTTGGAGCTCGTCAGATTGGTGGCATCGCCGATCACGAAAATATTTTCAAACTGCTTCGACCGGAGCGTATGCGGATCGGTCGGGACATAGCGGAGCTCATCGCCCATCCCGGACCGTTCGATGAGCTCTGATCCCATGTTGGTCGGGACCGTCACCAGAAGGTCAAAAGGCACTTCCCGGTTGTCATAGGAGATAAGCTTTTTGTGAGCAACATCCACGCGCTCGGCGCTGAAATCCGTAACGGTCTTGATCTCTCGCTCTTCCAGCAACGCCCCAAGCCTTTTGGCCGCCACCGGTTTGGTAAAAGCCCCGGACAGCGGTGTGACATAAACAAGCGACACATCCTGGCGCCTCTTTTTCCGGCGCAAACACCAATCGCAAAAGAAGGCAAACTCCAGGGGAGCGACCGGACACTTGATGGGCATCTCATTGATATGGATAGCGATCGTCCCGCCCTTGAAGGTTTTGAGTTTTTCATGGAGGGCGGTGCTTCCCTCAAGTGTATAAAAATCAAACACCGATTCCCGCCAGCCGTCCAGCATGCCCGGAGTCTCGGCCGGCGCAATCTCCGCTCCCGTGGCCATAATCAGAAAATCGTAGGGAATCTTTTTCCCATCCGGCAGAAGGACCAGGTTGTTCTGGGGATTGATTCTTTCGACTTCTGAGACGATGAATTCGACGCCTTTCGGGATGAATTTTGACTTTTCCTTGGTTATTTGATCCCCGGTGTAAAAGCCGAAAGGGATGAATAAAAATCCAGGCTGATAATAATGAACGTTATCCTTGTCGATGACGGTGATCGACCAATCTTTTTTGTCAAGACGCTTGTGAAGACGGTTGGCCATGACCGTGCCGCCGGTGCCAGCACCAAGGATGATAACTTTTTTCATGGCCATCCATCTCCGCAGAGAGATTATATTTTCAAATTGGGCTATTAATTATATAGATTAACTCAATTTTTGCAACTGAAAAAATCTGCCCAAATTTGCCGATAGAAATGCCCGACGGGTCCTGTCACGGTTCACCCCCGGCGCCCCTTCGCGGTCTATCTTGTTTATTCTCAAGTAGGAAGATAGGCAGCACTAAACGCTCGGGTCGGCGGTGGGCCCCCGAACCGCACCACCCATCGGGCAGGGCTATTTATGTTAATTTAATGGAAAACCAAGCACCTTTTGCTACTAATCAGCCCTATCGGCAAATTTGGGATTCGTCGAAATCGGCGTGGTCAGGAAAATTATTACCCTGCCTATTTTTTAAAGGTTTCCTGCTGGATTGTCGCTTTCCGGATCCTGGTTTCGACTAGGTTTACGCCGATCCCCGGCCCTTCCGGTACCTTGATCCACCCGCCTTTATCGAGCACGATCTCCGGGTCAATGAGGTCCTGTTTGTAATACCGGTTGCTGGCCGACAGGTCGTTGGGGAACTTGAAATTCGGAAGCGAGGCGATATGCAGGTTATGGGCGCGGCCGATCCCCGATTCGAGCATTCCGCCGCACCAGACCGGGATGCCGTTGGCCTGGCAGAAATCATGGATCTTTTTGGCCTCGACCATTCCGCCGACGCGGCCGACTTTGATGTTGATGATCCTGCAGCTTCCCATCTCGAAGGCCTGGCGGGTCGTCGTCTCAGACAGGATGCTCTCATCCAGGCACAGCGGCGTCGTCATCTCCTTCTGCAGCCGGCTGTGGTCCCAAAGGTCGTAGGGAGGGAACGGCTGCTCCACCATCAGCAACCCGAACGAGTCCAGCTTTTTGAGATGCTCTTTATCGGCCAGGCTGTAGGCGCCGTTGGCATCCACCTGGAGCGGAACGTCGGGAAATTTCTCCCGCACAGCCCTGCAGGCCTCTACATCCCAACCGGGCTTGATCTTGATCTTGATCCTCTGGTAGCTCTCTTCGAGGTAGGCGCCGATGCGGTCGATGAGCTCGGGAAGAGAGTCTTCGATGCCGCAGCTCACGCCGGCCGGGATCCTTTTCTGCACGCCGCCGTAGATCTTCGAAAGTGGTAAGCCTGCCTGCTTGGCCTTGAGATCCCAAAGGGCAAGCTCCAGCCCGGCCTTGGCCATCGGATGGCCGCGGAACCTTTTGGCGTGCTTGTAAAATTCTTCCGGCCCGGACACAGATTTTTCAAACAGGAGCGGAATCAAAAACTCCTTGAGGACATACCAGGCCGTCGTCGTCGTCTCGGAGCTGTAGAGCGGCGCCCCGGAAGCCACGACCTCGCCGTAGCCGTAAATCCCTGCGGCATAGACCTTGACGATGATAAACGTCCGGTCGTATTCGCGGCCAAAGCTCGTCTCAAAAAAATGAACGTAGGGGAGTTTGAGCAAAGCTAGGTCGATGCGTTCGATGGTCATCCTAAGGTCCTTTCTTTTTTCAAGACGTAGAAGGAGCGGTCGTCGAAGATAAAATCGTCGAGGCGGTATCCCCTGGAAAAATAATGACGGACGGACGTCCTGATGGCCTTCTGCCAAGCGGCGATGAGCCCGGGCTCGCGGCGAAGGTCCTTGATATTTTTCGGGACTTCGACCAGGATCCGCTTATCTGTGAGTGATAGGTCCGGGTGCTGCGGCGCGATGCGTGGATAAACACCCCCCGCTTTCTGTTCTACGGCCTTGCCCGTTTTCCCAAGATCAAAGCCGTGGGCAGCCTGCTTTCGCCGCTGAGCCACTCGCTTCGTCCGAATCCACCACTCGACGAGAAACCGGTCTGTGGGCACGCCGGGGCCGAGCATCAAGGACGGCGTGCAGCCGTAAAAGTTGGAGAGATACGTCCGGCCGACGGCGCCCAGGGTATTCAGGTTGAGGTTGGCGTTCCTGGTCTGGAGCGGGTCAAAGGTCCAGGTGACGAGGTCGTATCCCCGATTCAAAGCCTCCCGGCGCTGGGCCCATTTGAGCTTTTTCCCGATCCCGTACCCCTGGCAGGCCGGCAATACGGCCAGGAGGTGGGAATGCTGGCAAAAGATTTTGCCGAACACGGCCGGGAAAGCATAGACGAAGCCGGCCATGTCGTTTCCTATGAAGGCGCCGAGAAGGATCGCGCCGGTCTGGACGGAAATGCAAAATTGAGAGACAGGCGTCAGGTGCAGGTCTTCGTGCCTCCAGACTTTCCTCTGGATATGGACGCATGCTTCGTAGTCGGCGTGATTTTTGAGGGCCCTGATCCTAACGTTTTCCATGGAGCCGAAGGCCTTTTCTTCGAGCGATTTTTTCATAGACGTCGATGATCCGGTCGGCCATGGATTCGGCGGAGAATTTCTGATGGACGATGTCATACCCCTTTTGGGCTAGGCGCCGTCCGAATTCCCGGTCGTGATAAATCTTGAGAATGGCCTCGGCAAGCGCCTGGGGATTACGCGCCGGGACCAAGATTCCTGTCTGATTGTTGATGACAATCTCCGGAATGCCTCCGACGGCCGTGGCCACGACCGGAAGGCGGCTGGCCATGGCATCCATGATCGATGTTCCCAGCCCCTCTAAATAAGAGGAGAGCACGAAGAGGTCCAGGGAGGCCATTATCTGAGGAACGTCCTCGCGAAAGCCCAGGAAATAGACAAGATCGTCCACATGCAAATCCCGGGCCTGCTGGTCCAGCTCAAGTTCGAGAGAACCTTTGCCGACGATCACGATCTTGATATTCGAGGTGCGCCCCTTAAGAATCTTGGCCGCCTCGATAAGATACTTGTGGCCCTTGTGGTCTTCGAGTTGGGCGACAATCCCGACCAGGAAGTCGTCCGGGGCAAAGGAAAATTCACGGCGGAGAAAGTCCTTCGACTTGATCTCATCGAACGGCGAAAAATCAATCCCGGACGGGACGACTTCGATCACCTCCGGGGCAATGCCGCCCTGGAGCAGGACGTCCTTGACTCCCTCCGAGATGGCGATGATGACGTCCACGTTTTTTCGGTATTTGTTGCGGGAGAGCAAATTCTTTTTGAGCGGAAAATCGACTCGTCTGGAAATGACCCGGATCGGGACCTTGGCCCAGTTCGCGGCGACGGACCCCACGGCCGCGCCGTGGGCGTCGTGGAAATGGGCGAGCAGGCAGCCGTGGCGCCGCATCGCCCGGGAAAGCTTAAAAGCAGCGCCGAAGTGCGATTCGCTTTTGATGCGGAGGGGAAGGACGGGCAAGTTTTCAGCCGAGGCTTTTTCAAAGAGCGGGCTGCCGGGCTGGACGACGAGCTGGAAGGAATAGCCTTTTTTCCTGAGCTCCCGGGCCAGGAACAAGGCCTGGCGCTGCCCTCCCCGCCACTCCCGGCCCGCGTCAATCTGGAAAAGGCTCAATCCGCTCTCCTTTTTTCCAAATCTCTCGCAGCTTGGCGTATCGGATGAAAATCGCGTAGCCGTTGAACACGGAGATGACAAGTCCGGCGAAGCCGTCCAGGAATCCCAGCTTTAGAAAATACGATTTGATGAACCGGAAGCAGGGAAGAAAGAGGAGGTGATACCAGCGGCACTTTTTTTTCTGGGCATAGAGCTTCTGCGCCCCCAGGTCCGAGAAATGGTTGATCCTGGTCAGGTGGTCGCCGATGTTCCGGTAGGTAAAATGATGGATGGCGCCCTTGAGTTTTTTTATATCGCCGGCCACGACGAGCTTTTCGTGGATATACTCGCCCTCCCAGTGGGAGTGGTCCTTGCGGAAGAGACGGATCCTGCGATCGGGGAACCAGCCCGAATGACGGATCCATTTGCCCAGATAAAAAACCTGCCTGGCCACGGAGAAGCCGGAACAGGAAGGCTCCTCCCCTTTCAGCTTGAGAATCTCCGCTCGAAGATCGGGAGAGACCCGTTCATCGGCGTCAAGAGACAATATCCACGGCCCGGCGGCTTGACTATTGGCGAAGTTCTTCTGGTCAGCGTAGTTTGTCCATTTCCGTTCGAAGACATGGTCCGTGTATTTCTTGGCGATCTTGACCGTCTTGTCGATGCTTCCGCTGTCGACGACGATAACCTCGGAGGCGATGCCGGCTACGCTTTGGATGGCGGACTCGATGTTGTTTTCCTCATTGAAGGTAATGATCACCGCCGAGATTTTCACGGGAGAATCTTAACACACAGGGAAAAATCTTAGCAAGCCAATCCGGGGTCAAAGCTACTTTTTACGCACCTCTCCCCTAGAAATTCTATAAAATAGCACGATCTTACTTTTTATGCGGGGTCCCCAGGAGAAGTATGCTTAAAAAGTAGCTTTAACCCCCGTCCTCAGTTTTGGGAAGATAATAATTGAATTTCCGTCTAAACAAAGAGAGGAGTATATTTATGGGCTTAAAATCAAACCCCTTTGAAAAATCCGGAGCATATTCCCGGAGGCGTTTTCTCAAGCAGACGGCCATGACCGCGGCCGGCTGGGCGGCGGCCCGCAAGCTGGCGCCGGGATTCGATGGTTGGCTCAACGCCCGCCTGTCCGCTGAAAAAAGCAAAGTCGTTCTGGTCCGCCATAAGGCGGTCGTGGATGCGTCGGGCAAGGTCCAAAACCCGCTTCTCCAGCAGATGCTCGACAAGGCCCTCACGACATTCACCGGGCAGTCGTCCGTTTCCGATGCCTGGCGGCGATTCATCTCGCCGGAGGATGTCGTCGGCCTCAAGATCAACACGCTCGGCTGTCAGAGCGTCCAGGGCACGGACTACACGCAGCACTTTTCCGCCATCATCGAAACCGTTGCCGGCGGCCTGCGTAGGATCGGCCTCAAAGACAAGAACATCGTCATCTGGGACCGAAGCGAGGAGGAGATGAAAGAAGCCGGCCTGACCATCAAAACCGATCCAGGCGCCATGCGATTCATCGCCAACAAGCCCGGCCGCAGGGACCCGGGCGATTACGCCGAGACAAGCTATCCCGTCGGCGGGGGTTCAAGCCGGGTCAGCCGGATTCTGGCTGACGTCTGCACCTCAATGATCAACATTCCTGTTCCCAAAACCCATGGCAACTCGATCTTCACCTGCAGCCTCAAAAACCACTACGGCACGATCGATAATCCCAACCGCTATCACGCCAACAACTGTTCGGATCCCGGCATCGCCGAGGTCAATGCCATTCCCATCATTCGGCAAAAACAAAAGCTCGTGGTTTCCGATGCTCTTCTCATCGTCCCGGAAGGCGGACCGCGTTGGGACCGACGCTTTATTCGCCCCTACGGAGGAGTTCTCGTCGGTACGGATCCTGTCGCAATCGATGCCGTGGCCCTGAGCATTCTCGACGACCTGCGCAAGGCCGAAGGGATGGAGCCCATCGCCCCTCGTGTCCCGCATATCGCCTTAGCCGAAAAACTCGGACTCGGGAAAAGCCGTCTTGAAGACATCGAGCTTGTGACCGTGAATTTATAGGGAGCTGCAATCCGGGGTCAAACCTACTCGTTACGCACGCTGCCCTGGGAAATTATGCGTAATGAGTAGGTTTGACCCCGTTTCTTCATTTTATGATCTGACTTTCCGTCGTCACCGTGAAGAACTTGAAGTCTTTGTAAACGACTTCCGTTTTAGACCTAACAAAGGCCCGGCCCATGTTATTGAGATATGATTCTTCGATGAGAAGGCGGCTGGGAAACCGGATGCCGTTCTTCTCGGCGCTGAACTCCGTCCGCAGAGTCAGGCGGAGCTTGCGCTTGTATTGCGATTCCTGCTTGGCGAATATTTCCAACCCTCCGGTCGGCTTCTGGGTCAATTCCATCTTGAGGATATCGGCCGTCGCGGGGTCGATCCAAGCCTTTCCGGAAAGGCACTTGGGCTCGGTAACGCCGGCCTTGAGCTTGGCTTCGACAACGATGACCCGTCGCCTTTCAAACCTCTCTCTTCCGACAATCTGATAATCGTAATCCGGCTGGCTTCTCTCCCCGAACAGGTTGATCGGGCTGAGGAGGTTGTTGAAATAGACGAAGCCCGACAGCTCGAGTTTTGCGTTTGGCTCGTTCCTTTCTTCTGCGCCCTCTCTTAGGAGGGTTCGTTTTTCCGTGATGACCCGGTCCGCCCGGAGACATTGGTAGTCGTAGACAAAGGAATTCTTGAACTTTTTGACCTTTCCTGCGGAATAGAATATTGATCCGGTGTTTCTGCCGCTGAGATAGCGCCACTCGTCAAGCGGCGCACCCGGCTTCTCCGGCTCAAGCGTAAGGTCAATGGTCTCTTCGACCTCTTCTCGGCAAAAGAAATCGAGGATCGAACTTTCGAGCCTCCGGCAGTACTCGGCGGCTTTCTGGAGCAGACCGGGAAGGTCAATTTCCATGACATTTTTTGCCCCGGCCGTGGCCCTATCTTGGCAGATACATAGCGAAGCGCCGGGGCCTCCGACGAGCGATATCATTAACACCGAAAAAACGATCTTAAGTCTTAGGCGATTCATCTCATCTCCCTATTCGATTGGCATCCTCACTTGATGACGATGTCGCGAACCAGCCTTGAGGATTTTCCGCCCGGCCCCTCGGCCAGGAGAGAGAACCGGTATGTGTCCGGCTCGACGGAAGGAATTTCGAGGCGAATAAAATAAACTTTAATCCCGTCGCTGTCGTTCCTGGCGACGACCGTCAGGGGGACGGCAATCTCATCGCCTGTTTGGGCATCCAGAAAAGAGGTGGACAGGCGGATGTCCCCTGCAAAACCTTTTGGCAGGGCACAGCGGACAGCAGCCCAAACTTCCGACCCTCTTTTCAGGGAGGCTTCCAGGCGCGGTGCATATTGGGCCGGATCGAAATGGAATGCCTTCGCGAATAGGCCGGATCCGCCCTTGCCCCCGGAACTTTTCGCCGAGTTTCCGTCAACAAAAAGGACTCCTTTCTCAGGGCTCAAAAAGAGCGGCGCTAAAAGCAGGATTTCATCGGGCTTCCACTCAGGAACGACTGCTGTCACGCCGGCCACAGCGGCCCGGCCTGTTTCCAGGTTCCTCAAGACGACGCGGCATTTGTAATTCCCGGCCGGGACGGAGAGCGCGGAGAAGTAAAAGACCTTGTTCCGTTCCAACATTTTGAAGTCCGACTCGGTCCGGCGGAGGTCAACAATGTCATCGACGTCGTTAAAAACAAGGCTGATCGCCTCGATCTTTCTTCCGGTCACTTCGCCGAGCTTTTCGAGGGGGATCTCCGCGACAAAGCCAAGGTTGTTCTGTGGCGCCGCGGAGCAGGGCAAAGCTTGCATCATAAAGCGCATCGGCGTTTGCGAAAGCGGGTTCTCAGCCAGGGCCAAGTCGACAAGTTGAATTTGTTTCTCATGGTCCGAATATTCCGAAAACGGCTTGGGATCCAAATAGCCGGCCTGAGCGCGGACTTCGCAATCCGGACGACTGACCCCGACCTTGATTTTATGGTACTTGCCGTCCCATGTTTCTCTGATCGTGTAGCCCAAAACATAGAAGGTTCCGGTCAGGGTCTGAATCTTCTCGAAATGTTCGGAGGAGTTCACGGCGTTGCCGAGATACCGCCCGCCCGTCGTGGAGGCTAATTCACGGAGCGTCGAGGCCCCTCTTTGCGACTCGGGCTTGGATAAAGGTGCCATCGGGTCTTCGGTATTGATCGAATAAATGGAGATGTTCGACGTGGCCAGCTCTTTGCCGAGTTGTGTGAAGGCATATCGCAGATCGCTGTTCCTGCTTTCCGGGCTGTTAATGAAGTGGCCCGGGATTCCTTTGGATATGAGGATGATCTGTTTTTGGCCGGGGATGTAGCGCAAGGCCTGGGCGAACGCGGTCAGGGCCCAGGAGAAATTGCGGGCGACAAATCGCGCCTCCGACCAGCCTGCCGCCGACCCGGGCGTCAGAACTCCCGTCACATCCTTAATGCCGAGCGACTCGACCTCCTTCCGGATTTTTTGGTGGTCCGTCGCCTGAAATTCGTGGATCTGGAGGTCTCTCTTGCCCGAGAAAGAGATGATGCCGACCTCGTCGGTGGGCATGAGCTTCGTGTCAATGAAGTCCAGCGCCGCCTTCCGGGCGACGCGCAGGCCTGTTAGATTATCATCGGTGTAGGCGAAATCGAAGAGGAAAAATAGCTTGCGGTTGAGCAGGCGGGGCTTGGAGGCGATCGGCGTCGTGGCCAGCTTCTCCTCGGCAGGCGCTTGGGCAGATGGCAGCCGAAGGACATGCTTTTCGAACTCCGTCAGCTTCATTTTCTGTCCGTTGTCGGCAAGGATGAAGTCTTCCTTGCTAAGGTCCGTAACCGGATTTCCCTTTTTGTCCGTGACGATAACCTGGATGAGCTTAATGGTGACTTTGGCTTCATACTGGAGAGGCTTCTGGGGGCGAATGGCTTCCTGCGATACCGAGTTTGATTGAGAGGACGCCCCAGCGATAAGGCATGAGCATGCAAGAATAAGGAGAAGGGAGGATTTTGTAAGGCGATTCATTTTCTCCATATTAAGCCCGACAAATCCGCTCGTTTTTCACCTTATGATTTTGGGTTCCGTCGCCACCGTAAAAAACTTGAAGTCCTTATAGGTTACGTCCGTTTTGGACCGGACGAAGACGAGGCCTCCCTCGCTGACATAAGCCTCTTCGATGAACAATTTGCTCGGGAACCGGATGCCGTTTTTTTCGACCTGGAAATCCGAAAGAATGGTGAGACGGGCCTTCCGATCGTATTGTTCCGCCCTTTTAAGCGTGATTTCATAATGATTGACGCGCTTCTCGCTCCACTGGATCTTGAGAATATCGCCGGTGGCCGCGTCGAGCCAGGCTTTGCCGTAAAGATTCCGGGCTTCCGGCGCATCCGGCTTGGGCGTCACATCGATGATGACGGCGGGCCGCTTCTTGATTTTATCCTTGCCCACGATCTTGTAATCGTAATAGGGTTGAGAGCTATCGGCGAAAATGCCGACGGGAGCCATCAAGACGTACCCGAATAGGAAGTTCAGCGTCTTGAGCTTCGCGTTCGGCTCGTTCACCTTCTTGCGGTTTTCTTGAAGGAGATTACGAACTTCGCGGATCTCCCCGCCGGCCCGAATACATTGATAATCGTAGATAAGCGTCCGCTTGACCTTCGGCGGTGAAGGCACGATGGCGATCGCAGTCCGGGTTTCGTCCAAGCCTCTCGAAGCGTCGGCCTGGGTGCGTACGGAAGTCCATGTGTTCAACGGCTTTCGCGACCGGCTCTGGTCGAGCCTGGGATCGACGACCTCGGCAATCTCCTCCTTGCAGATATAATCGAGGGCGGAGCTCTCGAGCTTACGGCAGTAGGCCGCCGCTTTTTCGAGCAGGACGGCCAGTTCCGGCGTCTGTGCCTGGTCTTGAGGCAATTCCTTGCCCGCGGGCATTCCTGATAGAATCGCTGCAAAGATCACAGTCAGCGCACATTTGAACGTGTTCATATCAACCCTCCTCTCCCTTTTAGGGATTTTGGCTGATTCCCGTCTTTTCTGTCAAGGTTTGCGGACTCATTCTCATCCACTCGACCTTAAAATCGTTGGCGATGAGTGACGATTCCCCGCTCGACTCTTCTTCGGCTTTGAGGTACAGGCGATAGGGGCCGGGATCGACCTCGGGGATATCGAGGCGCGCGAGGTACGCTTTTCCCGACGGTTCGTCTTTTTCCGAGAGGATCGTGAGAGGGACGGCGACGATACCCCCGAATTCCAGGTTTTCGAGAAAAGCCGAGATCTTGATCTTCGGCGCGGCTATTTTAGCAACGGCGCACCGAAACGAGGCCCAGATTTCCGAGGGACTCGAAAGCGTTTTCTCCGTGTAGGGGACGTACTGGCGGGTGTCGAAGCCGAGGATTTCAGAAAGGGGGCGGGCTGGGGCCTTCCGCGAAGCTTTCGGAGTGAAGCCTTGGAGGTAGAATGCGCTCCGCTTTGGTTTCCACAATAAAGGCGGTAGGAGCGCGATTCCGGAAGCTTTAGCTTCAGGGACAGTGGTCGAGACTCCCGCCACTGCTGCCGCCCCCGTTTCGAGATTTCGAATGACCAGCCGGCAGCGAAAGGCGCCCGGCGGGACGGCCAGAACTGACAACAGATAAGCGCCGGATGGATTGACCTTCGTCAAGTCTTCCTCGCTCCGGCGGAGCTCGACGATCTCATCGGCGGGATTGAAGACAAGGTTGACGACCTCGACCTTTTTTCCCGCGACTTTGTCGAGTTTTTCTCTCGGGATCCAGGAAGCGAAGACGAGGTTTCCGGCCGGATCAGGCGAGAACGGCAGGGCCGCCATTTCGAACCGATCCGGCGTCTGCGATAGGGGCTTATCGGCCAGGGACAGATCGACGAGCTGGATCATTTTTTCAAGGTCGGTGTAATCCGCGAATGGCTTCGGGTTGAAATATCCAAACTGAGCGCGGACATCGCAGCCCGGACGCTTTACCGTCACCTGGATCCTGTGGTACTTGCCGTCCCAAGTCTCGGTGATCGGGTAGCCCAGGACATAGTAGGAACCCGTCGATGTCTGGACCTTTTCGACAAATTCTTCATAATTGTACATATTGAGCCAGTACTGGCCCCCCGTATCATAGGACGTTTTGGCCAGAGTCCAAGCGCCTGACAGCCAGTCACTGAGAGTAATCCCGCCTGTGTAAAGAGAGTGGATAGCAATGTTCGACGTCTGCATCTCTCTTATCATTTTTTCATATCGATTGTTTTTTAGCGACGTCATAAAAGGATACGCCATCGGGTAGGGAATTCCTTCGGAAAAAAGGATCAGATGCTTCTGACCCGGAATGGAACGAAGGGCAATGGCCAGGGCCGTCAAGCTATCAGTGTACTCTAGGAGTGAACGACGCCACATTTCCGCCATGTCAAGTTTGGGCATATCGGGCATGGGTTGAGTATATTTTGTTTCCCCCCGTTCGGAGACAAGACCCTCGGCCTTTGATTCCCTTTTATATATATCTTCCAGTTCTTCGAACCGATCGGCTGAATCGCGGAGGCCGATTTTCGAGACAAGCCTCCGGACCTTCTCGTGATCAGTTGT
>Ga0153915_10004671_pt1 | contig 12656 bp, 10 predicted proteins | sample Opewatmetagenome_2_FD_107003 | JGI IMG/M metagenome (GOLD analysis project Ga0153915, IMG submission 107003) | Freshwater wetland microbial communities from Ohio, USA - Open water 3 Core 3 Depth 3 metaG | ecosystem: Environmental > Aquatic > Freshwater > Wetlands | place: USA: Ohio, Lake Erie... | reverse complement strand
AAGGATTAACGTTCGAAAGAAAGTATGCATGTCAAAATTGCTGGATGCTTTGTTACAGGAAGTTGATGTTTACTCTGTCGGAAGAAGTTTATTGCCCAAGTTCATTCGTTTGACCAAAGTTTCAAAGTATCTCGACTTCAATTGGCTGTTTGCCATTGTTCGTTTAACGGGTGGGAGCTTAAGAATGACACCAAGAATAGCCGCCATTGCCCTATGGCTGAAAAGAGCCCGATTATCGAAAATGAGATTCTGTTTCCAAATACGGGCAGCCTTCTCCACCGTGAAGGGTTTTATTGGAAGAAGAGATACAAGGGCAGCATCTTTTTCGCTGAAGAGAACCTTCAGGATTTTATAGAGAGTATCCGATGGTGGTGCCCCCTGGGGAAAACGATTAATACGATCTACCAGAGCTGTATAGCCCGACTTTACCACGCGATGGGTCATGGCATCCTCGATTTTGTCAGCGTTCTGATTTATAAGACTCAATCAATGAAGATATGACTGTTATCAGCCCCTAAAAATGTATCATATTTTTATTTATAGTTCTGCGGTTTTTGGGTTATTTCCATTTGAAATGATGTATGTGGGGGCTAAATCAGCAAAGCAACAGTACAGGAAGACATGTGATATCCATCCCGTGAGGAATGATCGAGCTTGAAAATCAGATGTGTGCATTTATGATAGAAAGAGACACCTGTTAGGTTAACCGACCTTTATCAGCTCGTAATCACTGCTACCGACGCCCAAGCGTTCCGCTTCCTTTATCTGGAGTTTCCCGTCCTTCTTGTGGAGAAGACTGAAGACATCCCATCCTTCTTTCATCTTAATGTCCGATGCCCTTGAATCAGGTAAAGGTTTGACTCTGCTCAAGATATCCAAGGTGGCGGCATCAATGGCGACTGGATCGTCTGATATGAGGATGCCCTGGTCCTGGGCTACTGGAGGGTCTGCCATTGGCATGCAATCACATTCAGGCTGCATTTCGAGCAGGAAATTCACATATAGGATGCGGCGCTTGTCAAAGGTATCCAGCACCGCCTTTGCACCCTCTGCAAGGGCCTTCATGAAGATTTCGTGGGTTATGGGCACAGCGAGGGCTTCCACCGGACACACTCTGGCGCAGCGCCCGCATCTCCAACAATTCTCCTTATCCACCGTGTATTTGTCATCCGGGAATGTGATGCATTCCATAGGACAAATATTCATACAATCATGGCAGAGGGTGCATTTCGCCTCATCCCATTCCATGATGTCGCCCATGAGAAAGTGCATCTTGCCCCTCCCGTGTTGCCATGTATCGTTCCGCGGTGCTAAAGATACCCCGCCCATGGACAGGTTCTTTATTGCGCCACCGAGAACGGCCTGGATGTGACCCTTCACGTGGGTGAGGACCACCATGGACGGTGCATCATGGATCGCCGACGCGATCGATACTTCGCCCAGCAATTCTCCCGCTTTGACCTTTAAGGAATCATTGCCGTAAATACCGTCAGCGAGCACCACAGGGGCGCCGAGAGTGAGGTGAGTATACCCTGCATTTTTGGCGATTTCAAGGTACTCATAGCCCGGCACCCTCACAGAGTCTGTGACAAAAGGTTGGGCAGGAACATTCTTGACAGCATCCACGACCAGTTTCACAAACTGCGGTCGGATAGTTCTGAATGCCCCTCTGTTGCCCAAGTGCATCTTAATGGGGACCACTTCATCCCTGGTGATATATGCGGAAAGATCGAAGCCCTTCAGAAAGTTTTCGAACTTGCCTTCAAGACCTGATTCATAGGCAAATGCCCTTGAATGTGCAGTGATGTAATATATTTTAGATTTCATGGCTACTCCTTCTACGATTTTATAGAGTGGTCAATCCATATTGTTATGGCCGTGTCCTCCCTGATGCCTACTATGAAAACCTCGCCTTCCTTTAATATTACGTTTCTATTCACCTTGTCAATTTCGATATGAAACCTACATCACTTGTTTTGATATGCCTATTATTTCTTTCAGGAAGTCATCCGGTTGAACCCGGCGAAGAAGGATTTCGAAAACGTGGTCTGTCACAACATCTTAAAGCTGCTGAGGGCCTGATCATTTAGTATTTTCGATAAAATCTTCCTTTCAAGAGTATCAATGTTTGCCATGGCCTGGATACGGAAAGAACATGGGGACCTTTTTCCTGTATTCCACATAGGGTGCGCCAAGCCGTTTTTCGAGTTCCGGCTCTTCGATCATCTTAAATTCAAGAAAGGCAATAACCATAAACAGCGGTGTGTATATGATAATCAGCGAGAGCGACTGAAACAGAAAGCCTATGCCGAAAAACATAAGAAAGACACCGCAGAGCATGGGGTTTCTCGAGTAGGCATAAGGTCCGGTGTCAACAAGCTTTGGGGGCGGGCTGAGAGGCACCGGTGTACCGCTGGATTTGATAAATGTCAGCACAGACCATAGCCAAAGCCAGATTCCAGCCGCAAGCAGAGGAATGGCCAGGATAAGGTTTGCCGGCGAGGCTGGCCATGCGTGCAAGTCCAGCAGTTTGTCGGATACAAATGCCAGAAAAATGATGAAAAGGACCACGCTGGAAAAAAACAGGCCCCCCAGAAAGGTCAGAAGACCGTGATGTTTTTCTCGCATGATTGCGTTCCGGTAGAAAAAATCGATTATCCTGTCACGCAGCCGCGCCATTAATCAACTTTCTTCCCCCACACAGGGATGTTTTCATTTGATAAGAACTCACTTGAGTAAGTTAAGAATCTATGATGGGCTGCCGCGTGTGTCAAATAAATAATAACCGCAAGATATTGTTTGGTGCGCCTATGATTATGATGGCGTGTCCGGCGGTCGTCCCTTCGAGAGGACAGTACACCCTTTACGAGAGAGCGGTTATTTCTATTTGCAATGATGAATCTTTTTCCAAGACATCAGAATGTTGACTTCAGTTAATAAGGAATACCATCTGAAAGGATGTATGCCCATCAAAATTGTCGGACGCTTGACTTCAGGAAGAAGTTTACAAATTCGTAAAACGCCAAAAAGAGCTGGATTTTCATTGCACGTTTCATCCCTTATTCAATGACTGGGTTCAGTGATCGCATACGTTACTTGATATTTGAAATGACAGATCCGAGGGACGGAAGAGGTATCCGTCGTCTTGTCATGTTATATGGAATACCAGATTCCTGAACCTGCGAGAAGGGCACACCTCACCGTAAACCAACTGCGGGTTCATGAACAACTCATTGCCCCATGATAACCTCCCCCGTGTCGGTGATCAGCTTTTCCGGTAGTTGAAAGAGTTTCTTAAAAATGTCCAAAACACCTTTGGCCATAGACGTGACGGGAATAGCGTTGACAGTAGGATCACTCAATTTCCCCTGTGCTTGAAAATAGAACGTGATCAAGCTCTTTGTGTCATTAGTAAGAATCCAGCCCACAACCGGAATATGGCTTACGATCTTATCAACCGTCTGGAGCGGTTCTATTCCAATGTTAAGATCAAGTTCCTCTCTGATGATATCTGTTTTCCCCACAAGGGACATGTTCATGGCGCTGCTGTTGACGAACAGGTCGTTACTGGATAGGATGCCATCCTTGAGGGAAAATGTGCCCTTAATCGATGTATATGGCGTACCATCGGTGATCATGTCCGGTAGTTTGAATTTAAGCAGTTGTGACACGTTCAGAATGGAGAAGACTTTGGCCAGAATGGCGGATCTGTTCAGAGAGCCTTTTTCCATCACGAGTGTTGCAGTTCCCCGCGCCGTTTTTTTCAGGTCGGATATGGTTGCGCCTTCCGCAGTCACATCACCCTTCATCGTCAATGTGCCTGTGATCGGCACTGTTTCAGAAACGGCATATTTCAAAATTTGTTCCGCCGACATCTTATCAATGATAAAACCTGCCTGGCATTGCGCGACACCAGCCGGGGCAAAAACAATATGACCTTTTCCGGAGAAGCCGCCATTGAAGGCCTTCATTTCAAAGGCGGGTATGTCCATGGTCTGCTGTCGATATGTTAATGTGGTGCACAGCTCTGAGTAAGTGATAGAGCTTATCTTACCTTTACTAGATTGAACTGAGGCTTTCAGGGACAACTCCTCTGATGTTGATTTTTCCTTTTTGAGTGCGTTTATCCTGGATAGGAGGACAAGATCATCCATATCCAGATAGGATGAGGAGACGCGGATATCTAAGAATGGTTTTTTAACATCCGGCATAGTGCCCGTTACGTTGATAACCGAGTCATTCATCCGGGTGGACAGCCATTTTATTTGAAGCCCATTGTCCCTGAAAACGATATTCCCCGCAAAATCCCTCAGCTTAATTACACCGGATGGACTCTGCAATCCGAGATCTTCAAGATCGAGAAGGGCTGAAGAAACGTTCACGCTGACGGATGGATTCTTGATGTCCTTCAAAGTTGCCCTGCCCTGTATCAGGGAACCTCCGATACGCCCTACAAGCAACGATGTATCCAATCTGTTTTTCCTGAAGCTGACCGAGCCGCTTAAGGCACTGATCGCCCTGAATGTTTCAATGGGCTTGAGGGATACGCCGGAAAATGTGATGTTGCCGCGCCAGCGGAGATCTGCGATAGATTTTGGCATGCCGCTGCCGGTAAGGGCTAATCGGATGCCCCCGCGGGGCTGATATTTCCCTATTCGAGGCAGATTTGATAAAAGATCCTCAATTTGAAATGGGTTTGAATCAACAGCAAAAGAAGAAAGGTACTTGTCTTTGATACGGTAAAGTGCGGTCGCGTTAACAGTCAGAGAGGCCAGCTGGTAGGAAAATGATTCAAGCTGCACCTTGTTAGTTTTGAAGTTGGACTTGAAAACAAGCCGATTGCCTTGCGATTGCGGTTTGGTGAAGATATCGCTATAGTTATATGACGCCTCTGAAAGATCCCAACGGCCATCTAATGTATAGTTATTCGTCGTGCCTGATCCCGTCATTTGGAGGGAGGTCTTCCCTGTGAAGGCAAACTTGCTGTCCTCATCCATACCGAGGAGCCATGCGATCTCTTTTTGACCAGGTGTCATAATCATAGTGAATGGGTAGTTGGCCGGGGTTGCCAGACAATAATCGGTAATTCTTCCCTCCAGAGTCATTGGTGATTCCCCGAATTTACCGGACATATTATGCAGGAGCAAGTCCTTGCCTCGTATTTCCAGTTCACCTTTGATACCGCTGAAAATGGGGACGTTCTTGCCGTAGGAAAGCAATCCCTCATCCACGCCGACTTTAACATGGAGAACGTTGTAATTCTCATGTTCATCCATATGAGCGATTTGGCTGATCCTCCCGTTGATACTGCCTTCTTTAAGTTGGTATGTCCCCCCCTTGATGTGTGTTTCGATAAAATCGGCCACGCCCCTGGATATAATGCCATAAGGGATAAAAGGGCCAAACTTCTCCAGAGGAATGGGAGAGGAGGATACCTCCGCTGTAATCAGCGGATCATTCGTATCGATATCTTTGATCATGCATCTTCCCGATATTTCAAAATCATCGACCGTAAGATTCAGCGTGTCCATTATGATCTCGGAAGGGGTGCGATGTATTTTATAGCCGAGACTTACATCTTTTGGCGTGAGTGCGGTGTGGAATACTTCCGGGTATTGCAAGTTCAAACTCTTTACGGCGACCGATCCCTCTGAACTAAATCGGTATGGATTTCCTTTGATATGGGTATCGATATTCAAGACCCCTGTCGTTTTCCGGAAAGGCAGATGCTTTTCATAATACGGCCTGTACCGTTCGATGCTCAGGCCGACAGCGGTGATCCTGGCATCGATGCTGCTGTTCGCGAGGGATTCATCCCCGTCGGAGAGCCTGATATTGCCGGCAATGGACAGGGTCCCCTTCTTTCCCTGCTGATCGACAGTGGCCGAGATCTTAAGATCGATTATCTTCCCCCGGACGGGATAATCAGCCTTAAGATCAATATCGTCCAGGATGGTCGTCAACCCTGACGGGATAATACCCTGATCGGTAAATGTCATGGCGCCATGATTAACGATTATTCTCGTGATCTCAATGGCTGGGGCTTCCTTTTGGCTTTCCAGGAGGTCGTTGATATTGAAGATGCCATCACGGTCCCGGTACAATATGCCTGCCGGTTTCTCAAGATGCATCTCTTTGAAGACGATTTTTCCCGACAGCAGGGGAAGGACGGCCACTTTGAAGGTAATTCTCTCTATCGTTGCGAAAGTGTCCCTCCCATTCCTTTCTTTGATCTTAATCCCCCTGAAAGTAAAGGTAGGGCCGAAATAGAAGGAGAAGTCACCTTTTTCATAGGATACTTCACGATTTAGTGTCTTGTTGAGGAAGCTGATAATATTTCCCTTGTGGGCATCAAGGTCGGACAGTTTGATTAGAACGACGGCTACGCCTACGGCTGTTGAAATGAAAATGCCTGCGGTGATTAGAAGTATGACAATCTTTTTCCGGGTTGGTTTTTTCATGAACTATAGAATAAATGGTATGATAAAAAAAAGAAAGACAATGCTCTCAATACAATCAATCCGGTCTTACATCTTTGCAAACCTCTGAAACATCCTGGTGAACTGCATCATCTCCGCCAAATCCGACATCCTGATTTTCCCCGACATGAAAACTGACCTGCCCCAGCACATGCACCACATTTATAGTCTAAGCGCTTCCGTTTTGAGGACTTCTATGAGAACCGCTTCTATTTTATGTCCAAATATAATGTAGCATAAAAGGGTAAAATAGAAAAATCAAGACTTCAGTCAATAAGGATCAGCGTTTGAAAGATTGCATATGGAAGGAAATATCATTTTCATTGATAACAGGAAGACATAAATATTATTAAAAGAGTTTTTTGAATATTTACTCTACCAGTATCAGGGAGCCGATCAATGATAAAATATTTCCTTTCTGTCTAGAAAAATATGATTATAATAATTTAAGTTCTTGTTTCTTGATAAAGTAAAATCTATTTCAGCGATACCAATTTCTTCAGTATTGGCGCCTGCTTGGCATAGAATTTTTGCGTCCGGACCCGTAATCTGACTCCTGCCTGTATAATAACAGCATTTACCGTTTCTGTTCTCCTCGCCCGTCCTGTTAGCTGTAACGGCAAAAACGTGATTTTCGAGACACCTGGTAATCATCGCATCCTGGCAGAAAGGAAGCACCAGATTTGCACAATGGCAGATCACATCCGCTCCTTTTAGTGCGAGGGTACGCATGGATTCAGGGAAAAACCAGTCAAAGCATACCATAACCCCTATCTTGCATATCCCTATATCAAAGACATTAAACCCCAGGTCACCCGGCTGAAACCAGATTTTTTCTTCATTAAAAAGATGTATCTTCCTGTACTTTTCTAAATACCCTGAAGGGGATATAAGTACTGCCGAATTGAAAAGATTCTCATCTTGCCTTTCAATCAGCCCGGCAACGATGTGTGCGTTTTTTTTGCGGGCTATTGCACTCAATGCCTCTGTACTCTTACCGCCGGGCAATGGCTCTGAGAGATCAAATGCCTCTTCCTTCGAGGTTATGAGATAACCCGTATTAAATAACTCCGGGAGAACGATAAGCTCAGCGTCGGTCCTTTCAACGAGTTTTACGGCTTTTTCTATATTATCTTCTATCTCACCAAATACAGGATTGAGCTGAATAAAGGCTACTTTCATAATTATCACCTTGATCTCATAATCAATTATTTAGAGTTTAAAATCTTTCTTGTTCCAATAGAAAAAGCGAGATACGATAATCACATCAATGTTGGTTTGAGCCATTCAAATTGTTTAGCACAACGTAATGATTACCATTTGTAATTTTGCATATTTATTACAAGACGTCAAATCAAGAGTACAGGAAGTACACCACAGGAAAAGCTGTCAATTATTTTCCTATGGTCGGGTGGTGGTTATTCTTGCATCCTTCACATACTTATCCACGACTTTCAGCGTGGAGTTGAAGTGAAGATTATCAGAAGAAAAACATTTGTACATATATGCATCATCAGGATGAACCGAATATTTTTACCTTTATTGGGGATTCCATGGTATATTACTTTAACTAGTGAAAAAAGAGGACAATATGCGAATCGTAATGGCGGCTGTAATGCTGGCGCTTCTGCTGGCCGCACCGGGCTGGGCCGATAATGGCTTCAAAGAAGGGGCCAGAGAGGTTGGCCAAAGCTTTAAGGAAGTTTCAGAAAAGGTCGGCCACGGTTTCAAGAAACTTGGTAATGAGTTCCGGGGAGGCGGCAAGGAAGTCGGTCAGGAGTTCAAGAAGGCAGGGCAAGAGGCGGGTCAGGTGGTGATGAGGACAGGCCGGTCCATAGGAGAGTGGTTCAAGGAGTTCAAGGTAGACGGTAGGGATGTCGGTCAGGAGTTCAAGAAGGCAGGGCAAGAGGCGGGTCAGGAGGCGGAGAAGATAGGCCGGTCCATAGGAGAGTGGTTCCGGGACACGGGAAGAAGGACAAGAGACGCCTTCAGAGAATTGGGCCAGAACATCAGGAAGTTTTTCACCAGGAATTAGTAGAATAATCCGTATCTAATTTGAGATAGATTCGTATCTCACTACTCTCCCAACATTAATCGAATAAATTCAGGTTCATCAGGTTGATGCGTATTTTTGATTTAAAAAAGAAACGAAGAATCATTACAGACCTCGCTTACACCTACAAGTCAAGCATACAGAACTAAAAATAAACTGTGAATTACGGTTTGAAAGGAACGCTTGAATTGAGCTGTGATTGTGGATCGCAGCGGAACAAACATCAGCTCGAATGGCTTGTTATATGGCTACTCCAATGTTATTTCAATAATCCTCAATTATGATTGTGCTTTTCGACCCCGGATCGCCCAATATAGAAATCCAGAAATTCCGCCTAATAAAAAACCCAAAGGTCCAGTAATGAATATGCCTAAGAGTGGCCCCTGGTTAGCTTGTGGAGTGAAAATGATCGGTCCGAAAAATCCTGCTGAAAACCCAACGGCCCCCAAGATGACAGCTCCTATTGATATGCTCGAAATCAATCCTTGAGATGCAGATCCCAATTTCGACCATACAAACCAGCCTGCAGCAACGGCACAAAACAAAGAAACAACGTTAGCGATAATCCAACGCTGTTCACCTAAAGCTGAAGACAATAGTGAAAATGGGACCCAAAAAATAAAATAGTAGGTAGCTGGTGCTACGACCATAACCGCAAGAAGACGTGTAATAAGTTTCATAGTTTTTCGTTGTGTTGTTGTTGTTTTTGGTTTTTGTTTGTTTTTCATATTACCTCCAGCATTGTTATGCGGGATGGTACACACTTAACAGCCATTCATCCTTAGTGACTCTACTATCAATATTTACATCTGAAATCTATTATATAAATGAAATATTTACCCTTCTTCTTTCAGGAAGCACAAAATCATTCGCAAGTACGCAAGAACCGGATGAACCAGGAATAGCTTCCAATCATCACTATTGAGGGGGGCTGCAACCCCGCCCCTGCTGAATAATTTCCCTCTGCTATAATGATTTGATTCTAATGGTGGATTAGTGTAAGGAACTGTCGATAAAATTTTAATGAGAAAAGAAAGGAATATTATGCGTAAATTGATGTTTGTCGTTTTTGTTGCTCTTCTGGCCGTTGTGGCCTGTTCCCCGACCCCGACACCGGCGCCGGAAACAGAAGATCAGAAAGCCTTCTATGCGTTAGGTGTTCATCTCAACAAACAACTGTCCATTTTCGACATGACGCCCGAAGAGTTGAAATATGTTCAGTTGGGCATGGCCGATGCGGCCGCCGGCAAGAAGCTTGCGGCAGAGCCGGAAGCCAACATGCAGAAGCTGGGCCAACTGGCTCAGGACCGCACGAATAAAGCCACTGAAAAACAGAAAGCACTCGCCAAGTCGTTTTTAGAAAAAGCCGCTACCGAAAAAGGCGCGCAGAAAACCGCTTCCGGTTTGATCTATACGGAAATCAAGGCCGGCACAGGCGCTCATCCTAACGCCGCAAACGTCGTCAAGGTTAACTACGTCGGCACTTTGATTGACGGCAAGGAATTTGACAGTTCCGTCAAGCGCGGCCAGCCTGTGGAATTTCCGTTAGGTCAGGTTCTTCCCTGCTGGACGGAAGGCGTCAGCATGATGAAGGTGGGCGGCAAGGCCAAACTGGTTTGTCCGTCGGAAATCGCTTACGGCGACAGAGGACGTCCGCCCATCATTCCCGGCGGCGCGACACTGATTTTCGAAGTGGAACTGCTGGAAGTGAAAGCTGCTACCGCGGCGCCTGCAATGCCCGCGATGCCTCCGGCACCTCCGGTCCCCGCACCGAAACCAAACGCAAAGAAATAGTTTCAGGAAAGCACCATCATCTTTCAATCATCACTGTTTAGGGGGCGGGCCTCAACCCCGCCCCCTTGCTGTATGATTACTATCGTCGATTTACCAATTAAGGTCATATTTGCCAAAAATTCCTGAAAATATGTATTACGCTTTTCCTGATAATAAGGACCATTTACGGAAGTCTTAAATAAGGTTCATCCGGTTGATGTGTACTTATCACTCGTTCACCTACAGCTAAATAATATCACTTAGCAAATAACTTAATAATTACTGGCAGAAATATGCATAAAAAGGCAGGGCTAATACTGACCCTACCTTTCCATTCATTAAATCCAACATTGATTAGCATATGGTTCAGTTTCTTAAAGAGCAACGTCCCCAGATCAACCAATGCCCGAAAATCTCCAATTATGACCGCCTCAAGATAACATCTTTTTTCTTATGGCCTGCCTGACTTGAGCGATTACATAAAAGGGACATTTGATCAGCACACAGGCAAACCTATGCACACGTCGCAATCCAAAGGGCCATACAACCCGCTTTCTTGAGGCAGCACCAGAATCGGTACCAGGCGCAAGAGCAGCTTTGCAAGCATGTCATCGTATTCTTATATAAGTATACTAAAGTTGCAGGTCCGGTTAGTACGCAAGCAACACATCCAGGAAGGGTAGCGGGGTTCGTGCACAACGCAGTACAGCCAATCCCTATACCTGCCTCTGCTGGTGAAACAAAGAAATCGGCCATCATCTTTGAAGCGTCGGAACATACATTATTTGTGGACTGTGCATCAGGCCATAACGGCATTGCCAACTGGTCGGCAAAGCCGATAGCGGCAAACTCCTGTGCTGTAGGGACCGCCTCAGAGGTGAAGGCCATTTTTTTTCCATAAGCCTTCTGAAGCTCCTTCCTGCCTTCAGGAGTCAAAGTTTTCTTAAATTCATCCCTCTCCTGGGGGGTCATGGTGTCTATTATGTCCTTTCCAGGTTTTATCTTTCCATTCCTAATATCATTATCTATCTTTTTATGCTTCTCCTCGAGGGCCTTCGCTCGTTTTACGTGGCCCTGGGTGACTTCCTCAAAATAGAGAAATTCTTCGGTTCCCCCGCTCTTGCCTTTAGTGTCGCCCGCTTCTTTGACTCTTTTTAATGCTTCGTTGTAAAGATTGTTTGTGTCATTTACGTATCCAACAAAATCCTGGTTCATGGACTCCCAGTCGTTTTTATGAAAAACTCGATTCTTTTCGATTTTATTCGTGAGGTCTTCTATTCTTTTCAGTTTGGCGCTCGCTACATCCATTTTTTTCTTGTAGTCAGCTTTCGCGTTTTTTGCTAAGTACTTAGGGGGGGGTGAAGATTGCTGTGGATCTGCCGCTTGCGCGAAGGGAGCACAAGCCAAAGATAAACAAACGGACAAACAAAATGCGTAAAGTAATATCTTCTTCATTTAATCCTCCTTTTAATTGATGTTGCTGGCCATAAGAGACAGCAGTCGTTTTTTGAAGATAGCTTCGATAAATTTAATGCAGCGGAACCTCTATAATGATGCATATGTCAGTTGACCCCTCAAAAAATTACAAAAGGCCCCAAAGGGATTTTAAATCCCCTTGGAACCGTTTATATCGGAAATTTCCGTAAAATTCTTTTCATGACTTCTCCTATTTATGAAATGAAGCTCTCACTAATAGTGCATCTTGGTCTTGCTCGATGTCTGGCATTTTGTATCGTAAACCACATTCTTCTTGAAGTAGATATCGACCATGGTGGTTTCCGATTTCCACTCGGAACCGATACCTACGGCAGAGGTGAGGACACCCGCTCCCGTTATACTCTTATCCATATAGGCATACTTCCATATCTCGATTTCGTTCTTGGCGTCGTATTCCGTATTTATTGGTTCGCCGCATATTCGCAGGACATCTTCCTTGGTCGATTTTCCGATTATTATGTTCTGTTTTACCGCTTCCACATCGATTCTTTTTCCCGCCGTCGCACAGGATAGGATGAATATGGACAAAACAATAATTATTGGAAGCCTTCTGCACAACATCGTTTCCCTCCTATGATGGTCTTTTCTTCCTGCCAAATCCATAGGGGCATGTCACATAGCCATGTCCCTATATTTTCCCACTCCTACTCATATAAATCCTGGTGTTTCAAGTGAATGGGGGGCATTTTCTCGGGGACTTGGGTAATGCATTCTTTATATTGTTGCTTGAGCTTTCCGTCTTCCCCATATCGATATTCCTCGTAACATTTCTGAACAGTCACGGCTGCACAAGAACCTAAAAACAGGACACACAACAGTAGAATACAGCATCGTTTCATTAGACATTCCTCCTT
>Ga0153915_10004670_pt1 | contig 12660 bp, 9 predicted proteins | sample Opewatmetagenome_2_FD_107003 | JGI IMG/M metagenome (GOLD analysis project Ga0153915, IMG submission 107003) | Freshwater wetland microbial communities from Ohio, USA - Open water 3 Core 3 Depth 3 metaG | ecosystem: Environmental > Aquatic > Freshwater > Wetlands | place: USA: Ohio, Lake Erie... | reverse complement strand
GGAATGACCCGCTAGAGGTTAGATTAACTGTGCAAGAAATAAGGACAACAGATATGAAGCGCACAGTAGTGCTCGTCATTCTTGTCTCGCTGGTGGCTTCACTAGCATTCATTTCAGGATGTACGTTGGTTGTAGCTCAGACTAGAGAGCCTTACACCTATTCCTCCGAGGGTTATAATGCCGCTAAAGTTTCGCCGGCAAGTGAACAGGAAGTTCTGAATTTCCTCACCCAGGACCCCACAGACAGGAATTTGTGGATAGTGGGAGTCTATGAGTGTGGACATTTCGCCGCTGATCTCTGGTGGAATGCTTATATGCAAGGACTGGAAGCTTGCATGGTCTGGGTAAAGCACTGGGAGCGGAGTACGGAACAAGATCACTGGGTAGTTACGTTTCACATTGAAGACGCAACTCAGAACTATTGGCTCTGGGTAGAGCCGTCAACTGATGGGGTTGTTAACGAAGGTGATTACACAATCCAGGACACTTTTTGCGGAGAGCAAGCTTCAAATCTTTGCAAAACTTGGTGGAAGGAAACGTCTAGATCATTGCGTGATTAGCATAGAACTACGGCGACACAGTGCTACTCTGATGCTGGAACGAGAGCGTATTCGCAAGACATCCAGAAGCAGCGCCGTGGTAAATCACCGCCTAATTGAACGTTGTTGCCAGTCATAGTATAAGTGAGGGTGTTCCGTAATCGTTGTCCGGAACGATTATGGTATTGGCTTCCTTTGAAGCTTTACTATACCTATCTTTCCACTTGCCAGCCCCGAGAGGATTACAGACAGACCAAGAGCCACGCTTCCGTAGGGCGTCTACATCCTTCTCGCCTTCTGGTATAGCCGGCCGTGTCATCCAATATCAGGCACGGTCGGCTCGTTTATTATTCTTGTCGTTTCCCGTATAGAACTCACAATGACGTCCGAGGCTTTAGCCTCATGCTGCACGACCTGGAAAGGGGCAGACTGCATGTTGCGGATTGCCCGAGAACTTCCGTAGGGGACCCCTTTGTGGACTCCCACAGGTTGGGAGGGACAAGTCCCTCGCCTACTTAGGCGCTTTCCCCTGGTGGGAGGGCCTAGCGGGGGGGTATTTCACCCTCATCCTTCGATTGATTTGGGACAGGTTTCTAATCCTCTCTTCAAGAGACAGCAATTCTATGCGAGGTCATGCGCGAGGCTATCAATATTTCTGGCCAGTAAGTCTTAGATGAAAGGTCATAGTACTAAATTCTAGACAAAATAGTACCAAAACCGTACCAATGGGTCATTCCGCATTGGATTGGATAGATGCTATACCTGTATATATTTGAATATATTGAAGCATATCATGAAAAGAGGTGTAAGTATGAAAAAGGCAAAGTATTTAGCCATAGCCCTGGCACTGAGCCTGGGCATGGTCATGCTGGCCTGCAGCCAGCCTGTGGGCTATGTTTCCGATAACAACGAAGCCGCCCAAACGGTCATAGCGCTGCTGGTGTCGCCGCCAGCAGTGACTTCAGTGACAGGAACAGCATTCGACGCTGATACAACAGATCACTATGTCAATATGCCAGCAACGGTTAATGGCGGCGATTTGCTGATTATCCTCTTCACCAATGACGGGAGCGCCACGGTAACTGGCCCCGACGGATGGGGTTCATTGGCATCAGATGCCAGTGGGTCGGCAGTCAGGTTATCTGTTTATTACAGGATAGCCGCAGGGACAGAGGGTGGCACAACGGTTAATTTGGTAACCTCCGCCGGTGAGCAAGCGGCGGCACAGGTCTATAGGATTACGGACTGGAATGGGACGACCCCGCCAGAGATTTCAACAGCTGCAACCGGCACCAGTCCGCAGCCAAACCCCACTTCTCTTAACCCAGCCGGATGGGATGTAGCAGATACGCTCTGGCTAGCTGTGGTGGGGCAGGACCGAGGAGACCAAGAAGGAACCACGGCTTACCCAGCTGGTTATACAGGCGGGGGAGGTACGCTGTCCTCTGGTGTGCTCGGGAGTTGCCGAACACTCTCAGCCCACAGGGTACATGCTACTGCATCGGAAAACCCCGGTGCGTTCACTATTCCAGTATCGGAGGAATGGGTTGCTTTTACCATCGCGGTTAGACCAGCACTGCGCAACCTCACCATCTCGAGCACGACAGGAGGCTCCGCAACCACACCTGGCGAAGGAGTGTTTACCTATGACGGAGGAACAGTAGTTGACCTGGTGGCGACTCCAGATGCTGGCTACCGATTTGTCAACTGGACAGGTAATGTGAGCGCCGTTGAAGATGTTTATGGCGCCGAAACCACCATCACCGTGAACGACGACTGTGCCGTCACGGCTAACTTTGTGGCCTTGTATGACCTCACCATCTCCATCTTCAGCACGGGAGGAGGCTCGGTAATCGAGCCCGGTGAGGGAGTGTTTACCTACGATGAGGGAACGGTAGTTGACCTGGTGGCGGTTCCTGATGCTGGCTACCGGTTTGTCGAGTGGACCGGCGATGTGGGCACCATCGCCGATGTTCATGACGCCTCCACCACCATCACCGTGAACGGCAACTACGCCGTCATCGCCAACTTTGTGGCGATATATGACCTCACTATCTCCAGCACGGAAGGGGGCTCGGTAATCGAGCCTGGTGAGGGAGTGTTTACCTATGACGTACGAACAGTAGTTGACCTGGTGGCGATTCCTGATGCCGGCTACCGATTCGTCGAGTGGATTGGTGATGTGGGGACCATCGCCGGTGTTCATGACCCCTTTACCACCATCACCATGAACGGCGATTATGTCGTCACGGCCAACTTTGTGGCGATATATGACCTCACCATCTCCAGCACGGAAGGAGGCTCGGTAACCGAGCCTGGCGAGGGAGTGTTTACCTATGACGAAGGAACGGTAGTTGACGTGGTGGCGACTCCAGATGCTGGCTATCGGTTTGTCAACTGGACTGGTGATATGGGCACCATTGCTGATGTTTATGCTGCCTCGACCACCATCACCATGAACGGCGACTATGCCGTCACCGCCAACTTTGTGGCGATATATGACCTCACCATCTCCAGCACGGAAGGAGGGTCGGTAACCGAGCCTGGCGAGGGAGTGTTTACTTATGACGAGGGAACGGTGGTTGACCTGGTGGCGATTCCTGATGCTGGCTGCCGATTCGTTGAGTGGACTGGTGATGTGGGGACCATTGCCGATGTCCATGCCGCCTCCACCACCATCACCATGAACGGCGACTATGCCATCACCGCCAACTTCGTGGCGATATATGACCTCACCACCAACAGCACGGAAGGAGGCTCGGTAACCGAGCCTGGCGAGGGAGTGTTTACTTATGACGAGGGAATGGTGGTTGACCTGGTGGCCAGTCCAGATGCCGGCTATCGTTTTGTCAGCTGGACTGGTGATGTGAGCACCGTTGCCAATGTCGCCGCCGGCACAACCACCATCAGGATCAACGGCGACTATTCCATCAGTGCCAACTTTGTCAGGCAGTATACGCTGACTGTCACCAGCACCGCTGGGGGGTCGATAACGGCCCCTGGCGAGGGCATTTCTACTTATGATGATGGCACAGTCGTTAACCTAGTAGCCACCCCAGCTAGTGGCTACCGCTTTGTAAACTGGACTGGCAATGTGGGCACCATCAACAGTACCAGTGCTGCCTCAACCACCATCACCATGCGCGGCAGCTATTCCATAACTGCTAACTTCGAGGCAACGGCTCCGTGGGTACCTCCGATCATCCAGTACGGCCTGATCGTCTTCTCTGGCCCTGGGGGGTCGGTAACCAGTCCCGGAGCGGGGATTTTTGCCTACGACGCCGGGACAGTCGTCAACCTGGTGGCAACGCCAGCCACTGGCTACCGCTTTGTCAGATGGTCCGGGAGCATGGACACCATTGCCAATGTCTACGCTGCCTCCACCACCATCACCATGAACAAAGACTACTCCATAACCGCCAGCTTTGTGGCGATATACGAGCTCTCCATCTCAAGCACAGAAGGAGTGTCAGTAATCGAGCCCGCCGAGGGAGTGTTTTCCTACGATGAAGGGACGGTGGTCGACTTGGTGGCCGAGGCTGAGGAGGACTACAGGTTTGTCCAGTGGACCGGTGATGTGGGCACAATCGCTGATGTCTATGCCGCCGAAACCACCATCACCATGAATGATGACTACTCCATTACCGCCAACTTCGAAAGGATACCACCATCTGAAGTGTATCCAACGGTTACCACGCGAGTCGCAGCTGACATCACCACTAATTCAGCCACTTTAGGGATGAGCTACACTGTCGGGGACTTCAGCCTGGTGGAAGTGCGCTTTGCCTACAGGAAGTCCACCGACTCGACTTGGTCTCATACTGTCTGGGTATCTAAGACAGCAGGTGGCACTCATGCTGAGGTGCTCACCGCGCTTGACTTTAACACCGCGTATGATTTCAAAAGTCAGCTTAAGTATGATGGCACTGTGGTTGGGGGGATTACCCTTCAATTCACTACAGACACACCATCACCCTCCGGAAGTGGAGGTTGTTTCATCGCCACGGCAGCCTACGGGACTCCCACCGCTAAGCAGATTGACCTGTTGCGCGAATTCCGGGATGTGGTGTTGCTGAAAAGCACCGTGGGCTCCCAATTTGTTGCCCTGTACTACCAGGTTAGCCCTTCCATAGCGGACTTCATCGCCGGAAATGCGCTTTTGACGACTCTAGTCAGGGAACTCCTGGTTGACCCCATTGTTTGGATAGTTGAAGCAAGGGCCGATATATGGCGGAACTAGGGTAAGGCAGAAGGGCTCACAATGGTAGGAGGCTTGGGCGGGGACAGTCCCCGCCCAAGCCTCGATTCACTTTCCGTCCCGAAGTGACGACCTCTTCAGGTCAAAGAACTTGCCGAATATATTGCCCCATGTTAACCACGTGGTCAGCCAGCACAGTTCCTTGACAATATTTACCACGCTGCCATGCGACACCCGGGACCGATTCTCTATGTCACTATAGGGATAACCTAAGATGTAATAATGTGCTACTTCTGACTTTTTTGTTCTTGATATTTCCTTCATTCTGTACCTCCTGTACTCCCGAGAAAACCCGTCACTTGACTATTTGACTGACTGATTGACCAACCACCTGACTGTACTTTTGACTTTTTGACCGGAATCCTGACATGTTGACCTCTAGACAAATTCCAACTATCATTGCTAAATACTGAGGGCGAATGTGAAGCTAAAGGTTCTGTCTATTGTCACCCTAGGCCCACCAATTTAGTGATTCGTAAACCGAGACAGACTAAGGAGTCGCAAGATGAAAGTCATAGGTATAGTCGGCAGTCCGCGGAAAAACGGCAACACAGAATTGTTGACGAGGCATACGCTTAAAGCAATTTCTGAAGAAGGGTTGGATACCGAGCTTATTCGCTTAGCCGGCCTGGAAATAAGACCGTGCACTGCCTGTATGGCATGCAAGAAACAGGAGATTTGCTCTATCGAGGATGACCTGTTTCCGATATACCTGAGAATGAAGGAGGCCGACGGTATCATTCTGGCCTCACCGGTATATTATGGCTCGGCTACGGCGCTGATTAAGGCACTTATGGAGCGCGTTGGCTACATCGCAGGCTGGAATGGTGACCCTTTCCATGGCAAGGTTGGTGGGCCATTGGTGGTGGCACGACGTTCCGGCCACAACTTCACAATTGCTCAACTTACCTTGTGGTTTCAGATTCTAGGGTTCTTCATTCCCGGTTCCACGTACTGGAATGTTGCTATCGGCAGGGGAAAAGGCGAAGTGGAACAGGATGAAGAAGGACTCGAAACAGCCTGGAACTTCGGCAAGAATATGGCCTTTCTAATCAAGAAGTTGAGTACTTGACATAATTACGCATTCAGAGACAATGTCGCCTTCAAGGCGCTCTACTTCTGAACACGCTCTTGATTCTGGACAAGGACTTGAGAACGAGCCTTGTGGAGGAGTTGACAGGCAAGGTCGTAAGGACTCTGGAAGAAAAGGGGAGCACCGGGTTGAAGTGGTTGAGCAAGGTTACCTCTCGCCAACTATAGATTTCCTACTAGGAATCATGTCTATAACCTCTGGCATTTCTCGCAATAATAGACACTGCCGCCCATATAAGCTTCTTTTTTGATTCCAGCCCCGCAAATCGGGCACGGTTTATTCACTGTGTTTTTGCATAGTATGGTCTTATAACCGCCGGGACGGCCGAACAAATCCAATTCAGTATCTCTGCCTCCCTGGGTGGCCATCGCTGAGACAGTATTTCTCACGGAATCAAACAGGGCTTCGTTTTCTGTCCTGGCAAGCGTGTTTACCTTTTTCTTCGGGTGCATCTTCGCATTGAACAAAATATCCTGCAAAATACCATTGCCGAGTCCGGGAATTCTCTGTTCGGTAGCCAATAAAGCCTTCAGGCTTAGCTTCCGAGCCTCTGGCGCGGAAATTAAGCGGTCGAAATAGACTTTGTCGAACGCCGAGGAGAACGGAGAAGGCTTTTCCTTTGCTACCTTGTAGTAGGGATTATCCAGTTCACCTTCAAGGAAAACCCCTATTCCACCGTACATCTGGATTGAAACGCTTATGGCAGAATGGTCGTCGAATTCAACCAGAAGCTGGTGCCTGGCAGGACGTGGTTCATTTTTACGGTGAAATCTTATTCCTGCGCCTTCCCCTAACAGAATATTGGCATTTTCAGCCTTGATTTCTACCATGCCCCCATAAGCGTTAGTTTTCTCAATGGTCTTTCCTACAAGAAGGGCGGAATACTTTGGTGCTTGTCCGTAGTACCATGCTAGCTTGTGGGGTGTTTGTGCCACTATCACACTGGCGACCCGCTTTCCATGTACGGTATCGTTAAGCTGACCAGCAATATTTAGAGCTTCCGGTAATTCAATCACATGAGCACCCTCGGTCGTAACATCAATTCTACGCCTTTTCAGCCTATATTAAATCATCAATCGGCCTATGCCTCAATCGACTGCAGATGACCACCTGAGATGCCAGTGCCAGATGCTCCTTCTCGGACAGAAGCTCGGGAAGCTCCCTTCCTCACCATCCCGAAACTCGCCAAAGAATGGTTTCGTCGTTATCTCCGATATGCTATGGTATGATCCCCAAAAAGCTGCTTGCAGAAAAACGCCATTATGGGGTTAATCGGGTATCAGTCCGTTGCTCTGTTAGCTCTATCTGACCTGCGCTTTATCAGGTAAATGACGAGGAATACTACAGCCATTACAGCCACGAAGCCAAGGACAATCCAGAAGGAGTACCCAGGTCCCATATCTTTGAACCCAAGCCTGGCCAAGGTTCCCAGGATGATTAATGTTCCATCGTAGACGATTGAAGAAAATATGATGGCCAGTACCAGCTTATAGTAACGGACGCGCATTGTGCCAGCAGCCACCGAGGACACCTGCATCAGACCCAGGGTTAATCTGGCCCCAGTTATCACCAGTACTGGCCATCTACCCAGCCTATTCTGAAATCGCTCAAGATTGCGCCGCAGGAATTTGGAGCGTTTACCGACCCAGTCTACGAACCTCGGTCCCAGCAGCCGACTTACCCAATAAACAATGCCGGTTCCCATCAGTCTGCCACCCCATATCATCAGGATGATAAGGAGCACCGGCCATGAGAATGCCCCCATTTTGTAGGTGGTGAAAAACAGAATAGTGTCAAGTGCGAACGGAAATGGAATCCCGATGTCGGCTGATACGGTTAAGAAGAATAGAGCTGCCAGTCCCGCGGGATTATCAACGCTTATGGAAGTAGCCAGTGTAGCAAGTGCTCCGTTTATCCAGTCAATCATGGTACGACTCAAGCTATTGTTGCATAAAATGTAGAGAGGAACAATGCTTTACTGTAATGCGATTGGATTGCCTGGCTAGGCTATAGCTTCACGTTTAGAACGTGCCGAGCTCTCTATAGTAGAATATGGTTGCATAGACCTATACTGGTATAACACTTACGGAGAGAGCTAATGCCAAAAGCGGTGCCACCCCGGTGCGTTCTAATATTCTGGCCTGTGGCGGACAGACTTCTGAGGGTAATCGAGCATATCAGCCCGCTGAAGGCCGATGGTGACGGCATCATTCGCTTCAGCCTTCGCCACTACAAAGGCGTCACCAGAGTGCTAAATGACGGCTCTGAAGTAAAGGCCGGAGACACAATCATGGAGCTTCATTTGAACAACGAATGGTTTAGAAGAAGGCGCCAGCTGAACTTGAGCGCCTCTCAATCGGCCCGGGAATTCCTTGGTTGCCTGGAGCGAGACCTGCGCTTTCTAGGCGAGCAAGTGGCCAGCGGGATGTTTGGCAATAATATTGCAGCGCTCCATGGCAGCACCATCTTGCACGTAGCCGCCAGACGACTGGGGTTTCAGGTTGATGAACTGCCCGATAGCTTGTGGAAAAAGGGAGCTCGCTTCTACATGGCCGGGTTGATGCAAGTCTATCATTTGCGGGGAGACGACGTATCTGGACTCAGAGAAAAGCCCTGGGAGCTAAAAGAAGTCTGGCTTTCCAGGGCGGCGCTTTTGAGCAAGTACGGGCCAAAACATGAGTGAGTCCGCCTGGATGCCCTAGCTGCCTTGCTAAGCTGAAAGTTCCTCTTCTGACTTCAGAAGCTCAGGTATGGTGACAAATTCAAAGCTTCTCTCCATGAGGGTCTCAATGACAAAGGGCAGAGCTTGGAGCATGTGGCTGCGATCGTATCTTAGCCTCGTATCACGGCCATCATGCAGGACAATTACTCCGCCTGGCTTTGCCCGCCTAAGAATAGCCAGTACAATCTCCTCGCCGGACTTCTCTGCATTCCAGTCGCCGGTCATGTTGTCCCAGGTAACTACGGTGTAGCCGAGGTTGCGAACAGCTCGCATAAGCCAGGGAGTACGAAAGCCGTGAGGAGGACGAAAAAGCGTGGGCTCACGTCCAGTGCACTCATAGATTGCCTGATGGGCCATCTTAATGTCACGAGCCACCGTCTTTCCCCGTCTCAGGCATAGCGACTTGAGGTGATGGTATGAGTGATTACCAATCGCATTTCCGGCAGTCACTATCCGCCGGCAGGTCTCAGGATAACGCCGGGCATTTTGTCCAATGATGAAGAAGGTCGCTTTTATTCCATATTGCTCGAGTATGTTGAGAACTTGAGAGGTGTAGGGCTCGTTTGGGCCATCGTCAAATGTCAGTGCGACCCGAAGACGATTGCGGTCGCCGTTAGACAATACCTTGCCATAAAACCGGGAGCGAGGGTTGACACCGTGGTAGGCAAACAGAGTACTCACAACACCAATATCAAAAACGTAAATGAGTCTTCCAATTGCCTCGAACGCAGGGCTGATATTCAACCAGAATAACCCAAAGAACAGGGCAACATACACCCAGGATGCTCTAACTCTCTGCCAGGAGAAACTGGCAACGACTGTTTGCCAGGCCTTGGACGGCCAGTTTTCCAGCTCTTCGGGAATCGGCGTATGCCAGAAAAGGACTGTGAAGTAGTCCACCGTCCAGTTCCAGTATTGGTTCACTATGCCTATCCTCTTCAAGCGACGGGCTGAAGTGAGGACAAAGAGCCGGGGCATAACGCGTCCCTTGCCAGCCTTCTTCAACCTCAGGGAAAGCTCGTACTCCTCGCCATAGAATTTGATGCTGGTATCAAATCCGCCCACCTGCCAGAATGCTGAGCGTCGCACGGCGAAGTTACACCCCCATATAGCACTGCCCTTCCTAAAAACCTTGCGGAAAAGCTGGTCCGTGATAATGCTGAAGAGATTCCCAATGTGGGAGGTAATCTTGCTGAACTTGCCGGCATCGCAGTAGGCGTAGGGTCCACTTAGGACCACTATCTCTGGCTCACAGAGGAAGCGCCACACGATGGTCGAAAGCCAGTGGGTTGGTGCCCGAGTGTCGGCATCGATGAAGGCGATGATTTTACCTGTGGCTACCTCGGCACCTTTTTGTCGGGCGCAGGCAGGACTTCGCTTACCTTCGTAAACAACTTTGGCTCCCCAATCGCGAGCTATCTTGGCGGTATTGTCCGTGCTGGCATTGTCAACTACGACGACCTCGTACTCGGCGGCATAGTCCTGGTTCTTTATAGACTCCAAGCACGAAAGCAGGTAGTTTTCCTCGTTATAAGCTGGTATGACCACCGACACGAAGGGTGGCCCCTGAGGGCTGTTTACGTGTGCCTCCGCTATCTTGCCCTCACCCGTCGCTGCTCAATGGTGGAGTACATCGTTATACGATATATTATATCACCTTTGTCAAGACCCGCTATTGGCACGGCCGCATAGCATATAGGCGCCAGGTAGATTGCGTCTTTCATCTTCCGCGTGGGGGTGGCAGAAAGGAACTACTTCGTAAGGCTTGACGAGATAGACTAAATGACGGTATCTTGTGGCTACCTATGACTATCCGATTTCAGCCCGCTACCCGGGAGCGGGTCTTGCATGTGTCGTGGCAGAATCGAGGAGACTTCACTCCGTAGGGAAGGATGTAGAGTGAGAAATTACATCCTGGCTGTTGACCAGGGTACCACAGGGACAACAGCACGTATTGTCGACCGTGACGGCGTCATACGCGGGCGTGGTTACACTAGGATCCCCCAGTACTATCCCAAGCTAGGCTGGGTGGAGCATGACCCCTCGGAGATCTGGACGCAGACTTCGCAGGCAATTAGCCAGGCCAAGCATGATGCCGGGATTGAGAATACTGATATTGCCGCCATAGGCATTACCAACCAGCGTGAGACGACCATACTCGTAGATAGAGTAACTGGAGAGGCTATAGGGCGGGCTATCGTGTGGCAATGCCGCAGAACGGCAGACAGGTGCGAGCAGCTTAAAGCACAGGGACTGGCCAAGATCATCCATGACAAGACTGGCCTGGTAATCGATGCGTACTTTTCGGCAACAAAGATACAGTGGTTGCTGGAGAACTTGCCCGGGATGCGAGAGCGGGCAGAGCGGGGTGAGATTCTATTCTGTAACGTGGATGCCTGGTTGCTCTGGAAACTCAGCAATGGCAGAGTACATGCCACCGATTTCTCCAATGCGTCTCGCACCATGCTGTTCAATATCAATACTTTAGATTGGGATGACGAACTTCTGCGACTTTTCGACATTCCGCGTTCTATGCTACCAGATGTTTACCCCTCGATTAGCATTTTTGGTTATACCGAGGATGGGATTCCCATTGCTGGAGTAGCCGGCGACCAGCAGGCGGCCTTGTTTGGCCAGGCATGCTATCGGCCTGGTATGACTAAGGTGACGTATGGCACAGGCGCTTTTGTGCTCATGAACATAGGGAAGAAACCTGTCATAGCCAGACACGGTCTACTGACTACTGTGGCTTGTAGCCCTGATGGGAAGGCAGAGTACGCTTTGGAAGGCAGTGTATTTATTGCCGGGGCAGCTATCCAATGGCTGCAGGATTTAGGATTAATCAGAGACGCGGGGGAGTCAGAGCAACTGTCAATGTCAATAAAGGATACCGGTGGTGTGTATCTGGTACCTGCTTTTGTCGGCCTGGGTGCACCTCACTGGGACATGTATGCGCGTGGTACACTCGTCGGGCTGACTCGTGGTAGCGGCAGAGCCCAGGTTGTCAGAGCTGCTGTGGAGTCCATCGCCTATCAGGTGACGGACGTTTTGGAGGCGATGGCGGCTAACTCAGGTCTTGGGCTGGGGGAGATACGGGTGGATGGTGGAGCTGCGACTAACAACTTCCTGGCACAATTCCAGGCCGACGTCGCCGGGGTAGAAGTATACCGACCAAAGATGTTGGAGACGACGGCTCTAGGAGCAGCTTATCTCGCTGGCCTGGGGATAGGGTTTTGGAAATCTGGTCGGGATATAGAAGCACTGCGGCAAGTAGGTCAACAGTTCACTCCACGTATGGAAGCCGCAGAACGCCAGGCGCTGCGCCGTGGTTGGGAGAGAGCATTAGAACGGGCCAAGGGCTGGCTCATAGCAGAAGAATAAAGGTGAGGTACCAGAGCCTGCTCTGCACGCAGAGGTCAGGGGTTCGAATTCCCTCAGCTTCTCAAGAATTCCTGTCTTGAGTGCTCACGACGCAAGCTGGACTCGGACAGGAGCCCGCTCGAAATCGGCGGCAGCCATCAAAGTCCGTGGACGAAGCCTGGCCAGGGCAGCCACAAACCGGTCAGGTATGATTTCTAGACGAGTGTTGTAGAAGGTAGCAGTGTTGTTGAAGTAATCGCGGGCCAGGGCAATTCGCTGCTCCGCATCTGTCAGTGCTTGCTGTAGTCGTAAGAAAGATTCGTTGGCTTTCAAATCCGGATACCGCTCAATTATCACCTTCAACATCGGCGCCATCCCTTTGAAATCAGGGCCTGCCACGCCGGGTGGTGTTGCCTGCGTCTGCGTGCGTATTTCTGCCAGCAGCTTCTGTATTTCGCTTTCGTAGGCGCGGTACCCTCTGACAGTCTCCACCAGATTGGAAATCAGGTCATACCGTCGCTTGAGTTGCACATCTACCTGCGACCAGCCTTGCTCAACCATATGATGGAGATTGATAAGACTGTTATACACAGCCCAAACCCAGTCGAGTAACAGTGCGACAAGGAATGCGCCAGCGGCGGTGACAAGCGGTTGCCAGGCAACATTTGCCTTCACCAGCATGCTCCAG
>Ga0153915_10004669_pt1 | contig 12660 bp, 12 predicted proteins | sample Opewatmetagenome_2_FD_107003 | JGI IMG/M metagenome (GOLD analysis project Ga0153915, IMG submission 107003) | Freshwater wetland microbial communities from Ohio, USA - Open water 3 Core 3 Depth 3 metaG | ecosystem: Environmental > Aquatic > Freshwater > Wetlands | place: USA: Ohio, Lake Erie... | reverse complement strand
GCGGCGGTGTTGACCAGCGCGTTGAGGATCGGCCAGTCGGCGATGGCATCGGACCCGTCGCGCATCCCCTCCGTCTCGCGATACGGGCTTGCCACGGAACCGGCGTCCAGGTGGTCCCGGCCGATCACGATCGGCGCGGCCAGCTCTCCTGAACGCACCATCTCGTTGATCCGCAGCCCGGCACGGGCGCGCTCCCCGTAGCCGAGCCAGCAGATCCGCGCCGGCAGCCCCTGGAACGGGACCCTGGCCTCCGCCAGGCGCAGCCATCGGTGCAGGCTGGCGTTCTCGGGGAAGAGCTCGGCCAGGGCCGCATCGGTCTTCAGGATGTCGTTGGGATCGCCCGACAGGGCGGCCCAGCGAAAGGGCCCCTTTCCCTCGCAGAAGAGCGGTCGGATGAAGGCCGGCACGAAGCCGGGGAAGTCGAAGGCATCGGCCACGCCGGCGTCCCGCGCGAAATTGCGGATGTTGTTGCCGTAGTCGAAGACGACCGATCCGGACCGATGGAAGGCGAGCATCGCCCGCACGTGATCGGCGATGGAGGCCAGCGAGCGGCGGGTGTAGTCGGCGGGATCGCGCTCGCGCAGCGCCAGCGCGTCGGCGAGCGGCATGCCGCCCGGCACGTATCCACCCAGCGGATCGTGGGCGCTGGTTTGGTCGGTGACGACGTCCGGGTGCCAGCCGCGGCGGGCCAGCTCGGGCTCGACCTCCGACGCGTTGGCGATCAGCGCGATGCTCCGCGCCTCGCCGGCGGCGCGCCAGGCATCGACCTTGCTCACGGCCTCGTCCAGGTCGGTTGTCATCTCGTCGACGTAGCCGGCCCTGTGCCGCCGCTCGGCGCGGGCGGGGTCGACCTCGACGGCCAGCACCGCCCCTTCGTTCATGGTCACCGCCAGCGGCTGTGCGCCGCCCATACCGCCGAGGCCGGCAGTCAGGGTGGCGGTTCCCTTCAGGCTGCCACCGAAATGCTGGCGGGCGCACTCGGCGAACGTCTCGTAGGTGCCCTGGATGATCCCCTGGGTGGCGATGTAGATCCACGACCCGGCGGTCATCTGGCCGTACATCGTCAGCCCCGCGCGCTCCAGCTCGCGGAACTGCTCCCAGGTTGCCCAGTGGGGGACCAGCATGGCGTTCACGATCAGGACGCGCGGGGCGTCGGGCGTGGTGCGAAAGACGCCCACCGGCTTCCCGCTCTGGACAAGCAGCGTCTCATCGTTCTCGAGGCGCCGCAGCTCGCGCACGATGGCGTCGAACGCCTCCCAGCTGCGCGCCGCCCGCCCGGTGCCCCCGTACACGATCAGGTGGTCGGGATCCTCGGCGACGTCGGGGTCGAGGTTGTTCATCAGCATCCGCAGAGCCGCCTCCTGGCCCCAGCCCTTGCACGAGAGCTGCGTGCCGTGTGGGGCGCGAACCGGACGCGGGCCCGACCTGGGAGCAGTCGCCGTCATGCGGCCGATCATACGCCGGGCTCCGGCTCGCTCTCACACGGCGGGACTTGCGGGTGTCGGTTGGCGCCGTCAGGTTGCGCGCGTATCCTCGCTCGCATGCCGTCGCCGACCTGGATTGGCCGCTGGCGGGGGCGCCTCAAGGGCGATCCGCTTCCCTGGCTGCTTGACGACGCCGAGCCCGCCGTCCGGCACCGTGTGCTCCGCGAGCTGCTCGACCGCGCGCCGGATGACGCTGCGGTGATCGAGGCGCAGGCCCAGGCCATGGCGACCGATCCGATCGCCGCGATCCTGGCCGCCCAGGACCCCGAGGGCTGGTGGGTCAGGCCGGGCGGCGGCTACAGCCCGAAGTATGCCAGCACCGTCTGGTCGCTCATCTTCCTCGACCAGCTGGGAGCCGATGGCGCCGATCCCCGCATCCGCACCGCGTGCGAGTACCTGCTCCAGCACACTGCGGCGCCGAACGGTGGCCTGTCATGCGTGAGCGGTGCTCACCGCCCGACCTCGTCGAGCGTCCTCCACTGCCTGAACGGGAACCTGGTGCGCGCCCTCATCGGCTTCGGGTGGCTGCCGGACCCGCGCGTGCAGGCGGCGCTGGCCTGGGAGGCGGCCGCCATCACTGGCGAGGGAGAGATCCGGTTCACCCGCTCGACGACCAGCGGGCCAGGCTTTCGCTGCTCGATCAACGAGCGCCTGCCCTGCGGCTGGGGTGCGGTGAAGGCGGTCCTGGCCCTGGCCCGGGTCCCTGTTCCCGAGCGAACGCCGGCGGTCTCGCGGGCCCTCGATGCCGGGGTCGAGTTCCTGCTGTCGGTGGACCCGGCCACCGCGCGCTACCCGATGGGCTGGGGCAACACCGAGCCGAACCGGAACTGGTTCAAGCTGGGCTTCCCGAGCGGGTACATCGCGGACGTCCTGCAGGTCATGGAGGCGGTGGCCGAGGCGGGTGCCGGCGCCGACCCACGGCTGGCGAACGCGGTCGAATGGCTGCTCGATCAGCAGGACGCGGAGGGCCGCTGGCGGAACCAGTACCGCTATTCCGGGAAGATGCACGTCGATATCGACCGCGGCCATGGGCCGAGCCGCTGGGTCACCCTGCGCGCCTGCCGCGTGCTGAAGATGGTTGCAGCGGCATAAGCCTCCGGGGCCTAGTCGTCGCCGAAGGGGTTCGGGCGCCTGGGGCGCTCCGGCAGGCGGAAGAGGTCATCCTCGCTCGGCCCCTTGGGTAGGGGCAGTGGCCATGCGTCGCCCTCGTCGGCCGGCCTGGCGCGGGAGAGGAGATCGCCCCAGCCGACCTCGGTCGTGCCGCTCTCCAGCTCGCGACGGTAGGCGGGGTAGCGCTCGTCGCCCGCGGCATGGACGAAGCCAGTGGCCGCGTAGATAGAGGCCGGGCCTGGCGAGTGCGACCAGGGGTCGGGAACGCCTTCCGGGTACGCCTCGACGGCGATGATCCCGCGTCGGTCGAGCTCGCCGCACACGGCGGCCAGCAGCGCACCGGCGACCTCCTCGCGCGGATCTTCGGTGGCGGGCACCTGCAGGCAGGTGATCACCCAGGGGGCAGGCGAGTCGGGGAGCGACGAGTAGCGATCGCGGATCGCCTGGGCGCGCGGATAGGCGGAGATCGGTCCGAACTGCGCCCAGCCGACGGCGACACGGCCGCCGTTGGCATCGGTCCGCCAGGCGAGCATGCCGTAGGCCCCCGCCAGCCGCCTGCCGGCCAGCAGGCGCGACAGCTTCAGCTCGCGGCCTGCAGCCGAGTCCGGCCGGTCGCGATGGCCGTCCAGGCGCTCCCAGTAGTCGCACGTCTGGCAGCGCCTGCCGACGCCTGACGGCGCGGGGATCGCGTCGAAGGAATCCTCGTCGACCAGCTCGAAGGTGAGCTCCGAGGCGGGCATCGATCAGCCTTCGTCGGCGGCGGCCAGCAGATCGCCGCTGCGCAGCAGCTCCCGGATCGCGGCGATGTCCGGCGCCGGAGGCCGGTCCGCACCCAGGTGGGGGACCCGCGCGCGGAGCCTGGCATGCGCTCGGCCAAGGGGTGGCGCGGGCGCGACCGGAGCGCGGAAGTCGAGCCCCTGGGCGGCGCACAGCGCCTCGATGGCCAGCACCGCCTCGGTGCCGTCGAGGACCTCGCGCAGGTGAAGCGCTCCAGTGGCTCCCATGCTGACGTGGTCCTCCTGGTTGGCGCTGGTGGGAATGGTGTCGACCGATGACGGATGGCTCAGCGTCTGCATCTCGTTGACGAGGGCGGCCGCGGTGTACTGCACGATCATCAGCCCGCTCTGCAGCCCCGGCGCCTCCGACAGGAAGGGCGGCAGCCCGGAGAGGTGGGCGTCCACCAGGCGAGCGGTGCGTCGCTCGGAGATGGAGGCCAGCTCGGCCAGCGCGATCTTGGCGTAGTCGATCGCCAGCGCCAGCGGCTCCCCGTGGAAATTGCCGCCGGACACGATCCGGCCCTCGGGAAGGACGAGCGGGTTGTCAGTGACCGCGTTGAGCTCCACCGTGAGCACCCGCTCCAGCTGATCCAGCGCGTCACGCACCGCGCCGTGGACCTGGGGCATGCAGCGCAGCGAGTAGGCATCCTGCACCCGATGGGCGCTCGACCGATGGCTCTCGCCAATGCCGCTGCCGGTCAGCAGCGATCGCAGGTGGGCCGCCACCGCGACCTGGCCCGGGTGCGGGCGGGCAGCGATCAGTGCCTCGTCGAAGGCGGCCGCGGAGCCCTCCATCGCCTCGAGGCTCATGGCGCCGATCACGTCGGCCGCACCGGCCAGCTGCATCCCGTCGTGCAGGGCCAGGGTGGCGAGCGCGGCCATCAGCTGCGTGCCGTTGAGAAGCGCCAGGCCCTCCTTGGGTCCGAGCTCGAGCGGGGTCAATCCCGCCGCGCGAAGCGCGTCACCGCCCGGACGCGTGCCATCAGCGGTGACCACCTCGCCCTCGCCGATGAGGACGTTGGCCAGGTGGGCCAGCGGGGCGAGGTCGCCGCTGGCTCCCACGCTGCCGCGCGACGGGATGAGCGGATGGACGCCGGCGTTGAGCATCCCGCACAGCAGCGCGGCCAGCTCGGGGCGCACGCCCGAGAGGCCCACTGCCAGGCCGTTGGCGCGCAGCAGCATCATGGCCCGCACCACCTCGACCGGCAGCGGCTCGCCGACTCCGGCGGCATGCGAGCGCACCAGGTTGCGCTGCAGCTCGGCCACCTGCTCCGGCTCGACCCGCACATTGGCCAGGTCGCCGAATCCGGTGGTCACCCCGTAGACCGCCTGCCCCTCGCCGACGACCCGGGTGATGACCGCCAGCGAGGCACGCATGCGGTCCGCGGCCTCAGCCGCGAGCGCGACCGTTCTTCCACCTCGGGCCACGGCCACCACGTCGGCGACGGACAGGTCGCGGCCGGTGAGCTGGAGCGGCGCGGGCGGGGCAGGCTGCATGGCGCGGCTCCTCAAGGTACGGTTGCGGACCACTCCGTGGGCCGATCGGCCGGTCGGAGGGGCCGTTGGGCGACCCTATACTACGCAGCGTGCGACGCCTCCCGGACCCCTCGATCCCCTCGGGCGCGGGTGCGGAATCGAGGGAGCGCTCCGGCAGCGCCATCCCCAGCCCGGCGTTCGCCTTCCTGCTGACCCTGATCATGCTGCCGAGCCTCTTCTGGCTCGTGACACTCAAGCGCACCACCGATCACACGGTGCCCGAGGAATGGCTCATGGCCAACATCGTCCCGCCGCTGCACGCCTGGGTCGCGCGCGTTGCGCCGCCGATCGACTCGATCCTGATCGGCGTCAGCGGGCTCGGATCCGGCTGGTTCGTGGCCCTGGCCTTTGCGGTCAGCGGCCTCTTCGCCCTGTGGCGCGGCCGCACCGACCTCGCCCTGGTGATGGCGGCCGGGACGCTTGCCTTCCCGATCGAGTGGGCGCTCAAGTACTTCACCGCCATCCCGGAGATCAGCCTCGGGACGCTCGGAAACGCCCTCTTCAACGTGAATGGCATCGGCCTCGACGACATCGCCGACTTTCCCGCGGGGCATGCCCTGCGTGCGACCGTGTTCTACGGCCTCGCCGCCTTCTGCATCGCGCGCACGACCTCCAGCCGCCGAACCGGGATGCTGGCCTACGGGGTGGCGGTCGGGCTCATCGGCGCCATCAGCCTGATTCGAATCTACCTCGGCGCCCATTACCCGATGGACGTGCTGGGCGGCTGGATGGCCGGCGGCGCGCTCGTGTCGATCATCGTCGCCGTCCACATCCTGGCGGTCGACGAACGGACGCGCGCCTAGCCGATGCTCGAGCTGATCGACCGCACCGTCATCCCGTTCATCCTCTCCCTCTACGACAAGGTCGGCTACGCCGGGGTGGCATTCGCCGTCGCGCTGGAGACCTTCGTCCCGATCGTGCCGTCGGAGGTGATCGTGCCGATGGCGGGCTGGAAGGTGAGCCAATCGGCCGCCGATCCCGCGGTCCTCGAACCGCTCAGCGGCCTTCCCTGGAACTTTGTGCTGGCCCTCCTGGTCGCCACGGTCGGTGCGCTGGCGGGCTCACTGGCCGGCTACCTGATAGGAGCCTGGGGCGGGCGTCCGCTGCTCGATCGCTACGGGCGTTACGTGCACATCCGCCCCGACGACCTCGACCGGGCCGATGCGTGGTTCGCCCGCTACGGCGACCGCGCCGTCTTCTTCGGCCGGCTGGTCCCCCTGCTGCGGGCGCTGATCAACTATCCCGCCGGCGTGGCGCGCATGCCGGTCGGCCGATTTCTGCTCTTCTCGGCGCTCGGTTCCCTTCCGTGGAACGCGGCGCTCCTGTACGGCGGCTACCTGCTCGGGGAGAACTACCGCGGGCTGTACGACGCCGTCCGCCCGTACGAGCTGCCGATCTACGTGGCCGTGCTGCTCGGTGGTGCCTGGGTCATCTACCGGTGGGTCCGGGGACGCGGTTGACCGCTCATCCCAACGGTGGCAGGCTAGCGGGCAACTGAACGAATTCATCGCCTTCGGGGCGGGGTGAGATTCCCCACCGGCGGTCGGTCCCATCCGTGGGGCCAGCCCGCGAACCCCGTCGGGCTCGGGCGCCTGGGAGAGGTGCCCGGGGCGATCTCGACGGGGCCGACCTGACCCGGCGCGCGCGATGCGTGCCGGCAGACAGGGCCGACGGTCACAGTCCGGATGGGAGAAGGCGACCGCGAGCGTTCTTCCGACGCAGCGATGTGGTGGTGGCGCCTGCCCTCGGGCAGGGTCGCGGGCCCTCGCTGGCGGAGAGCGACCCGCTGCGATGCCCCGGAGCGCTGCATTCGCGAACGACAAGCGACGAGGGCATGGTGATTCGGGCAAGCGATCGTTCCAGCGTACGGCCGGCGACTCCGGGGCCGGAGTCGGGGCTTCCGGTCACCGTGCGCGACGTGAGGGTCTCGTTTCCGACCCGCGGTGGCGGCCGCCTGGTGGCCCTGGACGAATTCAGCATGGAGGTGCCGGCCGGCAGCGTCACCGCGCTGATCGGGCCGAACGGCTGTGGCAAGAGTACCGCGCTGCGGGTGATCGCCGGCCTGTTGACCCCCGACCGAGGGACGGTCGAGCTGGACGGTGGGGCCGCCCCGCATCCCGGAGACGGCAGGGTCGGTCTCGTCTTCCAGCAGCCCCGGCTGATCCCATGGCTCAGTACCATCGACAACGTCGCGCTGCCGTTGACGCTGGCGCGCGTCGCGCCCGACGAGCGCCGTACCAGGGCAGCCGAGGCGCTGTCTCGCGTCGGCCTCGCAGCCGCGGTCCAGGCCCGACCGCGCGAGCTCTCCGGGGGCATGGCCCAGCGGGCCGCGCTGGCTCGCGCCCTGGTGAGCGACCCGCCGCTCCTGCTCCTCGACGAGCCCTTCTCCGCGCTCGACGCGCTGACCCGCGAGGCCTTCGACAGCGAGCTCCAGGTGCTGTGGATGGAGCGTCCGCTGACCGTGCTGCTGGTGACCCACGCGGTCTCGGAGGCGGTGCGGCTGGCCGACCGGATCGTGGTGCTCACCTCGCGCCCCGGTCGCGCCGCGACCATCGTCCCGGTGAATCTGCCGCGCCCGCGGCCGGTGGCCCTGGCCGGCGATCCCCAGGCCGCCGCCATCGAGGCCCAGGTGCGCGATGCGCTCGCCGAGGTTCGTCCCGCCGAGCTGGTCTCCTGGACGGAGGGCGTGGCGTGATGCCGGGACGATGGCGCCGCCCGCTTGCATCGCTCGCCAGCCTGGCCGCTTTCCTGGTCGCCTGGAAGGTGGTGACCGTGCTGACCGGCACGCCCGACTACATCCTGCCCGCCCCCGAGGTGGTGGTTGACCGCGGCGTGCGGGCGATCAGCAGCGGGATCCTGTGGCCGCACCTGACCGCCACCCTGGCCGAAGTGGTGCTCGGCTTCGGCGCCGGCGCCCTGGCGGCGGTCGCGGTTGGGCTGGCGCTCGGCAAGAGCGTGGTGGTGGAGCGGGCGCTGTCCCCGTACATCGTGGCCGCGCAGGCGATCCCGATCCTTGCGCTGGCGCCGCTGCTCGACATCTGGTTCGGTGGCGGGCTGGCTGCCCGCGTCCTGGTCTGCGCCCTGATCGTCTTCTTCCCGATCGCCATCGCCACCATGGTCGGGATCCGCTCGACCGATCCGCAGCTGACCGAGCTGCTTCGTTCGCTGGGCGCCACCCGCGGTGACCTCATCAGCCGGCTGGAGATCCCGTCGGCGCTGCCGGTGATCTTCGGCGGCCTGCGGGTCGGGGTCACCCTGGCGGTGGTCGGCGCGGTGGTGGCGGAATGGGCGGGAGCCAGCACCGGGCTCGGCGTGCTGATCAACATCGCCAATCAGGGCCTGTTCGATACCCCCCTCATGTTCGTGGCCCTCGTCTGGCTGGCGGCCATCGGCCTGGTCTTCCATGGCCTGGTGGTCGCCGCTGAACGCCGGCTGGTTGCCGATCGCTGAAAGGAAGCTCCATGACCGCTCCCCGTCGCGTCTCGATCCTCGTCCTGACCGGGCTGCTGCTGGCCGCCTGTGCAGCGCCGTCTGCGACCGTCCACCCATCGGCCAGCGCGACCGCGTCGGCTGCGCCGCTTCGCGCGGTGCGACTCCTGCTCGGGTTCCAGCCAGACGTGCAGTTCTCGCCGTTCTACCTCGCCCAGCAGGCGGGCTACTACGCCGATGCCGGCTTCAAGGTCACGATCGAATACAAGAGCGACGCTGACGTGGTGCGGCTGGTGGCGGACGGGCAGGCCGAGTTCGGGGTCGCCGATGCGACCGACGTCATGATCTCGCGTACCTCTGGGATCCCGATCAAGTACGTGTCGACCCTTTACGACCTCTTCCCGGTGGCCCTCATCGGGCCGAAGGGAGATGTGCCCGGGCCGACGAACCTGGCCTCGCTGGCCGGCAAGCGGATCGGCACGCCGGGCACGTACGGCTCGTCCTGGCACGCTCTGCTGGCCATCCTTGACGCCGCCGGCCTCAAGGAGACCGATGTGAAGATCCGCGAGTACCCGACCTTCAACCAGGTCGACGGTTTGCTCAACGGCGACGTTGACCTGATCACCGGCTTCCGCAACAACGAGCCGCTGCAGCTGGCAGCCCACGGCATGGCGGTCGACATGCTTACGGTGGAGGACGTCGCTCCGCTGCCTGGCCCCGGGATGATCGTCGGAGATCAATTGCTCGCCGCCGAGCCCGGCAGCGTGGCGGCCTTTGCCGCGGCCACCCTCCGGGCCCAGACGGCGATCACCGCCAACCCGCAGATTGGCCTGGATGCGGCGATCGCGGTCGAGCCCACCATCGGGGCGGACCGTGCCACCGCGCTGGCCGTGCTGCGGGCAACGATCGACCTGTGGCGCGGAAGCGGATCGGCGCCCACCGGCGCGATCGACCAGGGGGTGTGGGAGAAGGGTTACGCCACCATGCGCCGGCTCGGGCTGATCGACGGCTCGGTCCCGCTGGCCGAGATGATCAGGGGCGTTCTGACGGGCGGTTGACGGCCGGCTTGGGGAGCGCATACCGGTCGAGCGCAGGCTCAGACTCGGCCGCCTGGCGCTCCGCGGCCTCCACGACCTGGCTGAGCAGCATCATGGTGGTGACCGGGCCGACGCCACCGGGGACCGGCGTGATGGCGGCCACCACGGGGCGCACCGCGGCGTAATCGACGTCGCCGACGATCCCGTCGGCCGTGGTATTGATGCCGCAATCGATCACCACCGCGGAGCGGTTGACCATGTCTGCGCGCAGCAGGTGCGGCGTCCCGGCCGCGACCACCAGGATCTCGGCGCGGCGGGTCTCGCGCGCCAGGTTGCGGGTCCGCCGGTGGCAGACCAGGACGCTGGCATCGGCGGCCAGGAGGAGCGCCGCGGTCGGCCGGCCGACCACCGCCGAACGGCCGATCACCACCGCCCGGCGTCCGGCGATCGGGATCTCGTAGCTGCGCAGGATGGCCATGACCGCGAGCGCGGTGGCCGGCACGAAGGTGCGCTCGCCGCGCGCGGTTCGCCCGGCGTTCACCGGCGTCGCGCCATCCACGTCCTTCCGCGGGTCGATCAGGGCGACCACCGCGCCGGCGTCGAGATGCGCGGGCGCCGGCTGGGCGACCACGATTCCAGACACGCTCGGATCACGGTTCAAGGCGCCGATGCGGGCGGCCAGGTCGGAGAGCGCCACCCCTGCCGGGGGCGCGACCTCGTAGGTCTCGATCCCGACGCTGCGGGCGGCCCGGGTGAGGCTGCCCGCATAGACCGCCGAGGGACCACGCTCGTCGAAGCGGATGATCGCCAGCCGCGGAGCTGCCCCGCTCCGGTCATGGAGCTCGGCGACCCGGTCCGACAGGTCGCGCCACAGCCGCGAGGCGACCGCGCGACCGTCGAGGATGCGCGCCGTCATGACGGCAGCAGCCTGGCGTCGACGGCGGCGAGGGCGGCGCGCTCGCGCTCGTCGGCGATCGCCTCCAGCCGCACCAGCTCTGGTGGCGCGCTCTCGCGCAGAGGCTCGTCCGCCGGAAGGTAGGGAAGGTTGATGCGCACGTTCAGCAGCGCCCCGCGCAGCGCGGCGCCCGAGAGCTGCGCCGCGACGCCCGCGTCGCTGACGGCGTTGCGATTGCCGATCGGCGCGATCCGGGAAGCCAGCTCGAGGACCTCGGCGGCCACGTTGGCCACCTGCAGCGGCACGCGTGCTGCCGCGATCATGGCGGTCCGCAGGGCCGCCGCGCGAGCCTCTCGCTGTGGCTCGGTCTCCCTGGGCATGCGGCGCGCGGCGACCACGGACTGGTAGGCGCTGGCGTCCTCCTCGGCAAGCGCAAGGAGGAGCTGGCGGCGTTCCAGCGCCGCGGCGAGCAGCTCGCGCACCGTGAGCTCGTGCTCGCTGTAGTCAGCGCGACCGATCGTCAGCTCGGCGACCATCGCCACCAGGGCGGCGCCCATCGCGCCGGCGATGGCGGCCACGCTGCCGCCGCCGGGGACCGGGTCGCTCGAGGAGAGCCGATCGAGCAGGGTGTGGAGGGGAAGGTCGGTCAGCTTGTCGGAATAGGCCATGCGCAGGTGCCTCACAGGGTGCCGTCGCGTCGCGGCGAACCGGGCGGAGACGACGCCAAGATTGTAGGGGCTAGACTCTGGCGCCATGAACGAGACCGGCTGGCGGATCGTGCTCATCACTACCGTGCCCCCGGTCGCCCAGTCGCTGGTCTCATTCCTTCGCGAATCCGGACATGAGCCGGTTGCAGTGCTGAGCGCCCGATGGACCGGGACTCCTCGGGCCGACCGTCCGCCGATGGATGACCAGGCGGCGCCGGCGGGGCTCGACCTCCTCCTGGCCCGCGACAAGTGGTCGATCGAGCCACTCTTGCGCGCCGAGCGTCCCGACCTGGTCCTGTGCTGGGGCTTCCCGTGGCGCATTCCGCTCGCCGCGCTGCAGGTGCCGCGGCTCGGCTCGGTGAACTGCCACCCGGCCTTCCTGCCCCGCCATCGCGGGCCGATCCCCCTGGCCTGGGCGTTCCGCGAGGGCGACAGCCAGTTCGGCGTCACCTGGCATCGGATGGACGCCGAGCTGGATACCGGGTCGATCCTCGCCCAGGCCACCGTACCGATGCAGGACGACGACTTCAGCATCGACGTGGTCGGGCCGCGCATCGGCGCGGTGGCAATCGGCCTCCTGCCCACCGTCCTGGCCCGCGTGGCGGCCGGCGATCCTGGCGATCCGCAGCCGACCAACGGCGCGACCTGGGCCGGCCATTTCGGAGACGACTACGCCACCGTCGACTGGTCCTGGCCGGCGCGGCGGATCCACGACCAGGTGCGAGCCTGGGCCTTCACCTTCGGGCTCTCGCCGGTGGTCGGGCCGGTGGCGGGACTCGATGGTGGTCGAGTCCGGCTGGTCCGGACTTCCCTGATCGATCCGGGTGGGGGCGCCCGTCGAGTCGAGAGCGGCGACGGCCCGCTGTGGGTGGTCGAGTCCGAGCCGCTCGACTGACAGGACGGACTAGGCGGCGGGCTCGAGCGCGTCGATGAACCAGCGGCGGGTGCGCGGGTCGAAGACGAGGGAGGCCTGGCCCGCATCGGTCTCGACCAGGTAGGTGATGCGCGGGCCACGCCCGACCGGGTAGGCGGCGGTCTCGTCTCGCACCGTGTCGACCGCGGTGACCCTCAGCCGGCGGTCCGCGAAACGAACGGCGGCCGGCAGGGCCAGACGCCGATCCCAGCGGACGCGCGCTTCGGTCGGGGTGATCTGCTGGAGTGCCATGGATTGCTCCTTCACCTAAACGCTTGCCTGCGCGGGCACAGAACAGGCGTTCTATCGGAGCATATGAACATCTGTTCTATCTGTCAAGACCGTTGATCAGGATCGCCAGGCACCTCGGGCCGCTCGCCGAAGTCGAAGCGCCGGCGGTCGCGGTGACCGATCAACCTCGCGCGGGTGATCGCCTTCTCGCCGAATCGCTCCCGCACCGCGTCGATCGAGCGCGAGATGCGATCGGTCCGGTCGGGGGCGTCAAAGAGGGTCAGCTGCTGGGCATCGGTCAGGTTGATGGCGGTCAAACCGATCAGCCGCACGCCGCGGCCGCTCACCAGGGTCTTGCGCAGCAACACCAGGCCGGCGGTGTAGATCGGCTCGGGCTCGCGGGTGTGACGAGGGACACCCATCTGTCGGGTGAGGGTCTCAAAGCCCTCGTAGCGCAGCTTCAGCTGGACCGCACCGGCGGCCAGCTGGTGGTGTCGCAGGCGGCTGGCGACCGACTCGGCCAGGTCCAGCAGCGTGGCCTC
>Ga0153915_10004668_pt1 | contig 12661 bp, 13 predicted proteins | sample Opewatmetagenome_2_FD_107003 | JGI IMG/M metagenome (GOLD analysis project Ga0153915, IMG submission 107003) | Freshwater wetland microbial communities from Ohio, USA - Open water 3 Core 3 Depth 3 metaG | ecosystem: Environmental > Aquatic > Freshwater > Wetlands | place: USA: Ohio, Lake Erie... | reverse complement strand
GTAGAACATGAGCGCAAACGGCCAGGTGAACCCGAGATCGATCGTGTCGAGCCGCTTTAAGTCCTGGACCACGATCATGGCAAAACCGAGAACAAATAATCCGATACTGATCTGTGTCTTTGTTGCCTTGTCCATGGGAATGAAACCTTCCTACCAGTACTTGGCACGGTTTATGAAAAAAGTTTGTTGTCAGGCTTTTTCCTGCCGGATAAATATTCCGGTCCGTCAGAAATTGCCGATGACCAGCGAATAGAGTGCAGCCGTAGTCCCGGGGGGTGTTTCTACCGGCGCGACCGTGATCTTCTCCTCCGGGTACCCGAGGTTCTCGCAGACCGCGATCTGCATGGGAATGGCAAGGCGCTGGAGCCGTGAATACAATTCATTGACATCGAACTTCGGGTCGGCAAGGAGAAAGACGATCTTTCCCCGTTTAAGTTCCTCGACCGTATCGGTCATCCCCTTCTCGTGGCCCCGTCCGTGGGCAACGACAACGGATACCCGGGAGAGGGGGATGTGGAGGCGGGCGGTCGCCAGCTGGAGCGAGGAGATGCCCGGGATCACTTCGCCGGTCAGGTACCCGAGGCCGGCAAGCATCGGGTCGCCGGTCGAGAGGATGATCGAGTCCTGCGGGAGCCGGTTCAGGCTCTTGAAATCGTCGATGGACTTGACCCGGCAGGTGGAACGGAGATAGGGCTTTGCGAGCTCGATCGCCCGCTCCGACCCGTACGCACTCCGGGCCGCTTTCAGTTCCTTTATTGCCTGTTCCGTGAGCAGCCCCGGGCCGCAGCCGACACCAATGATCTTCATGGACTCTCTCCTATGACCTGTCCTTCCCGGTCCACCAGCACCACGCTGATGCGGGGATACCGCGTCTTAAACGCGGCAAGGTTCTTTTTCACGATCGCGGGAAAGGCAGGGGTGACCGACAGTTCCTCAACGGTCGCGTACCCGGTCCCCTCGAGGACCTGCGGGTTGATATACCGGAGGATGAGAGCGGGGAGGCCAAAAAGGATCGCATCGCCACGGACTGCTTCAACAGACCGTTCGATCTTCCCGCCCACGAGTATCACTTCGCGGTCGGGATACATCAGCCGGGCAAACCGGAGGCCGGTGCGCCCGGTCGTGAGGACCGGGTGTTCCGCAGCCGCGATCCGGAAGAGGGTCGATGAGGTGAGGTGGTCGTCCCACGGCTCGACAAGGCCCGTGGTGCCGAGGACCGAGATGCCTCCCATGACGCCGACACGGGGATTTAAGGTGATCTTCCCGATCTCTTTTCCCTCCGGGATGTGGAGCCGCACCTCAATGCCGGGCAGGCCGGTTGCCCGGACTGCTTCCTCAACGGATGCCTCGATGCAGGCGAGTGCCGGGGGGCTGACCGCAGGAGCGCCGGCGCGGTAGCGCGGGGTATCCCGGGAAAACCTCCCGATGCCTTCCCCGAACGAGAGATGAATGCCATTATCTTTTGAAACTGCCTCGGCAACAAAGAGGAGGCCGGCCGTGACATCGCCGGGATAATCGCCGGGGATTTTTTTGGCAGTTGCAGATCCCGCAGCGCCACACGCGGCAACATCAACGGTCAGCCCGCAGGGCAGCGTGACCGGGACGGACGTGACCGCTGCACCCCCAAGCGAGAGGACCGCTGCCTTGCAGGCCGCTGCGGCAGTCGTGCCGGTGGTAAACCCCCGCACAAGGACACGGCCCGTTGAGGTGAGGACAGCAAGGCCTTTTCCTGCCAGCGCCAGCTTACCGGGGTCCTGGCACCGCTCAACCCACGCGTCCGGGTATTCAAAGCCGGTGACCGGGTCCCGCATGGCCTGATGCCTCGATATACATGGTGATGCACTCGTTGACCGCGGCAACGGCGACCGGTGTCCCGCCCCGCGTCCCTTCCGAAGAGATCGAGGGGATGTCAAGCGTGCGCAGCACTTCCTTGGACTCGGCGGCGTTGACAAACCCGACCGGCGCACCGATGATCGCGGCCGGCCGTATGCCATCGCGGACCATTGCGCAGAGCGAGAGCAGCGCTGACGGGGCATTCCCGATCACGACAATGGACCCGGGGAGGTTTTCTTTCAGTGCAATGAACCCGGCAGAGCTCCGCGTAATCCCTTTTTCCTTAACAATATCGGCGCCGAAGTCAAGGGCGCAGATCACTTCGCTCGCATGCCCTTTCTTCTGGATGCCAATCTGGACCATCCGGATGTCGGTGATGATCGGTGCGCCCTGGTCCAGGGCTTCGAGGACCGCCGGGATGGGATCGTTCACAAACCGCATCAGGTCCGCCATCGCAAAATCGCCAACCGCGATCGAGCACCGCTGCTTCACGCGGTCCTCCGGCGTCTCGTTGCCGATCGCTTCACGTGCAAGTGCCCGTGACTTTGTCGAGATCGCAAGGCCTTCCTTTGTGTCGGCACCAACGTCAATATACGTATTTTTTGTGGTACCCGCGTGGCGTGATGATTCCTTTGACATCGTCTCCCATCCTCCAGATCCTGCTCTCTCTTCCCCCGATGATAACGGTCGTGTGCATGTCAACGGCGTCCATCGATTGTTCCATTACCCCGAGTGTTGTGACGAGCGTCTTCTCGTCATCGCGCAGGGCATTTTTCACAATCCCGACCGGCGTCTCCGGCCCAAGATGTTTCCGTGCAATCCCGATGGCCAGCGCAAGGTTGTCCGGCCGGCCCCGGCTCCGCGGGTTGTAGAGGACGACCGGGATCCCGAGCGTGAAGACCGCGTCAAGCCGCTGCTCGATCACTTCAAGCGGCGTGAGAAGGTCGGAGAGGCTGATCACCGCAAAGTCCCCGGAGAGGGGCGAGCCTACCCGGGACGCAGCGGCATTGGCTGCGGTCACGCCCGGGACGATCTCAACGGAAATATTTATGCCGGAATGTTCCAGCACCTCAAGGACAATGCTCGCCATGCCGTAGACCCCGGCGTCCCCGCCGGATACGATCGCGACATGGCCGGTCTTTGCAAGGTCAATTGCCTGCTGTGCCCGGTCCACCTCTTTTCCCATCGAGCTGCTGATCACCGTCTTGCCTTCCAGCAGCGGCTTGAGCGGTTCGAGGTACATGGAGTGCCCGAGCACGTATTCTGCACGGGCAACGGCTTTCATGGCACGGGGCGTGATGTATTCCAGCCGGCCCGGGCCGAGGCCGACAATGGTAAGGCTTCCGTTCCCTTCAGCGTGCGATGGCAACCGTGACACTCCCGCAGACTTTTTTCTTCATGACGAGCTCTTTTCTCTTTGACGTTGCAAGGGCACAGGGCTCTGCAACACCGAGGAGCCCGATCCGGGTGGCCCGTGATGGCCCGGTCCCCGTCTGTGCGTTTATGGTATCGTCGTCAAGGAATATTAAATTCCCGGAAAGGACACCGACTGCCTCAACAAGGCCGGCTTCGCCCAGTTTCTTTGTCGTTGTCGCATACACGAGGACATCGGACTCTGCGATCCCGTTCTCTGCAAGCGAAGCCCGGACCGCGTCCACAATATCTTTTGACCCTGCACCCTTCCGGCACCCGAGGCCGACCGTGTACTCCCCGGGTTTCACGAGGATGGAGACATCGGGGCCGGCAAGGACGATCGCTGGCCCCCGGACGGCATGGACGGGAATGTCCGTCTTCAGCAGGGCCGCATTCACCTGCCGGGTGGAGTCCCGGTTGAGCACTTCGGTGCCTGTCCGTTCCGCAACCGTCTCGACAGAGTCCCGGCCCCGGGACTCCGTTGCGGTGGTGATGACCGGCACAAGCCCGAGCCCGGCCAGTTCCTTTGCCAGCTCGTTTGCCCCGTGGTGCCCGCCAAGGACCGGCACCGCGAACCGGAGGTCCGGGCTCACGACAACGACCGCAGGATCGGTCCACTTGTCATCCAGCAGCGGTGCGATCTTCCGCACCACGATCCCCATCGACATCAGGGCAACGATCCGTCTGCGTCCCGCAAACACCATGCTGAAAATATCCGATGAGTATTCCACGATATCCGCATGGAGAAATGCCGCGATGCGTTCTGCATCCGTGCGGGAATACGGGAACGTGATGACAACCGTGTCGTTCATGAGTAGAGGTGCGATCGCGTGTAGTCGCAGGCGGTCCCGAGCACGGCGTGCCCGACAATGAGCAGGGCCGACCGCGTGATGCCGGCCGATCTCGCTTTCTGTGCGATATCGGCAACCGTGCCCCGGATGATCTGCTGGTCGGGCCACGAGGCATGGTAGATGACAACCGCGGGCGTGTCGCGGGGGCAGGAGAGCTTTTCCGTGATCTCGGAGAAGTGCTCGCTCCCCAGGAAGAATGCCAGGGTTGCCGGGACCTTCGAGAGCTCGGCAATGTAATCGGTCTCGAGTGTCTTTCCCGCAGGCCTCGTGATGATCAGCGTGTCGGAGACCCCCTTGGGCGTGTACTCCGTGGTCAGGGCGGCTGCCGCGGCAAAGACGGAAGAGACACCGGGGACGATCCGCACGGTGAGGCCGGCCTTCTCCAGCTCTGCGATCTGCTCAACGATCGAACCGAAGATCGCGGAGTCGCCGGAGTGGAGCCGCACGACCCGCTTCCCTTTCTTTGCCCGGTCGATCATGATGGCAACAATATCGTCGAGCTTCCGGTTCCAGCTGTCCACTTTCTCCGCAGCCGGGCTGCTCGCAACAAGCGCCGGGTTGACGAGCGATCCCGCGTAGACCAGCACGTCCGCCCTGTCCAGCAGGTTCCGGCCTTTGACCGTGATCAGTTCCGGGTCGCCGGCCCCGGCACCCACGAACCAGATCACGTTTGCATCATTTCCGGGCATACATCACGCTCATGTAATCGCTCTTCTCCGGCAGTTCATCGTTCCGGTACACCTTCATGTCATCGAAGAACATCCGCTCGACCAGCACGAACTCCCGGTAGCCATCCGTTTTCAGGGAGTTTGCTTTCTGCTTCGGCTTGCGGACTTTCAGCAGGATCTTTGTATCCGACATCGTGCCATCAGAAACCGTGAAGCCCTCGTTGACCGGGACACCGGCTGCGGCGGCAAACGCGGTGATGGAACTGATCCCCGGCTCGGTCCGGAACTCGATCTCCGGGTGCGTCTCCGCGATCACGGCACAGAGGCGCGAGAACGTGGAGAAGAAGTTCGGGTCGCCCAGGATCCCGAAGACCGCGAGGCCATCTTGCGCAACGGGAGCGATCTTCCTTGCGTTCTCCTTCATGCACAAACGGATCTTTGCCTCATCGTCCGTCATCGGGAAATCGAGCATGACGGGTTCCCGGTGGGGGGCCACGAGGTCGTGTGCAATCCGACCGGGCACAAAGACCGCATCGGCTTCCTTCAGGAGCCGTACCGCACGGAGCGTCAGGAGTTCGGGGTTTCCCGGCCCGAGGCCGAGGCCTACGAGCATGCTGCACCCCGTGCGACAATGATAAAGACAGGATCGATGGGCTTGAACATGATACTGCCGGCAATCTCGTGCGACCGCGAGACCTGCACCTGCACGACCTCGCAGAAGATCCCCAGGTCCTGCATTGCCGAGACCGCGTCTGCAACGGTTGACAGGAGCACCGCGTTTACCACGATCGTCCGCTTCACTTTCTTTGCAAGTACCGGAAGAATTGCGAGCAGGTTCTTTGTCCCGCCAAGGAATGCGCAGTCGTACGTTTCCTCGTGCTTCAGGAACGCGGTCGCCTCCGTGCAGGAGAAATTAATATTTTTCACGCCGGCCTCCTTTGCCGTCTTGGTTGCAAGCGTGATGGCTTCGGGCCGGATATCAATCGAGACGACTTTTTTGACGGTCTTTGCCATCGCGACCGAAACTTTACCGGTACCGCAGCCGATCTCAAGCACCGTGTCCGTGCTCTTCAGGCCGAGCTTCTGGAGCGAGACTGCCATGACCTCGTCCTGGGTCGGGCCGCCGGGGAGTTTTGTGCCGGGCATCTGGAGAAGATTAGGAGGGAGAGGGTATTAAGGGTTGGGAAATGGGGGGAGGGGAAAGGAATAATGAAACATATTGAATTGCACGGAGAAGTTACCTGACAGAAAATTCAGCGAGAGATCATAATTTAAGTATATTTATTTAAAACCTAAACCAATTCAGAAATCATGAAATTAATCCAAAAAGTAAAATTTCTTCTTTTTAGGGAATCGGATAATTTTTTAATTTTTACCCTTTTTGGATTGGTTGTATTACTGGTAATCTGCATTTACACAATATTTCCAAATTTACTCTCAAACAATACTGAAAATGATACTGAAATATTAATTGTAAATGCTCAAATTCTTTCAACTATTTTTGCCATTATTGCATCATTTGCAATTCTTGGACTCCAATTTGTATCACAAGACCTTACTCCAAGGATAATGCGAAATTTCATTAATTCAAAAGAGATTTCATTTTTTTTTGGACTATACATCTTTACAATCATTTCAAATTTATTCGTTGCCACGTTTCCAAAAATCATTGATCCATCAAAGTTCCTAATTATTTCATATATTCTATTTGTTTTTTGTATATTTTCTTTGATACCTTCATTAAAATCAATTATTCAAAGTATTCAACCAATAAGGATTATCAAAAATATTGAAATCAACATTCCAGAAACTTACTACAAAGAAATAATATCCAGAGAGAAATTTCCGATAAATCAATACGATTCTTTAAACGATCCTTTTATTGACCTTGAACAAATTGCAATTCGATCAATTCGGAATAATGATCATGCATTATTTAATTATTGTATACAGAGAATTGCGGTTTTAAACATTAAATATCTTGAAGAATTAAAAAAAATCCCAACAGATAATGGGTATATCGAAGTTGGGAGAGATGTTTACATATTACAGAATTATTTTTTAAAAATTTATGACCAACTTATTTTTGAAATTTTAAATCAAAATAATTCCTGTTTTTTAAATGAACTCCTTAATTGGTTATTCCCCATTTTAGAGAATTTAATAACTCTGAAAGCAAACGAAGAAATTGAATCGTTTGAGAGAAAATACGAAGAGATTGGAAAAACACTTGTTAAAAGAAAATATCATCAGTATAGTAGCAACTATTTCTACATCATAACTGATTTTCTTGAGTTACTATTTACATATCTTCCTTCTGGGAACGATTCATTAATTTATTCCGATGAAATTCCTGATCGCCAAAACAGATCAAAAAAAGAAATAGATTTATGGCTTTTTGGTGAGAAAATGCACAATTTATTCTTTAGAGAATTATCATTTTTTATAAAACTTGTCGATCAGATAGGATCAGATGAAGAGTTTGAACATGCATATTATAGTTTTGACTCTTGTATCAATAAATTGTTAATTGATTCTTTCAAAGGTAACTATAACGAAAAATTTCGAAGATTTTTAATTTACCAATTACTTTTCGCATACATTCAAATTCATGAAATATCTTTAAAAAATAAAATAATATCTGTCCTAGATTTGGGGCAATTTCTTTTAGATATCTCCCGTCATCCAGAGAATTACGATTTATTACCATTCAAAAATCAATTTATCGGATTTTTTAAAAGAACGGGGGAGTTATCTGTTGAATATGAGAATGCATTAAGTCTTTCAAGTATTGGAATAGCATCACGAGTATTAATTAAACAATATCCCTCAATTGTATCAGAATTAGTGGACATACTAATAAATTGTTCATCAAAAATACGACAAAAAGAAAAACATTCGGATTATTACATAAGAACTGTTAGAGACCAGTTAACTTCAATTAAACATTACAATAAAAACAATGTTGTTGAAATAAACGATAAAATTGATTCAGAAATTAAAATTATCAATGAAGTAATTCCAAATTAGTAATACATTTAGTGTTAAATAATTTTGAATTATTTTTACGATATCACCCACTCCACGCTTCGCGTGGAGTCGCTCGGCCGCCTCGTCGGGGCCTCGCTGGGCAAGAGAGCGTATGATCAAAATTCACGAAAACCGAACTGCCCCGCCGTGCCCCGTGAGGGGCCCTGAGGCGGGGAGCCCTCGTAATTATTTCCCCCAGCAATATTCTTGAATTATTTTCCCGGCGTCCGGTCTCGCTCATGTGAAAGGACCTGCCCCCCTCACAAAATAATTTTGCTGAGCCCCCCACCCCCTCAGCAATTTTTTTCGGTGACCCCCCCTACCCCTCACGATTTCCCGCACGCACAAACACGATGCCCCGTTGTAAACAGTTTTGAAAACAGGGGAAGACCCTCACGGAAAATTTTTGCTGAGGGGGGGTACCCCTCACAAAATAATTAACGTGACCCCCCGGACCCCTCAGCAAAATTTTTTGGCGATCTCCTACGTCCCGTGAGCCATCTCCGACCACTCCATCAGTTTCTGTTTCAGTTCCTCTTTTGAGGGCAGGTAGAGCTGGTATTCAGATGCATAGATGTTTGCTTTTTCCGGAAGGGTGAGTTTCACGAGCGCATCGCTCTTTGTCTTGCAGAGAATGATACCGATAGTCGAATTTTCCTCGCCGAGTTTCACTTCGCGATCATAATAATTGACATACATCTGCATCTGGCCGAGATCAGCATGGGTGATCTTCCCGATCTTAAGATCGATCAGGACATAGCACCGGAGGATCCGGTTGTAGAAGACGAGATCGACATAGTAATGATCCGCGTCGAACGTGAACCGTTTCTGCCGGGCCTCAAAGAGAAAACCCTTGCCGAGTTCGAGCAGGAATGTTTCGAGTTTGTTAATGATCGCGGATTCGAGATCGCTCTCGGAATAATGCGCCTGTTCATCAAGCCCGAGGAATTCAAGGACGTACGGGTTCCTGATCATGTCTTCGGGTTTCTCAAGGATGTGGCCTTTCTGCGCAAGAGCCCTGACACCGTTTTTATCCCGGCTGATTGCGAGGCGTTCGTAGATCCCTGAGTTGAACTGCCGTTTGAGTTCGGAGAGCGACCAGTGGTTCTGCTGCGATTCGATCTCGTAGAATTGCCGCTCGTCACGGTCTTTGATATTCATGAGGAGGACATAATGCGACCAGCTCAGGGTGAACTTTAAGGTGAATTCGGCAGACAGTATCTGCCCAATTGGTGCTTTCGTCGGGACGATTATTTGAGATTGCCCAGACCGTGTCTGGGCGATTGGGAGTGCCATCTCCCGGTATTCGAGATAAAACCGGCGCATGTACTTTAGGTTTCTTTCGGAGAAACCATTCCCGAACTCATGGGTCAGCTGACGAGATACTTCGTTAAGTGTCTGTTTCCCGTACTCCGCCCGATGGCTCCCCTTCTGTTCGTACTCCACGATTCTCCGGCCAATCTCGAAGTTGGTGATGACCTGCAGGGTGTTGACGTTCTGTGCGGCTGCCTTTCGCGCACTCTGCACAAGATCCCGTATTTCCTGTACGAGCGGGCGGAGTGATTCGGCGGGCATGAAAAATCCTTCTGATTGTTATGTTGTCTGGAGTAATTCTTAAAAGATCTGATTTTTATTTTAATGTTTTTTACATTGCTTTTTGTAAGGAGGATCAAGATGGTAAACAAACAGTAAGTGCGTACCCCCACCCCCCATCATTTTCCCGCGTCGGGCATCGCAGAGCGGGGGATGGTTCGGAATCCGGGTACTATTGACCGATAACACCTTGCGATCATCATACCTACTTACCTCTCATGAGTAAGGAAAAATCCAAATCTTCTACGATTGTGAACAGTATTAATCCAGAATCTGTCTCCGATGCTATTGATATCGAGGTAATTTCCACGAAAATCTTTAAGGGAGGACCGGCCATCAACACCGTGTCATCTCTCCTGGTATACCGACAGGATCTCAAACTTGCTTCTGAATCTATGGAGTACGCAGCCCTCGTGATAACATCCATTGAAGAGAAAGAAGATGGATCTATCTCGGTTAATCCTCTCGCTCTTGCAGCTACAACAATGGATCATGTCAGTCAGTTTTCCGGGATTGTTGAGTGGATCCAACTCTGATTCCAGGAAAGTCTCCGGAACTGGAGATTCTGACGGCGTATTGAACTTTTTATTCTCCACAGGTGAATTTTAATCCGGTAAGATTTTGGTACAATTGACCGATAACAACTTGCGATCATCATACCCATCTAACCTTCATGAGTCAAGAAAAATTTCAGTCACCTAAGATTGAGAATATCGTTGCTTCGGGATCTATCGCTGATTCTATCGATCTTGTTGAACTTTCAGAAACGGTTGAGAACTGCGAACTCAACAAGAAACGATTTCCTGGTGCAGTATTACGACTTCAAAACCCCAAAATCACAGTACTCGTTTTCTCTTCCGGGAAGGTGGTAATCACCGGCATCAAAAGTCAGGATGAGTTTGTCCGTGGTCTGGATAATCTCATCCAGAGAATGAAAAAGGCCGGAGTAACCTGTCATGATGCACCTGATGTGGCCGTTACCAATATCGTCTGTTCGTATGACCTCGGGAAGTACATCAACCTGAATAAGGTAGTTATCACGCTTAACCTGGAAAAAATCGAGTATGAACCCGAACAGTTTCCCGGGTTGGTATATCGTATACCAAATCCCAAAATTGTTGCTCTTCTCTTCTCATCAGGGAAAATAATCCTGACAGGGGGAAAAACTATGGACGATGTAGTGAGAGGAGTTGCATTCCTTGAACAAATGTTAGGTAACATTTGATTATACTATCTGGAATGAAATCTCCCTGCCCCCCTCACAAAATAATTTTGCTGAGCCCCCCACCCCTCAGCAATTTTTTTTTAGTGACCCCCTGCCCCTCGTGATTTCCCGCACGCACAAACACGACGCCCCGTCGTGAACAGTTTCGAAAATTTGGGCAGACCCTCACGGAAAATTTTTGCTGAGGGGGGGTACCCCTCATAAAATAATTTTCGTGACCCCCCGGACCCCTCAGCAAAATTTTTTGGCGATCCTCTTCACCCCTCAAACATTTTGCGGGTGTGGCATCGCACATCATAAATGCTCAAAGAAAAATTTCCAAATTTTTTTTCTTCCATAATCCGTAAAAAAATTTCTTAAAAATTTTTCCGCGTTGATTATTTTATCAGGATTCTTCGAATTTTCGACGGTCAACAGACCCGAGAAATGAGAAGACCCAAATGATCTTCGAAGACCTGCGGTCTTCTCATCCTCGCGGCCTGACGCCCACTCGGATTTCCAAAAACATTTCACCGCACCGGAAAATTTTCTCAAAAAATGTTCCCGTACCTTATCTCCCCAATATCCGGCCGTTCTCCGACGTATACCGACGTAAATTCCAGCTCCGGAACCCCCTCTTAGATAGTGCAGATCCGGCCTCTTCAAAAATACCTGTCACAGGTCACTGACCTGTCCAATGCACCTGACCTGTCACGGGTCAGATACCTGTCACAGTCCGACAGGTCATCAGACCTAGAGGATAAGAAGAACGCGAAGCGTTCTTCGAAGGTCAACTGACCCGTATAAGGGAGCCCTAAAACTGCGATCCAAAACAGGGGTTTTTTACGATCCGTGTGTCCAATCTCCCCACTCCCGCTTAGTTTCGCCTCCCAAAAGCGTACATTAGCGTTTTACAAAACCCCGAAAAATGCCCCGTTTGGCCTGATTCTCATGGATTCTGCGTATTCCAAAAACACTGAGCAAAAGTGCACCCATTTTTGCAAAATATGAGTGAAAATTGGGGAAACGGAGCCCGTATAGTGGCCCTTTTGTCACCAGGAAACAGGGGCATGAGAAGGACCCCGCAGGATTCTTCGATTGAGAACCGTCTTTGCCGTAATGGATCTTCCCGCAGGTATTCCGGAGGAGTGTACAGGGGAGAGAGACACCCTCTTTTCCGGCACTTTTCCATTCGCGATTGCGGTGATGCAGCCTGGTGCCGAAGCCGGAAAGATCCGTGCGGGAAATTTTTCTTTTCAAGCGTCAGAAAATTTTTTTCGCAACGTTTTTTTTATTTTTTCAAAAAAAACCCCGCAACACATTTCTCCTCCTGTGCAAAACTTCTGGTAAGGAAACCTATGAAGCACGAGATCATTGGCAACAACCTGCAGATGGTGAAGATCGACCTCCAGCCGGGCGAAGGGATCTTTGCCGAGGCCGGATCGATGGTGAACATGACCGGTTCGTTCACGATGGAGAGCCAGATGAAAGGAGGTCTCCTCTCCGGCCTGAAACGGGCGGTCACGGGCGAGAGCCTCTTCCTCACCCGGTTCACCGCGGGCGACACGGCCGGGTTCGTCTCGTTTGCCGGCACGATGCCGGGAAAAATTTTCCCGGTAACCGTCAGCCCGGACCGGGAGTTCATCGCCCGCAAGGAATCATTCCTCTGCTGCGATGATGGCGTGGAACTGGACATTGGCGTTACCAACAAGATCCGTGCAGGGCTCTTTGGCGGGGAAGGGTTCATCCTCCAGCGGATGACCGGGCAGGGCACCGTCTTCCTCCACTGCTGCGGGGACATCATCGAGATGACCCTGAAGCCCGGCGAGGTCGTCAAGGTGCAGACCGGGCTTGTTGTCGGGTTCGACCACTCGGTGAGTTACGACATCGCGCTTGCCGGCGGGATCACGACCGCGATCTTTGGCGGGGAGGGGCTGTTCGTCACCACCCTGACCGGCCCGGGAAAGGTCGTGCTCCAGTCCATGGACATTGCAAAACTCGCTGCTTCCATCATCCCGTTCCTGCCCAAGCCGGAAGTCGTGCAGGTCAAGGCAGTCTGAAACGGGATC
>Ga0153915_10004667_pt1 | contig 12663 bp, 11 predicted proteins | sample Opewatmetagenome_2_FD_107003 | JGI IMG/M metagenome (GOLD analysis project Ga0153915, IMG submission 107003) | Freshwater wetland microbial communities from Ohio, USA - Open water 3 Core 3 Depth 3 metaG | ecosystem: Environmental > Aquatic > Freshwater > Wetlands | place: USA: Ohio, Lake Erie... | reverse complement strand
GAAGGATGAGCAAGGATTACGAGTATCTGGCTAAAACAAGTGAGGTAATGATTTATCTTTCTATGACAAAAACGATGTTAAAACGGTGTGAATCAATATTTTAAATTTTTAAACACCCTCTAAACCCACAATTCTGGTTTTTAATTAGTTCTGCGAGCTATCTCTTTTTGAAGTACATCAACAATAGACGAAAAAGACTTTTGTCCGTAAGCGAACTGCGCGAGCTGTTCTTCTTCAATACGTTTAACATCGGGATGGCTCTTGTGGCAAAACGCGCGGCGGACAAGATTCAGGATAAAATCATTGCAGGAATGTTCGTCCAAAAGGATTCGATCGAGTTTTTTAAACCCGGCAAAAGTCTTGGGATCCTGCAAATATTGTCCCATCGCGTTGGCGATATCCATCAAATCCATCTTTTGCTGATCGATGGAAATTTCATCTACCCAATCGGCCGTGTCCTGGAGCAAATTATGCTCGAGAATTTTTGCAAACAAACGCAAAACAGCAATGCTTGAGGGATATTGGGCAATGCGATTTTGAGCCAATGCAATCAAGTCTTTCAGGAAAAACCGGCTATGGTCGCGCGGATCGTAGAAAAAGCACTTATGATGGGATACGACCTCGCTCAAGCTTTGGTCTCCGCGGCAAGCGACAAAATCCTCGCTATAGGCAATCAAGCGCTGGAAATCGGAAGAAGAGAGAAATTCGGGGCACAAAATACGCAGCGTTTTTCCGGCTGGCGCAAGATTCCAGACAGCAGCATTGCCGCCGATATAGATGACAATTTGTCCAATTTGAAAGGACTTTTCGATAGGATCTAACCCTGCCTGAAAGCGCTCTTCGAAATAGGCGAGCATTTTCCCAGGATCGGGTACGCAAAGATCGATATCCTTATTGTCATTTTCCAACGATTTAAGAAGAGCATGGATATAAACAAAAATACCAGCATTGCTAAACAAATAGGCCAAGAAAAAGCGGTGCGTTTGGCGGTTCTGTTCGACTGTTTCTGCAGTGAGCCGCTGATCGAACATCCACTGGATCATCTGTTCATTTTCCAAACCCAAAATCGTTTGAAACTCATCAACGCTGCGGGTCAAAATCCCCCGTTCTAAAAAATGCAATCCCATTGAATGAGCGCCTGAAGAAGGATGAAACCAATCCGATTCCAAAAAGCCATATTGGCCGATCGATTCCCATGCTGGCATTGGAGATTCGTCTGCCATCGATTCGATGCGAGTTTTGATTTCATCGATTTTTGGATAAACGGTCGGAATCTCTAAAATCAAATCGCAGCGCCGCAGCAATTCATATTGAGATTCCGAACCTTCCCAGCGGATTGCGGCAAAATCGGATCGGGGAAGTTCTTTTTCCGAGGTCGCGATCAGATGCAGCTCCACTGAGGGAAATGCATTGCAAATGAGCTTCGCCGCCTCGATCGAGGCAAAATAATCACCCCATCCATCGGGGATTACCCAGCATAAAATGGCCATTTTCGATCCCGTTGGGAGGATAGACGCTTGGCTATAGAGGGAGTAGATTGATTTTGCGGCAGCTGAACGCTTTAATGAAGGTAAATGTGAAAAGTTGGGCTTCAGCTTCGATATCTGAGGCTGGTTTTTCCGGTACAGCCGAGGCAGTCCGCGGTAAATACGCAGTGGCTTGAATTGCAAAGCGGACATCTCGTGATCGGGAAAAGAAAGCAGCAGCTTCTGCTCGAGATGCACGGGACCCCGTTCAAAAAGATATTTATGCTGTTCGATGATCTCTTCAAGAGGCATGGGGGCCGATGAGCGGATCGCGCGGCTGATGGAATCGCTATAATTGCGCATCGCGCCATCAAAGCGGTCATCCCAGCCTTCTTCGTCTTTCTTCTTTTGCAGATCCTCTTGTAAAAAGAATAAAAGTTGGTCATGAAATGTGCGTGGTTCTTGCGGCATATACGACTCACCTTTCTTTGAAAAACGCCTCCTTGAAAGGAGGAGATTCTTCCACCGCTCAAGGAATCGAAGCAGCTGTAAGCTGCTTTCGCTTATTAAATCGCTTGCCTTAACTCGCCCCTGAAGGGGCCGGAATTGCGGAAAGCGATGCGTTCACCTGTAGCGACCATAAAAGTTTTTCTGGATATTTGCATTCAGAATTTTCAAATATTTGCTATTTTTTGAAAAAAAAATGGTGATCAAACTGAAACAGCGACAGAGGATTGATGATAAGCTTCCCACATCAAACGGAACGGCACGCAGGTCGATAGCAATTCGTCTTTCGTCCCGTCAGCGATTTTACGGCCATGGTCGAGGTAAATAATGCGATCGACATGTTCGATCGTCGAAAGCCGGTGTGCAATCAGAATCTGCGTTACTTCGCCTTGCAGTTCGCAAATCGCGCGCTTGATACGGTTCTCGCTGATGGCGTCGAGAGAAGAAGTCGCCTCGTCCATGACTAAAATCGGAGCTTTCTTGACGAGAGCGCGTGCGATCGCCAGCCGCTGCTGCTGGCCGCCGGATAAACTCTTGCCCATCTCAGCGAGGAGCGTATCGTAGCCTTTAGGAAGATCGACGATAAATTCATGGGCGTAGGCTTTCTTCGCAGCTTCTTCGATTTCAGCGCGCGAATAAGAACGGCCGAATGCAATATTTTCAGCCACGGTATCGTAAAACAGAAATGGACGCTGGGGAACAAACGAAATCTGTTCGCGCAAGGATTTTTGAGTGCAGGCGTTAATCGGAATGCCATCGATACGGATTTCCCCTTCCTGTACTTCATAGAGGCGCGGCAATAGCTGGACAATCGTTGACTTGCCAGCGCCAGTCGCGCCGACAAGAGCAACCACCTCTCCTTTTCGGACAGTGAAACTTAAATCGCGAATCACCCAATCCTGGTTGTATTTAAACGAGACATGATCAAATTCGATCGCTGAGGAAAATTGAGAGATCTCGATCGCGCCATCGTGATCCTGAATCTGCGGTTTCAAATCAAGAACCTCGAACATGCGCTCAGCTGCAACAACCCCTTTTTGAACGTTCGCATTTTCTTCTGCAAATTTTTTTACCGGTTCATAGAACAGGTGCAACAAACCGCAAAACATCAGCAGCTGCCCGATTGTCATATGCAGCGTATAAAGGCCGAAAAGCACAACAATTGCCAAGCAAGCCGTAGCGATCAAATGCAGGACGGGACGCGTCAACAAATTGTATTTGGCGCTCTTGCTCTCCAGCAACGCCATCTGGTCATTTTGCTCTTTATATTTGCGCAGAGAAAACCCTTCCATGGCAAAAATCTTAACGGTCTGAATCCCTGCAAGAAAATCAAGCAGAACGGAAGAAAATTTTTCCTGATTTTTCTGAAGCTGCCGTGTGATGCGCTTAACCCGACGCGTTAAAAAAATCGCAGGCAAGATGATCAATGGAAGCCCCAGGAAAATCACCATGGACAGCTGCCAAGAAAGCTTGAAACAGATGAAAAGCGTCGAAACGAGGGTAAAAGGAGTTTGCAAATAGTTCGTGAGCAAGGAGTTGATCGACATGGCAATCTGACCGGCATCGCCAACAGCGCGGGAACTGAGGCTGCCGAGATTATGCTCCTGATAAAAACTCATGGGAAGCGATTGGATATGCTCAAAAAATTGCTCGCGCAAATCCCTTGTAATGCGAATCGAAAGCAGCTGCGTCGCATACCGGGATGTGAATAGCGTTACCGCTTTGAACAAAGCCACAGCGACCAGAATCTCGATTAGCATGGCGAAATTTTCTTCGATATCGAAATGAGAAGCAACATGATGCATGACCCAGCTCAGAGGGTTGGCGCCCTTTTTCTGCGCCATATAGACCGCTGCATCCTGTTTGGTAATCGCCCCGTCATGATTGCGGTCGATCAATTCCCAGTGCTGAACAACATCTCCGAACCGAACTTTTTTAACTTGGCCGCGGTCATCAGGCCCAAACAATGAAAAAAAATCCGCTCCCGTATTAGCCATTAGGCCTACGGAAAACATCTCGCACTGGTTCGCGAGAGTCAACAGAAGAAGAGTTATCAATGTCACAATGGCAAGCGCTAGATGGCGGGAATTGCGCAAAGCAGCTTGTATAAGCAATTTCATGAATTAAACCGCAAATTTAGGAGCGCAAGCCGTTCTATACCGAACTAACCGGCTGCACTCATTGCGATTCAAATTTGCCCATTTTGCGGAATTTTTGGTAGCGATTTTCCAGAAGCCTCTGTCTTGGGACGTCGCATAAGAGCTCCCACTGCTCGCAAATAAAGGCTTTGGTCGAGGCATATGCCTGCTTGGGATCGAGATGCGCACCGCCTTGAGGCTCAGGGATAATCGCATCAATAACTTCCAGTTTCATCAAATCTTCGGCATGCATTTTCAGGGCTGATGCGGCAACTGCATTTTTCCCTGCATCTTTCCAAAGAATCGAAGCGCATCCTTCCGGCGAAATGACCGAATAATAAGCATGTTCCAGCATGCCGACTACATCGCCGACGCCGATTCCTAGAGCTCCGCCCGAGCAGCCTTCTCCGATGAGAACGACGATGACTGGCACTGGCAAACCGGCCATCTCGCATAAATTATGGGCAATGGCCCACCCCTGCCCCCTCTCTTCTGCCGTCAACCCCGGATAAGCGCCGGGCGTATCGACAAGCGATACGATGGGAACATTAAATTTTGCTGCCAATTTCATACAGCGGATCGCCTTGCGGTACCCTTCCGGATGGGGCATCCCGAAATTACGAAACAGCCGGCTCTCTGTATCCTTGCCTTTTTCTTGGCCGATGACCATGAATTTTCGATTACCAATCTTTGCAAGCCCGGCAATGATCGCATGATCATCCTGAAAAGTCCGGTCTCCTGACAGTTCGAAAAATTCTTCCGTCATATTTTCGATGTAATCGATCGCATGCGGACGTTGCGGATGGCGGCAAATGGCGACGCGATCCCATGGTTCGAGCTGCGAATAGACGTTTTTTTTCAGAAGATCCAGCTTCCGTTCCATTTTCTGAAGCTCTTCCTGGCTCCAGAGAGAATTATTTTTGTTCTGCTCCTTCAGCTTGTTCATCGTCTGTTCAAGCTCAAAGATCTGTTTTTCATGAGGCAATACGGTCATGGGCTATCCTTTTCAACGCCTGGCAGTTTGGCATCATGAAAATCCTTTACCAATTCAATCGTTGTCGGTTTCGTGACAATAATGGAGAAAATCTCTTCAATATCTTCTGATAAAAGCCGGATGCACCCATCGCTCTCATAATGGCCAACTTTGTTGCGATCCTCGACCAGCTGTCCCGCAGCATCCTCGATCCATGGAGCGCCATGAATGCCAAAACCCTTTGCGCTCTCGCTGCATCCTTCAACTTCTTTCTCAAAGGGGATCCAGCGGGTTCCAAACACACGAATCATCTCAACCTTGCGATCCTGGAAAAATCCCATCGTGCCGGGCCTGTAAACGGCGATCTTGTTTCCCAGCAAAAACTTTCCCGTTGGCGTCAAATATCCCGAAGATCTCTTCGGATCGACACGGCCAACGCCAACGCGATATGTCTTCAGCAAAACGCGTTCATTTGAATCGGCATCATAATAGTAAAACTTCATCCTGCATTTTGACAGGTCGATCAATAGATGAAATGTCAAGTTCAAATCGCGTTTAAATACATTAAAACGGTCGCCGGGAGACGCTTTCTGCGAAAAATAGTCGGGTTTCCGATTCAGGCTGCGGGCGATGAAATGCCGCGATGTCGCGTAGTGCGAAGCGTAATCGGCAATCCAGGCCGGACGGTCTTTCAGCCAGGGAACGCGGCTGGTATAGGAAATCGTCTCGACGATCGGCAATTTGGAAGAGTCCAGTGCAAAGAGCTGCCCAATCCGGTCCACATCAGAAAACTCGCTGGCGCTATCTGGCTGGCTTCTGACTGGTCCGGAGACGGCTTGGGATGCCGTATCATTCGATCGATTGTCTAAGGAAACTTCCTGAACGATTTGTTCTATAGCTGCATGAGACGCCGATTTCTTTTTGATGAGCGCAACGGCGCCGATCAAGCCAAAAATAACGACAGAGCTGATCAATAGAGTTCTGGGCAATGCCACGGTATCCCCCCAGTAAATTTTTTCCGCTAACGGATCAACTCATTATCTCTTGATACAGACTATTTAGCAAGCAACAACAGAAAGAAACAAGAACAGAAAACAAGCAAATTAATTTACAAATCAGCACATACAAAAAATCATTATTCAAAAGAAATTTCAATTTAATGGTTTTAAACAAAAAACTAAATTTTGCATCCATTAGACGGATGCACACCCAAAGAACTTGAAAAATCGACTTGGCCAAAGCCCCAAAGCCGATTTTTCAAGTTCTTTGGGTGTAATACATTTTTTAATTAAACGGATCCGAAGACGAGAAAAAAACTACTACCCAAAAAAAATTAAGACTCAAATATGCTGCCGATAGCCTGAAACTATGATTTTGGACTCAGCAAGACAAAGCTAAATCGAAGCGCAGCAGTCTGATCGACAAAGCCCCTTTCCCAAAAGGAAAGGCGAGGAGGAAGATCGATTTGACAAAGTCGCAGCCAACCAAAAATCAAAGTTTCAGGCCGACGGCAGTATAACTTTAGAAGAAGACCTTTGAACGCCATCGCTTGCCGCAACCCGAGAGGCCCCTCCTAGGGCAGGTCGTGGCCAAGCCATTTTAACATAAGCGGAAAGCAGCTAGCTTTCAGCTGCTTGGTTCCTCTTAGACGACGTTCTATACCGAACGATTTATTTTATGTTCTAGCAATTATCGGAGACTCGACACCACTCTGTACTACTCCTAATGTGCGCAGAGCCAAGGAAGGAATTTCTTTCACCTCTTTCGAGCGTATATTACTACAATATTTTGACCAAGAATCTCGGTCTACCCAAAAATAATGCGGGCCAGACAGAGAAATCTGTCGTGTATCTGAAGGAAAGGCTTGCTTAGATTGTGTAGGCTTGGATTCAGTGTTTAATTCTCCGTTGATCCTAACATAGTACCCCCAGTGAAAGACGCAACTACAAAACCTCGCCCATAATCTTTGACATAAATTTGAACAGCGAGTTCCACTGAAAGGTTTCGAAGATATATTCTCATTCGCCTGCGAACCTTTTTTAGAATAAACACACCAATCGTCATAAACAGCTTTAATATATATACCCATACTCATCACCCCTTATATATATTATAACTAATTTCAAACTAAACCACAACTTATTAATTTACATCTTTTTACAAAAGACCAAACACAACAAGTCGTTAACTACCAAACTACTACAATTCATCATGAAATAATAAAATGATCAGAAAGTTGCATATTTTCATTCATGGGAATAAATTTAAAATAAATATCGACAACTGCAAAATATGCACTTCAGATCGAATCCTTACTGTCAGAGTTCGAAATACCACTATTCTTTGGCTCTTACGGCGATCTTTCGCAATGAAGCCCCCTATTTGAAAGAATGGATTGAATTTCACCGAGAAGTAGGATTCGATCACTTTTATTTGTTCGACAACCTGAGCGTTGATTCATATCTGCCAGTTTTACAGACCTACATCGAGCATGGGATCGTCGATCTTTTTTCGTGGCCGCTTGAACATACCCAGCAAAACGACTGGACCGACATCCAATGCCTTGCTTACGAAAAAGCCCTGCAACTGGCTCGCGATCAGGCAAAATGGCTTGCTATCATCGATGTGGATGAATTTCTCTTTCCTGCCAAGAAAAGATCTCTTGTCGAGATACTCTCTCAGTACGAGAATTTTGGAGGCATTGGCGTCAATTGGCAGGTGTTTGGAACTTCTAGGGTTTCAAAAATCCCCGAAAACCGCCTTCTGATCGAGACGCTTCACCTTAAACTGCCTGAAAACGACTCGGCCAACCGTTTTATCAAAAGCATCGTTCAACCCAAATTTGTGCTGGGATGCACTAACCCCCATTATGTGGTTTATCGGCCAGGGTATTTCCAAGTCAATTCGGATTCTATCCCATTTATCGGATCCGAGTCTCCTTACGTACAAATCGATACGATACGCATCAATCATTACCGGTTACGGGACGAGCACTATTTGCACGCCCAGAAAATCCCCCGAGCCAGGAAGTGGTGGAACGCCCAGCCGGAAGAACGCTGGAAAGCTTATTACCAAAGTTTCAATCAGGTTTCCGATCGGGCGATTTCCCGTTTTATCCCTTGCGTGAAAGATCGTCTTAAAGCAAGCTATCCGGATCAAATGTAACCACCAATGAATACAGTTTTTTTTCGCTCCAGATCCATTTTATGGATTTGCCTCTTTATTTTTATTTGCAACCCGCTTTCTGCCGCTATTATTCATGCGCCGCACTTGGATGTGCTCGAAAAGCAGATCAGCCATTTGGACGAGAACGCCCTGGTCGTTTTCGATGTCGATTGCACCTTGATTATACCCAACGACCGCATTCTAGCCCCTTGCGGGAAAAAGCATCTGGAAAAGTTCGTCAAAAAACATCAAAACCTGCCTCAGGACCGACAAGAATTGATGAAAAGCATTGTCATTTCGGGAAAAGCCTCGCTTGTCGAAAAGGATATCGTTCGTATTTTGACGCAATTGAAACAGCGAAAGATCAAAACAATCGCATTGACGGCGATTCCCCCGGGTAAGCTCGGCGTGATCCCCAACGTCGAAGAGTGGAGGGTCAACCAGCTCGCGTCGTTTGGAATCGACTTCAGCTGGTCCTTTCCTGAATTGGATGCATTCCGCCTGGACTGTTTTAATGGAAAACCCCCAGCATTTAAGCAAGGAATCCTGTTTTCCGGAAATCACAGCAAAGGCAGCGTCCTCTGCGCTTTCCTTGATACAATACATTGGAAGCCATCAAATGTATTTTTTATCGATGACCGATTGAGCTATATCCATTCCGTCGAAAATGAATTAGCAAAAGAAAACATCGCCCACACATCCTTTCATTACACTGCCGCACTGGATCAGCCGAACAAATTGAATAAAAAACTCGCCAACTTTCAGCTGGAGAATCTCTTGCAGAAGGGAACTTGGCTTAGCGATGAAATGGTCATTAGATTGAAAGACGAACAGAAAAACAAGCCTGATCATGGGAGGCATTGAATTCATACGCGACGAGAAATGCCGCATTCCAGAAACAATCAAATCCTGCTAATGGAATGACCTGCATATGCAAGGCCTGCGAACAATCGATCTGCATCGTCTGGTCAAAAATTAATTTTTGAGCCAATCCTTGATACCGTTGCAATCCCTTCGGATTGAATACAGAACCATCCTCCAGGACGCACCGGGCAGCTTTCACATAAAATGCAAAGGCATATGGCGCCGTATCAATATTTTCAGACAGAGTGGGCTTCAGCCCCATCCAGCGCACATCGAGGCCGATACCCTGGCAATCCGCTGAGGCATTCAAATAAAGCCAGATTTCCTGATCTTTATAGCAACGGCTCCAGCCCTGCAAGGAAAGGCGTTTTGAATCAACATCGACCGATGGCTGCTGGGCTGGAACTTGCGCCAACCCAAAACCGCTCGAATCGCTCAAAGGAAATGCCTGCGGGCCGAAAGCGCAGATCTCTATATCGCCGAAATTCATCGCACCCATTCCGGTATTCCATCCGCTGAGAGTCAAAGCAGCTTGGTACAACGACGTTGAAAAACTCGCCATTCCCAAACAATCATCGCAACCGCAAGGATTTTCGCCATCATGCGTTTGGGTATTTTCACGATCGTCGGCAAACTCGTTTTCATCAAACTCGCTTTCCCGATAAAAGAGATAGTTTGCGTTGGGCGCATGCGACTGCAGCCATTCCCTGGCTTTCTTAGCCAAATCGAGAATAAGCGCATCTTGATCCATCGAGCCAATCTCTTCCCAAAGCTTGCATAGCTCTCGAGCAATTGGAAACGGAAGCAATCGATAGGACCGATAAAAGCCATCCCGATCGCCCATAGGCGCTTTTGACGCGAAAAGTTGGGGATGAATCGATTCTGCCGGTTTACCTAAAATATGCGCCAAAATATAGAGGGCTGCAATAGAAGGTTGATATCTCTTTGCATATGGACTGCGCTGGGCAGCTTCCAGAGCATTGGCAAAAGCCGGAAGGGCAATTGCATGGCGCGCTTGATTCAGCAATAATCGGCAAAAACGATAATGCTCGAGCGGACTTCGGTTCATGGTCCGCTCGTAATCCAAAGGCAGAAGCAGTTGGTTTGGATTCCCTCGAACAAGCAATTCCGGCAAAACGAGCGAGGGATTCATAATCACTGAAGTTAAGCTTGTTTTACATCGATCAGTTTGCGCATCTTTTTACCAGGCGTAAACTTGACTGCTTTACGGGCTGGGATGAGAATCGGCACTGCAGCGTTTTTCGGATTGCGGCCGATTTTTTGTTTTCTCTGAACGACTTCGAAAACACCGAAATCACGGAATTCGAGACGATCGCCGTGCGAAAGAGTATCGGTCATGGCATCGAGAAATGCTTGAATCACACTTCGCACATCGTTGGGATGCATTCCTCGATTCTGAGAGATATTTTGAATAAGTTTCTTTTTGGTTATCGTGGCCATCTCCGGGCTCCTTCTGTTCATATTAACCTCATTTTCTTTGTCGATTTCCACAGCGTTTAATTGCTCGCCGTAGAGCATGAGCTCTTGCATTTCAAGCGCTTCACGAGTTCAACATACTGATCGGCAAATATTTTTCAAAACAGTTTATTTGCGCATATCTATTTCACATGCACTAAAAATTTCTTCTTTTTCCCTGCGCTGAGCAGCACATATGCTCCATCGATCAGATCGCGTATTGATAGCACAAATGCAGGATCATCGATGCGAACATTGTTGAGATATGCGCCGCCATTCTTGATCAAGCGCACCGCTTCCGACTTGCTGGATGCTAAATTCACAGCCACAAAAAGATCGGTCAATTTCGCATCGACGACATCGCTTTTCTTCATTTCAGCATGAGGCATATCGCGCATCAGTTCTTTGAAGGATTGGGCGCTTAGTTCCGCCTCTGATCCCGGCGCCATGCCCTCGGTTACTTTCAATGCTTTCGCAAGCCCGTCTTCGCCGTGGACGAAACGCGTTACTTCTTCCGCCAGCCGCTTTTGAGCGCTATTCGGGATATAATCTCTCGACTTCATCTCTTGTTCAATCGAGCGGATCTCTTCCATCTCCAGGAAAGTGAGCATGCGAAGCAATTTAATCACATCCGCATCGGAAACACGCACGAGGTATTGATAAAATTGATAAGCGGAAAGTCTTTCTTCCGACAGCCAAACAGCGCCCTCTTCGGACTTGCCAAATTTTTTCCCATCGCTCTTTGTCAAGAGAGGAAACGTGATGCCATAAACCGTCGGACCGCCGATTTTACGGTTATATTCAATGCCCGCAGTGATATTGCCCCACTGATCCGATCCGCCCATTTGAATCGTTACATTGTGATGCTGATTCAAGTAGGCAAAATCATACCCTTGCAAAAGTTGATAGCTGAATTCAGTGAAACTCATCCCTTCTTCTGAATTCAGGCGCATTTTGACATTTTCCTTGGCTAGCATCTGCCCTACCCGGAACAGTTTGCCCACATCGCGCAAAAACTCGATCAGCTTGAACTTTGAAAACCAATCATTGTTGTTCAAGATAACAGGCTTTGAGCCGGAGCCACGAAAAATCTTTTCCAAAAAATTGCGGATCGACCGGACGTTGGCATCCAAAGTCTGATCGTCGAGAAAAGGCCTTTCGATGCTTTTGCCGGATGGATCGCCGATCCGCCCCGTCGCGCCGCCAACGATAACATGAGGCGTATGGCCGCAACGGCGAAACCATTCCAGAGAAACGATCCAGACGAGATGGCCGATATGCAAGCTGTCGGCTGTTGGGTCGCATCCGACATAGACATTCCTGGGACTCATGACATGCTGTTCGAGATCCGGGCTGGTCATCTGCTCGATAAAGCCCCGTTCCTTGAGTACCTCAATCACATTTTTCATAATATATCGGCCAATTCGATTTTTTAAGATGTTGAGCGTACCTAACTAAACTATTTTCAGCAACCTCCAGCAGGTTTCACTTCAAATAAATGGAAGAGCTGCAGGTCTTGGAACAAGACTAAAATATAAGAATTTGCAAAGAAAATTTTAACGTTGTGCTTTTATTGTTTTTCACACTACTATCGTTGGCCTTATTAAGGAGACGAATCATGACTGCAATAGTTTCAGCAACACAAGTTTCTAATATTACTGAACCTAAAGAAAAACAATGTGCAGCTTCGGATAATCAATTAATATCAGTTGTCAATCCTATTCTTACTACAATCGGAGTCCTGCACTTATACATGGCGTTTATTCACGGTATTCCATTGCTTGCACAAACAGCATTCGAATCAACCGTTGCTTGCATTTCTTCCAATGCAATCAAAAACGCGTCTTGCTGGAACTCTGAATCAGCTTCTACAGCGGTCGCACTAGCTGGAATCGTTTTTGCTTCAGCTGTGATCGGCACAAATTGCCTCAAGAAAGCCTGCAAATAAGGATCTGTGAAACAATAAAGTGGGCGATTTGGCTGCGTCAAAGCCCGTATAATCGACGATCGCAAACGGGCGCGTATTGCATTAATACGTACCCGTTTGCGAAGCCTTGCGGTCGTCGATTATACG
>Ga0153915_10004666_pt1 | contig 12665 bp, 8 predicted proteins | sample Opewatmetagenome_2_FD_107003 | JGI IMG/M metagenome (GOLD analysis project Ga0153915, IMG submission 107003) | Freshwater wetland microbial communities from Ohio, USA - Open water 3 Core 3 Depth 3 metaG | ecosystem: Environmental > Aquatic > Freshwater > Wetlands | place: USA: Ohio, Lake Erie... | reverse complement strand
CTTTACAAAATCCCTTTGAAGTGTGGTGATTTCATTATCAACAGCTGCAGCTTCTTTTCGAAGCTGGGAGATTCTTGCGGTATCACCTGTTTGATTTGCAGTCTGAAATTCATCTGAGATTGATGAATATCTTTCACTCAGTTTTCGATTGGATTCAAGGTAACTATTGTATTCATCCTGCGTTTTTGAACCGGTGATTTTTGCATTATAAAGGGAATCGAGTTTACCTGCAATGGTGATTTCAGTATTTTCGAGATAAAATATAGTTCTGTTTCGGGTATTTTGTGCAGTGAGCATTACCATCTCAGGGTATTTAACTGCTCCTCCCTTCATTTTAAAAGAACCCTTATAGGCAATTGCGGAATCGATTGTGATGGATTGTCCTGCCTCCCTCTTCTGAAGAATAAATTTCACGCTGTCAGCACCTTCAATCTTACCATTAATTACGTAATGCGGCTCTGAAGAACATGCAGCAATAAAAGATGCGATCACAAACAAATAACAGGGTTTTTTCATTTTTATCCTTTTTTAAATATTACTTCAATGATCTTTTAAAATCGTGCAAAGATATGAATTAATGTCAACTCCATCTATTTCTTAAAATATATCTTAATCAGTTCCATTGCAGCCTTATATGAAGTGACCGTCCCGCTATTCAGTTTCGTTTCAAATTCAGACCTAAGGGATTTAACGTCATTATTCCCATAAAATGAGTTATTCAGAAATTCGGTTATTGTATCGTCCATCCGTATTACTGCCTGTCTTTTTCTGAATTCCTCAAAATATCCGGTTTCCTTTGTAAGCTTTACGTAATCCTGAATTATTTCCCAGAGTTCTTTAATGCCTGAATCAATCAGAGCTGAACATGTCAGCACTCTGGGCTTCCAGCCCGATAGAGTTAATGGGAATAAATTCATGGCATTCTGAAACAGGTTTTTTGCGTTTTCAGCCTGTTTTTTATTCATTCCATCCGCTTTAGTAATTGCTATTGCATCAGCCATTTCAATGATGCCTCTTTTTATACCCTGAAGTTCATCGCCTGCTCCCGCAAGCATCAGAAGAAGGAAGAAGTCAACCATTGTATGAACTGCTGTTTCAGACTGACCGACCCCTACAGTCTCCACCAGGATAGTGTCAAATCCTGCAGCTTCGCATAATATTATAGTTTCTCTGGTTTTTCTTGTCACTCCTCCAAGGGTCCCTGCAGAAGGAGAAGGTCTTATAAACGCGTCAGGGTGAATACTGAGCATTTCCATTCTCGTCTTATCACCAAGAATACTCCCTTTGGTGTGTTTACTGCTCGGATCAACTGCGAGGACAGCCAGTTTTTTGCCGATATTCGTTAAATAAAGGCCAAATGCTTCGATAAAAGTGCTTTTGCCCGCGCCGGGTACTCCGGTAATTCCGATTCTTACCGACCTGGCACTGTAGGGAAGGCATTTTTCAATTATCTCCTGTGCCATTTCATAATGCTCTTGTCTATAGCTTTCAATTAAAGTTATGGCCTGGCTTAAAACAGTTCGGTTCCCTTCAACAATTCCTGAAACGAATTCTTCAACGGAATATTTTTTCCTTTTTCCATGGACTCCCTTTGCAATCACGTTAGGATTAACACTGGGCGGCTGGGTTACACCTTCCTGAATTTTCAGCGCACTTTTAAATCGCTCTTTTTCTACCATCTGATATATTATCTGAAAGCAAAAATAACAAAAGGGCGTTATATTTTTCAATAACGCCCTTTTACACAGGCAATCCGTGTGCAACGTTAAACTCTGCTAATTGTTAGCTGCGGCCTGTTCAACATCTGCGGTCAGCATAAGTACGAGTTCCGAGTTTTTCGGATCGTTTGTATAGACATATATTGCCTTTGTAACCTTCCCTTTGTAACTTCCGGAATTAAATGTAGCCTTAATAGAACTTGAATCCCCGGGCTTGATTCCCTGTCCCTGTACTCCTTGCTGAATAGCAGTGCAACCACACGATGCTTTGATATTTCTGATTATAAGATCTCTTTTCCCGTTATTGGTAAATTTAAATTCTACCTCATTAGCTGTTGATCCCTTTATTTTTCCAAGGTCAACCGTTGTTGTTTCTACGCTGAAGACGGGAGCGTTAGTTAATTCTTCTTTGGATAACCCTGAAAAATCCTCAACAAGGTTTGCAGAAACATAATAATAAACCTTATCCTGTACTTCACCGTTGGTAACTATTTTGACCATATCGCTTACATTGCCCCAACCCGTATTCTTGGTTGCGTCGTATGTACCCTCGACTATACCTTTCTGTCCGGGTTTAATTGTTTCGGGATTTGCCTTCAGTGTAAGATGAGCAGGGACATTGTCAAAAGCAAGCTTGACCGGAGCCGAAGAAGTATTAATAACCTGCATGACTCTTATCTTTTTCTCATTCTTCTTAACATTTGTAAATGCCAGATGATTGCTTTCGAACCGCAAAGGACCGACAGGGAAAGTGAATAATTCCTCTACCGTTTTCTCATGTGGTATTACTTCTCCCTTGATTGCCAGTACTACCACTTCGGGTTTTGAATTTGTATATACTGAAAGTGTTTTATTGAACACTCCGGGTCTGTTTGCAGGATCGTAAATAGCAGTTATTGTGCCTGACCCTTTGGGGGGAATCGGATTCTTGGTCCATTCAGGAGTGGTACAACCGCATGAGGCAACAATGTTCTGAATAACCAGGGGCTGATCTCCTGTATTCATTACTGTAAAATTATAAGTCTGCCTACCGGCTTCTTCCCTGAATTTGCCAAAATCATGCTCGGCTGATGAGACTTTCATCACCGGCTGGCCCCATAGACCAGCACCGCAAACCACAATAGAGAATATTATTAAAAGCCTTTTCATTTTTTTCAATTTTTATTTACCAATATGATAACAAATCTTTTACCTTATCTGTTTCCTTTAATAAGAACTAAAACGATTAAATAACAACTTTATTTGATAATTTGATTTAATCTGTTTAACAAAATTCAGGCCAGAATGAACTATGCAAGTCTTTAGTGTAAAAATAATAAAGTTTAACCTTTTATTACTTATTTTTATTGAAGAATATCTTAGTTTTGCTGTCTGACCAATGTCATTTGGAACAGAATTTGATGATAAAAAATCCGTTCTGATGACTGAAAGTATTACTGATGAAAAATACTTGCAGAATTTTCCTTATCCTGATCGCCGGTCTGAACTTTATTAACGCGGAAGGCCAGTTCTATAACGGACATCAGATGACCTTTGGAAAGAACAGGGTTCAGTATTATAATTATTACTGGCAGTTTTACCGCTTTGAGAATTTTGACTGCTATTTTAATGAATTCGGACAGGATCTTGCCAAGTTCACTGCCGAATATGCCCAGAAGAAATTGGAGGAAATTGAAGATTATTTCGATTATACCCTCGAAAAGCGGATGATCTTCATAATTTATAACAAAAACAACGAATTCCGGCAATCCAATATTGGCCTCGTAACTTTTGATGAGGATACCTATAATACAGGTGGATTCAGCAGAATAATCAAGAACAAGGTGATGCTTTTTTACGAGGGAGACCATATCGCATATCTGAGGCAGATCGCTGCATCGATCACTGAGGTGATAATTAATGAAATGCTTTATAACGCTGAATTCAAGGACAGGGTCTCAAGCTCCTCCCAGATATACATGCCTGACTGGTATATTAAAGGTTTGATAAATTATGTTTCCTTCGGCTGGGATTTTGATCTGGAGAACAGGGTAAAGGATGGAATAAAATCAGGGAAATACAAAAACATCAGTCACCTTGAATTTGATGACGCAATATATGCGGGCCAGTCATTCTGGCGGTTTATTGCAAGAAAGTACGGCGATGCTCTTATTCCTAATATCATCTATATCACCAAAATATACAAGAATGTTGACGACGGATTCCTTTATGTCCTTGGGGTTAAACTAAAGGACCTTCTGAAAGAATGGAGGGCTTTTTATAATGAGGAATATTCTGCCGATAAGGACCTCCCGGCTGACAATGGTAGTGTTATGAGAAAATCAAAAAAAGAGCAGATCTACCAGCAGGTAAAAATCAGTCCGGATGGAAAATTCATTGCATACGTGACAAACGAATGGGGTAAGAAAAAGATCTGGCTTTACGACCAAACCACCGGCAAACAGAAGGCAATCTTCAGGAAAGAACCAAAATATGAGCATAAGACTGATAATACCTATCCGGTAATAGGATGGCATCCGACGAGCAGGATATTAACTTACATCAATGAAGAAAAGGCCGGAATGGTGATTTATTTCTACAGGGTGGAAGAGAAAAAGACCGAGAAAAGGAATTTTCTTTATTTTGATAAGGTTCTCGATTTCTCATATGCTCCTGAAGGTTCGAGGATAATTCTTTCGGCAGTAAAGGATGGCATTACTGATATTTATATCCATACAGTTGCCTCCGGCACCAATGAACAGATTACACGTGATGTTGCTGATGATCTTAATCCCTCATTCCTCAAAAGTTCCCCGGGAGAAATAATATTTTCATCGAACCGTCTTTCTGACACTCTTACAAATACGGGTGACCCTTTTGAAAAGATATCCCCGAAATTTGACCTTTTCACATACAACGTTGAAAAGAAAAACAATATCCTGACACGCCTCGCGGAAGGTGAGTTTACCAGCAGGTATCAGGCATCAGAAACAGCTTTGAACAGATTTTCATATATCGGAGATAACAATGGTATCCTTAACAGGTTTAATTCGGTCTTTGATAGCTCTATCAGTTACATTGACACTACAACACATTACCGGTACTTTATTAATTCCATCCCCGTAACAAACTACGACAGGAATATACTTAACCAGTCGGTTCAGAATGCCTCTGATACTTATGGTGAAGCTATTTTCCAGAACGGAAAATATAAGCTAAGAAAAGGTTCATCACGGGAAATGAAACGGATCCCGGATAACGAGATATTAAAAACCAACTTCCGCAAAGAGCTTGATAAAAAATATCATAAAGCAGATAGTGTCGAACGGATAAGAAAATGGCTGATTGCCGAAGACAAAAAACGAAGGGATACTCTCAAAAAACCTCTTTATGAGTACTATATTAAAAAAGATGAACCGATAGATATCAACCATTATATATTCGAAAAGGAAAAGCAAAATTATTACGAACAGCTGTGGCGGAAAAATTACATGGATATTGACCTTGACACAGGGAAAATTGATCTTCCATTGATAAGAATATATGAAACATCTTTTTATAATAGTTATATAGCAAACCAGATCGATTTTACATTTCTGAACAACTCGTATCAGGTCTTCAACGGTGGTGCCGAATATTTCAACCCGGGCATAAATATGCTTACCAGATTCGGGATCCTAGACCTCTTTGAAGATTATAGGCTCACGGCAGGTTTCAGGTTTTCTGGGAATTTCGACAGCAATGAGTATCTCCTTAGTTTCGAGAATCTTAAGGGAAAATTTGACAAACAGATAATTTTCCACAGGCAGGCTTACTTCAGCTCATTTGGCGATACCCTGCTTAAAACTCATACCCATAATTTATATTTTTCTTTATCCAAACCGATTACTCCTGTCCTTGCACTTAAAGGAACTGTTTCATACAGAAATGACCGGCATGTCACTCTTTCGCAGGACCTGATTTCTCTGAACAGACCTACTATTACAAAGCATTGGGCAAGTCTTAAGGGAGAAGTCATTTTTGACAATACAAGGAAGCGCAGCGTTAATATTTATTTTGGCACACGATTCAAGATATTTGGGGAATACTACAGACAGATTACAAAGAAGAGGACTGATATGTTCGTAATAGGAGGCGATTTCAGGAATTACACCAGGATTCACCGCGAGCTCATATGGGCGAACCGATTTGCGGCGAGCACTTCTTTCGGTCCAACGAAGCTTGTTTACTATCTTGGCGGAGTTGACAACTGGATGGGGTACCTTTTCAACAAATACCCCATGTTCGATACTTCTGTGCCTGTAAGTTCAAAGCAAAACTATGGATTCCAGGCTATTGCAACCAATATGCGAGGCTTTACCCAGAATGTCAGGAACGGCAATAATTTTGCATTGATAAACAGTGAATTAAGATGGCCATTTATCCGGTATTTTGCCGGACATCCGTTGAAATCCAATTTCCTGAACAGCCTCCAGATTGTGGGTTTTGGAGATATTGGTACTGCCTGGGCAGGAAAAAGCCCGTGGGCAGGTGAGAATGCATATGATACAAAAGTTTACAGGAACGGACCTGTTTCTGTTACTCTTGATTCAAACAGGCAACCAATCGTGGCAGGTTTCGGTGCAGGACTCAGAGCACAGCTTATGGGTTATTTTGTCAGAGCTGACTGGGCCTGGGGCATAGAAAACGGATTTATTTTGCCAAGGATATTCTACCTTTCGTTCAGTCTCGATTTTTAGCCATTAATAGCTTCATACTATAATGATCAGGATGTCTGATTTTACACCTTATTCAGGCGTGACATCAACTTCTTATTTGCGCAAGATGCTGGCTTGTATTTAACTTACCTTCAACAAATTCCTGATAATTATCAAGAAATGCCACAATTATTGCAAAGATTCTTTTTCAATTGGAAAATTTAGAATATTTTTGCACGATTGATAAAATATTTAACCAAAAAGAATAAAAATGGCTTACAAAATTAGTGAAGATTGTACTGCGTGCGGAACATGCATAGATGAATGTCCGGTTGAAGCAATATCAGAAGGTGACATCTATAAAATTGATCCCGACGTATGCACTGATTGTGGTGCCTGCGCCGATGTATGTCCGGTTGAGGCTATTCATCCGGCCGAATAGTATTACAATTAAAGGATAAAAAAGGGGCTTACTCAGCCCCTTTTTTATTGGGGATTATACTTTGCCTTCTCAAGTATACCCTGAATATCAACGTTTTCCATAAGCTGGATAAGGCTTGAAGCGGGATTCTTCAACATATATGATTCAACGATCCTGAAACCAATCCAGACAGCTGCCCTTCCTGGCGATTCATTCGTAAAATAGCTTGTAAAGGGGGCTTCTCCCGTCAGTTTCCTGATTATGAACTGATCGGTTTTGAAAATCAGGTCGTTTTCTATCATATTCTGCCACATCCGGTCTTCATTGTTCCTGCAGAATTTCATCTGGGAAGAAGTAAATCCAAAAATGATCTCATCTGGTGTATCAGGAAGCATGCACTTTTCAAAATATTTGAGCTTGCCCTCATGTATCATTTCAGCAAGCACGTTATCTGCAGGGTATTTAGTTGATGCAAAATCCCACTCTGACGCGCCCCAACCGTATATACAGTCGGGAACAACATAGGTGGGAGTCATTCTTGCCGCGATGTAATTATAAATCTCCAGCCTTGGGTAATAGGGACAATCAGCCCCAAGGTATCTGTCAAGTCCTATACCAAGAATGGAATCTCCAGTTATTATACTGTTATTGAATCCGGTAACACATGAATAAACGCCCGGTATCGTCTTCTCCGGAAAATAATAAAGATAATGACGGAAAGCATCTTCAAGCCCCAGTTCAATAGTCTTAAGATCAGGATATAGCTTCATGGTCATCTCATATACATCATGGTTCTGCCTGTCAGTACAGAACCTTACAAGAAAATCACCAAATGAAGGATCATTAATATCCCCGGTATTGATCACATAGCTAAAGAGCTGCAGGAATCCATCATATTTTTTCTTCAATTCAGGAACTGTGCCTGCTATTTCATCAGGACTTATCCCGAAGAGATCTTTTTCAAGCCGTTTGATCTCAATATCAACCTTTATTGAAGATGTTCTTACCTGATATTGATTCTTTTTACAGGAGATGTTGAACAAAAGAATCAATAAAATGAATAGGGAATTTATATTCTTGATTTTCATAAGATTCAATTATATAGCTAAAATAGGTACTTTTATTTAAAAATCGACTATTAGAAATCTTCGAAACAAATTAATGATTTTCTTCGTTTGCCCCTTATCCTGAAAGGTGCGAAGAACCGAATCCCGTCCAGGCGGGATGAGCTCGGCGTTTCATGATAGTTGAAAATCCTTCCCATCGATATAATGCCACGACAGGATCAGTTATTTTTCTTATTATTTGTTAATTTTGAGTCTTTAAATGCAGGAATATCATTTGAGCATAGTTGGAATTAAGCTTATATCGTTATGACATCAGTTAGCAAGAAACGGACTTTAGCAAAGATCTCTGCTCTTTTTGTCATTCTCCTGTTGGCCGGGAGAATGCTGAATGCCCAGGATTACAGGTATGGAATATATGTCAGCCCGCTGATCTCATGGTTCAAGACAAACATTGATGAGGTTAAAAATGAAGGTGCAAGAGCAGGATTTGATTTCTTTATTACTGTTGAACGAAGTCTTACCGGAAACTGGTCATTTACATCCGGCCTTGGTTTTATTACCTCGAGCGGAAGGCTAAAAAGCAGTGAAGCCTCAGTCTTCCGTTTACCCGATTTCACAGCAACAGTTGCTGCAGGAGAGCCTGTAATTTACAAGATACAGTATATTACCATTCCTGTCGGTCTAAAGATAAAAACTGAGGAAATTGGTTATCTGACCTACTTTGCTGAATTTGGCCTCGATCCGAAAGTTGTCGTAAGCGGTAAAGCTGACATCCCATCTGATCACATTAAAGGGGAAAAAGCCATGACCGAAATAAGAAGATTCAATATGGGGTACCATCTTAATGGCGGTGTGGATTACTCTATTGATGGAAGTACATCACTTATATTCGGCCTGGGATTTGAAAACAATTTTTTTGATATCACGAAAGATGTAAACGGACAGAAGACGGACCGTACAACTCAAAAGCTCCTGAAATTTATTTTCGGGGTTAATTTTTAGCGGTATATTATGAAAATTACTATCGCACAGCTTGACTATCACATTGGCAATTTCTCCGGAAATAAGGAACTAATCTGCAGGGCAATTGACAAAGCAAAATCAGATGGATCAGATCTGATTGTTTTTTCAGAGCTTTGCATACCAGGTTATCCTCCTCTCGATCTGCTCGACCGTGTTGATTTCATTGAAAAATGCAATCAAACAGTTGGGGAAATTGCCAGCTATTGTACTGGCATTACAGCAATCGTGGGATCCCCTACATTCAACACAAAACGCGAAGGCAAGAAACTCTATAACTCTGCTCTGATTCTTTCGGAAGGAAAGATCCTTTTTAAAGCCAATAAAGGACTTCTTCCCACCTATGATATCTTTGATGAATACCGCTATTTCGAACCTGAAAAGAACTTTTCAGTGATTCCTTTTAAGGGACTAAAAATTGCGCTGACAATTTGTGAGGATCTCTGGGATGAACAACCGTTCGACAACAAGTTTGAGAAATCGCGACTTTATACGATTTCACCTCTTGAGGAGATGAGCAAAATGAAGCCTGATCTGGTGATTAATATTTCAGCTTCTCCTTTTTCCTGCGCAAAGGTGGAAGCAAAAATGAACATTTTCATATCAAAAGCAAAAAAATACCGGATGCCGGTAATTTCTGTCAACCAGACAGGAGCCAACACAGAACTTATTTTCGAGGGAGCTTCAATTATAATAAACAGTGAAGGGAAGATCTTCCGTCATTTCAGCTACTTCGAAGAAGTTGTTGAAACTTTTACTCTTGAAGAATTAATGTCAGGTATAATTCCTCTTCCGGAACCTGTTCCTGAACCGGCATCACTTATTCACAAAGCAATTGTAACCGGAATCCGCGACTATTTTGTAAAAACCGGTTTCAAAAAAGCAATTATTGGGTTATCGGGCGGCATAGATTCTGCAGTTTGCGTTTGTCTTGCAGCTGAAGCCCTTGGTCGCGAAAATGTCAGGGCGCTCCTGATGCCTTCTAGATACTCGTCGGAACATTCTGTTGCCGACTCAGTAAAACTCTCGGAGAATATAGGGGTTGATTACGAGATAATCAGTATAGAAAAATCATTCAATACATTTGAGGAAATTCTGGCCCCGGCATTTAAAGAGAGAAAGAAGGATATAACCGAGGAGAACATCCAGGCAAGGATCAGGGCAGTCATACTTATGGCTTACTCGAATAAATTCGGGTACATCCTGTTAAATACTTCCAATAAAAGCGAAGCTGCAGTAGGTTACGGGACTCTTTATGGTGATATGGCCGGCGGATTGTCGATTATCGGAGATATCTACAAAACTGATGTTTATAACCTGGCAAATTATATTAACAGGGACCGTGAAATAATTCCCGGAAACATTTTCCGGAAAGCTCCTTCTGCAGAATTAAGACCTGGACAGCTGGATGCCGACTCTCTTCCTGATTACAAAACACTGGATTCAATTCTCTATCAGTATATAGATCTTCAAAGGTCTCCGGAGGAAATTTTACTGGATGGTTTTGATAAACCCTTGGTTGAGAAAGTGCTCCGCCTTATCAACTCGAGCGAATATAAACGATATCAGACCCCTCCCATTTTAAGGGTTTCATCAAAAGCTTTTGGTGACGGATGGAAAATGCCCCTGGTAGCAAAATATTGAGTTTCCTCCGATGTTCTTTCAAATAACTGAAATTAAAAGTGTTAATAATGTGAATTTAAATTGAAGTGATTGTTTTGCTATCTTTGACGTTAATTATTCACTCTTTATCATGCAGTATAAAGATCCTTATATTGAGTTATGTATAGAAGGGCCATCTTCATTTTTCAGAGTGTTGAGTCAGAATGATAAGGAATTGCTTGATCATAATCATTCCGTTTCGACCTACAGGAAGGGAAACATAATAATTGCTGGGGGAACCAGACAGCGGGCGTTGGTCTGCCTGGTGTCAGGGAAAGCTAAAATATTCAGTACAGGGGCCGGTAACAGGGAACAGATAATAAAGATGATAAGTCCCCAGAGCTTTATTAATTACAGATCAATATTTTCTGAAGCAGCTTATCCCTTTTCCGTGGGAGCAATTGAGGATTCCGCAACAGTTTCTTTCGAGAAGCACCTTTTATCCCGTATCCTGAAACAAAATGCCGAACTTGCTGTGAAAGTCATAAAAGTCATTTCTGAAGATCTTGTTTATTCATATAACAGAATTGTTTCACTTACTCAGAAGCATGTCAGGGGGCGGCTTGCGGAATCTATTCTTCTTCTTGGCGATACTTACGGATTGGAGGCTGATGGAATGACAATCCGCGTTCAGTTGTCAAGGGAAGATATTGCCCATCTTTCAAATATGACCACCTCCAATGCGATTCGCACCCTCTCCAATCTTGCTTCGGAGAAAATTATAGAAATTAAAGGGAGAAAGATCGGTATTCTCAATTTTCAGAAGCTTGAAGAGATAAGTGAATCGGGGCAATGACAGGGTTTATTCTCTGAAAAACACGCGTTTTACCCTTCCCGGAATAGAAGTCAGAATTTCATAGGGAATTGTACCACATTGATCAGCAAGTTCATTAATCGAAATATTCTGACCAAATATTTCTGCTTCGTCTCCTTCTCCGGCATTTAATCGGGTAATATCAGCCATGCACATGTCCATACAAATATTACCTATCAATGGGACTCTTCTTCCTTTAATAAAAATGGAACCGGTATTGTTCCCAAGCTTCCTGTTCAGTCCGTCTGCGTAACCAACCGGCAGTATCGCAATGATCCTATCCTTATCCGATACATCAGCGCATCCATATCCGACAGGATCACCAGCCTGTATCTTTTTTACCTGGGAAATTCTTGTTTTAAACCGGCTTGCCGGCTTAAGGTCAATGTCATTGTAAATCCCTGCTCCATAAAGTCCAATGCCCGGTCTTACCATATCGAACTGATATTCAGGAAACCTCAATATGCCCGAAGTATTAAGAATATGACTGAGGAAGGGATATCCCGTTGCCGTCCTTATTTTCGAAACGGCGTTAAGAAACCGCTTTGCCTGGCTGTGTGTAAAACTGTCAAACATCGGGTTTTCACTTGCGGCAAGATGGGAAAATACCGACGCAGGCTTAATGCAATCCGTAACTTTTAATCTGGCGATAAGCTCATCTAGTTCTTCAGGCATAAATCCAAGCCGGTGCATGCCAGTATCTATTTTAATATGAACAGGATACTGATAAAGGCCATGTTTGGACGCAGCTTCCCCGAATTTCTCAAATGAAGAAAAACTATAGATGACTGGTTCAAGGTTATATTTAATTATCAGCTCTGCTGAGAAAGGATCGGGATTCATGACCATAACAGGTAGAGTCACTCCTGCATTTCTTAATTCGACTCCCTCATCTGAGTAAGCAACTCCAAGGTAACTTACCCGGTGATATTCCAGTAGCCCTGCTATTTCTGCAGGACCTGCTCCATAAGCGAAAGCCTTCACCATAGCCATAATACGCGTTCCGGGATTAAGATGATTCCTGATCTCATTGATATTATGAGAAATAGCATCGAGGTTTATTTCCAGAACCGTTATATGTATTTGCTGTTCTAAAAGCCTTCCGATTCTTTCCATCTCGAACATCCTCGCTCCCTTAAGCAGGACAATCTCGTTTCTGAACTGCTGGGCGCTGAAGCTCCTTATAAAATCATCGGTGGTTAAATAGAACTTTGCATTACTATCAAAGAATGAACAGTTTCTTTTAAGAGCCAGGCCGATTCCGATGAATCTATCCACACCTGTTTT
>Ga0153915_10004665_pt1 | contig 12665 bp, 11 predicted proteins | sample Opewatmetagenome_2_FD_107003 | JGI IMG/M metagenome (GOLD analysis project Ga0153915, IMG submission 107003) | Freshwater wetland microbial communities from Ohio, USA - Open water 3 Core 3 Depth 3 metaG | ecosystem: Environmental > Aquatic > Freshwater > Wetlands | place: USA: Ohio, Lake Erie... | reverse complement strand
GGGCCACATCGGAGACCGCGTCATCCGGTCCTATCCGCGCGGCGCGGGCCACGAGGATCCCGAGGAGCTCCGAGCGCCCCTCGAGGAGCTGATGACGCGATGGTCCGTCTTCGACGATCCGACCACGAACCCCGCGTTCGCCGTCCTCCGCCGGCCGCCGCCGGCCTCGCTCTACTGGAAGGCCGTCCGCCGAGTAGTCTCGAAGCGGGAGGCGCGGCACGACGCGGCCCGATTGGGGGTCCTCCGCGGCTACAAGAACGGTCGCGGCATCATCGGCGCGACGGCGGCGATTGCGTGGCGACCGCGCGACCGAACCTACGAGGTCCTGGCCTACCGCCATCCGAGGTACTGGGGCCTGAGGCGGGAGATCGACGCCGCATCGGTGCGGGCCATGGATCGCCGCTTCCCCTCGACGTTCAACAACTATGACTACCGGAACGATGCGGTCGTCATCGCGCCGCACTCCCCCTGCCCCATCCTGTTTGGAGTCCGTGGGGACGAACCGGGGTGCCTTCCCGCCGCCATGCGGACGATCCGGGGGGAGCGGCCTGAACGCTGGATGCTCTTCGAGACGAATCAGGGGACGGATGACCACGTGGCGCGGGATGACTGGTCGCTCCTCCCCTTCTCCGCGACCTCTGTTGAGGGCCGGGTGCAGTCGAAGCCCGTGACCCTCCCAGGCGGCCACGTCTTCTTCGAGCTGGAGGGCAGGGAGCGGGTCACCGTGGGCGCCTACGAGCCGTCGAAGCAGTTCCGGGAGACCGTGCGAGCGCTGCGTCCCGGGGATCGGGTTCGGGTCGTCGGAAGCATCCGGGACGAGCCGCGGACCCTCAACCTCGAGAGGCTGGAGGTCCTCTCTCTCGCGGAATCGTGGCGGAAGACCGCGAACCCCCGCTGCCCGGTGTGCGGGAAGTCGATGAAGTCCCGGGGCTACCAGGCGGGATTCCGGTGCCTCCGCGGTCATGCGGATGCGCCGCCCGGCTCCGTGGTTACCGAACCCGAGGTCCGCGGCCTCGCCTTGGAGCTCTACGAACCACCGGCCTCCGCGCGTCGCCATCTCGCGAAGCCCGTGAAGCGGATCCTGGGCACGGCGCCACCGATCCGCATCCGGTCCGGTGCTGTCCCTCTGCAACCCGTCCGGACGGGCCCCCTCAGGGCCCAACGGCGAACGGCCGCGTCGTGACTCATTCCTCCCGGCGTGGGAGGTCAGGGAACACGAAGTGGGCCATGTAGAAGTGCCCCTCGAGCCAAAGCGCAACGACCAGCCCGACCGCGGTGACGGACCATCCCACGACGCCCGGGATCAGGAAGATCGCTTCCGGGATCACGAGCAGGTCGACGAAGACGCAGCCCGTCAGGAACAGCGCCCGCAGAATCTCCATGCGGATGGGGACCGACTGGGCGCGGCTCAGGAACCGCTGCCGACGTTGTTGGGCGCGGCGCACAAGGTAGCCGCTGATCGTCCCCTGCCGCTCCACCACGCCCTGGGGACGCGTGTCCTCGCGGGGCGCCTTCCGCGCCCGGAGGGGCTGGGCGTCCGGGGACCCCTCGTCGACCATTCAGGTCGGGGCCTTCTTCGCGGAAGCTTCGGGGCCGCCAAGGCTCTCGAGTCCCAGGTCCCGCGCCGTCGCGAAGCACGCGACCTGCCGTTCGTTCCCTGCATCGAAGAGTTTGGGCTCGATTGCGCGGCACGGCTCGAACGCAAGCCAGCAGCGCGGATGGAACCGGCATCCGGAAGGCGGGCGGGTCGGGCTGGGCACCTCGCCTTCGAGGATGATCCGCTCGATCTTCACACTCGGATCGGCGGAGGGGGCCGCGGAGATGAGGGCCTTCGTGTACGGATGGAGAGGTTCTCGGAAGATGTCCTCCGTATCCCCGACCTCTACGATTTTGCCCGCATACATGACGGCAACGCGGTCCGCGATGTGGTAGACCACGCTCAGGTCATGGGTGATGAAGAGGTAGGTGAGGCCCAGCTTCGTCTGGAGGGACATCAGCAGGTTCAGGATCTGGGCTTGCACCGAGACATCCAGGGCGGAGGTGGGTTCGTCGAGGATGATCACATCGGGATTGAGTGCGAGCGCCCTCGCGACATTAATCCGCTGACGTTGGCCTCCGGAGAATTCATGAGGGAAGCGGTTGAGGTGTTCTTTCTTCAGGCCTACGAGTTCGAGGAGGTCGAGGACCCGATGGGTCACCTCTTCGCCGGTCACGAAGTGTCTCCGGACGACAAACAAGTACGCGAGGAGGAAGACCGACTCTCCGATTTGGATCAGGTTGGGGACGAGGGACACGGAGAGCACAAGATTCACTCCGGCAAGGATGGCCACCCCCCACCATGCCCACCCCTCGAGTCTCCACAGGCCTAGAGCGAACCAGACTAGCATTCCGCTGAAGGCTGCCAGGTAGAGTGCGAAGAGGATGGGGCCGAAAATGAGAACTCCGAGATAGGCCGCAACGCCTGCGACGAGGAGAATAAGCACCGCGAGAGTCACGGAGATAGCCGCGACGAGAGCCACGAGTCCGGCGAGGATGGCAACGATCAGGGGTCGTGTCTCCGACCTCTGGTGGACTATGAGCGGCTCGGCGATGATGTTCTTCACGGTCATCCTCGGGTTCAGGGAGGACATCGGATCCTGGAACACCATCTGCAGGTGCTTCCGCTCGTCCCGAATGACGCGCAGTTTCTCTGAGGCGAGGTCGTGGCCCATGAAGAAGACTTTGCCCGCTGAGGGATCGAGGAGGCGGAGGAGGAGTCGGGCCAGGGTGCTCTTCCCGCATCCGGACTCTCCGACGACCGCCAGCGTCTCCCCGCGATGCAGCTTCAGGGACACACCATCCACGGCCATGACGTGTCCCTTCACGGTGCGCAGCAGGCCGCCGCGGAGCGGGAAATGCATCTTGACGTCCTCGGCAGCCAGCAGGACATCTTGCGTAGGAGGTGCGCCAGGTGCAGCCGGATCGGCGCTCATGGGATCGTCCCTCCCGCGGGAACGGGGTTATGGCAGGCGACGAGGTGCCCGGGCTCCATCTCCTGCAGAGCTGGCATCGTCGTCTTGCACACATCGAGGGCCCTCGGACAGCGGGGATGGAAGCGACAGCCGGACGGCGGATGGAGGAGGTTCGGCACGCTCCCGCGGATGATGTAGAGATCACGCTTGCGTGCCTGCGCGCTCTCTCCCTTGAACCGCGGGATCGACTGCATCAGGCCGTTCGTGTACGGGTGCATCATCCGGTGGAACACCTGCTCGGTGGTCCCGAACTCCGCGATGTGCCCCGCATACATGACCCCGACCTTGTCGCAGACCTCGGCCACGATGCCCAGGTCATGCGTGATGAGCAGGATCGCCATGTTCGTCTTCGCCTGGAGCTCCTTCATGAGCTTCAGGATCTGCGCCTCGACGGTGACGTCGAGCGCGGTCGTCGGCTCGTCGGCAATCAGGAGCTCGGGGTTGCAGGCCATCATCATGGCGATCATGGACCGCTGTCGCATGCCTCCAGAGAGCTCGAAGGGGTACTGACCCGCAATCCGCTCCGGCTCGGCGATTCTCACTTCCCGCAGCATGTCGACCGCCCATCGGACGCCCTCATCCTGGAGGCGGGATCGCACCAGGCGGCGAAGGACGCGGACCGCGCCGATGAAGTCCACGAACTGGTCGTACGGATCTCGGAGCATCCGCTCGTACAGCTTCTTCTCGGTGGACATGATGCGGCCTCGGAACGGGGCCCAGAGATCGAAGCTGAGTCGGGCCCCGCATGAGGGGCAGCAATCCCACAGCCCGGGTGCGAGCGACCAGCACGCACTGCATACGGTCTCGTCGTCCTTCAGGCTGAGCAACCGGCCGTAGATTCCCCGCTCCTCATCGGAGAACTTGTCGGGATTCCGGTCCCCGAGGAAGGAATCTCGCGCCTGCAGCGCGGTCAGGCGGTTCCCTCGGACCTTCTTCTCGCGCGCCTTCATCTGAAGTTCGAGGGCCTTGAGCACGCCACGGCAGAGGTCTGGCTTCCGATGGAGCATGAGGGTTTCCGCGATCTGGTTCCCAATCGTGAAGACCGGGTTCAGAGCGGTCATAGGCTCTTGGAAGATCATCGAGATCTTGTTTCCCCGGATCCTCCGGATGTCCTCGACGGGTTTCTGGAGGAGGTCGAACTCGGAGGTGGCGGCCTGCAGCCTGCGCTCGATGTCGAGCTTCTCTTCCTCGGACTTCGCGGACGTGAGGCGGGAACGAAGCGCTTCGATCTCCGGCTTCAGCGCCTCCATGATTGGAAGGCTCGACGCACCCGCTTGCGCGTCCCGCCGGCGCAGTCGATCCAGGGCGAGGGCATCGTATTCCTTGCGCAGGGCCCGGACCTCGTCCGGTTCGTCGAGGAAGACGCGCCCTGCTTCGATCGTTCCCGGAGGGCTCGGGATCAGGCGGAGGACCGACAACGCCGTCACGGACTTCCCGCACCCCGTCTCGCCCACGAGCCCCACGGTCTCGCCCGTGCGGACTTCGAGGTCGATCGATTCGAGAGCCTGGACCGTCCCTTCGTAGGTGTGGAAGTAGGTCTTGAGACCCTCGATTCGGAGCACCACACGTCCGCTCGTCCGGTCACCTCCGGAGCCGCGGATCGAGGATGTCTCGGAGGCCGTCCCCGAGCAGATTGAATCCGAGTACGGCCAGCACGATCGCGATGCCGGGGAAGACCGACATCCACCACGCGTTGAACAGGTAGGTGAGGCCCTCGGAGATCATCACGCCCCACTCCGCCGTCCCCGGTGGCGCGCCGAGTCCCAGGAATCCGAGGCCGGCGGCGGTCAGGATGACGTAGCCGAAGTCCATGGAGGCCTGTACGATCACGGGCGAGACGGAGTTCGGGAGCACGTGGCGCAGCATGAGCCGCGTGGGGCTCGCGCCGACGCTCTTCGCGGATTCGACGAACTGCCTTTCCTTGATGGAGAGGACCTGCCCGCGCACGAGCCGGGTGTACCAGGGCCACCAGGTGATGATGAGCGCGTACATCACGTGCTCGATGCTCCTCCCGAGGACCGCGGTGATCGCAATCGCCAGGATGAGGCTCGGGATTGAGAGGAAGATGTCCGTGATCCGCATGACCACCTCCTCGATGATACCTCCCTTGAATCCCGCGACCAGCCCGAGGAGGGAGCCGATCAGGGAGGCGGGGATTACGACGAGTAGGCCGACCTCCAAGGAGACGCTGGCCCCGTAGAGGACCTTGCTGTACCAGTCCGTCCCGAAGTTGTCCGTGCCGAAGGGATGGGCGAGCGACGGTCCGAGGAAGACCTGGTAGTCCCCGGGCAGGTCGTGGAACTGCCAGCGCTGCTGGAGCTGTCCGTTGATATTCACATAGGTCGGTTGCTGGACGGCCAGGTAGGGCGCGAGGAACGCAATCGCGACGACCAGCAGGATCAGGAGGAGCCCCAGCACCGCGAGCCGGTTCTTCCGGAACAGGAAGAGGGTGTACTTCAGCTCAGAGATGCGCGAGGCATGGTCTTCGAGGAAGTCGCGCCACCACCCGCCCGGGGCCTGCTTCCCTGTCTCCACCGCCACGTCAGGAGCCTCCCAGCCGCACCTGAGGGTCGGCTGCGGCGTACAGCACGTCGATGACCAGGTTCGCGCTCACGTAGAAGACCGTGACCACGAAGAGGTAGCCCAAGAGGTCCGTGAAGCCCGCGTGCAAGGCGGCCTGGAGGAAGTACTTCCCTATGCCGTTCCAACTGAAGATGCTCTCCACGTAGACGTCGCCCGCGAAGGCCGAGCCGACCGTGAGGCCCGCGACGGTCAGCGTCGCGTTCGTCGCGTTGCGGAACCCGTGGCGGAAGATGACGTCCCGTTCGGGGACACCCTTCGCTCGCGCCGTGCGAATATAGTCCTGGCCAAGGACCTCGAGCATCCCTGAACGGGTCATCCGCAGGATGATGGCGAGCTGCGCGAACCCCAGAGTGAAGGCGGGCAGGAGGAGGTGAGCGACCGCGGAGATGAAGTCCGTTAGGTTCAGTGCGAGAACCGAGTCGATCGTATAGAAACCCGTAACGGTTGGCGGGGGTACCAGGGTCGGATCGAGTCGCCCATCCAAAGGCAGTATGTTCAGTCCGACGACCGCTAGATTCTCGTGGAAGAAGATCTTCAGCATGATGCCGAGCCAATAGATCGGGATCGCGACACCAAGGATCGCGATGAACCTGGAAACGTGATCTACCCACTTGTTCCGCTTCATCGCCGAGACGATGCCGAGATAGATGCCGACAGGCAAGGCGAACAGCATGGCCGCGATCGTGAGCTCGAGGGTCGCCGGGAGGAACGTGGCCAGATTGTCCAGCACCGGGAAGTGATTCACGAAGGACGGGCCCCAGTTGCCGGTCACGAGCCGTCCCATGTAGAAGAGGTACTGACTCGGAAGAGGATCATCGAGGTGCCAATCCGCGTGGAACTGCGCGATTTGTTCGGGCCTGGCTTTCGATCCGAGGTAGGAGAGCGCGGGGTCGATGGGAATGGCTTTCCAGAGGACGAAGGCGATCACGGTTACGCCGATGATGACCGGGACGAGCGCGATGAGTCGCCGGACGACGTATTCCCAGAGTTTCATGGGGTGGGCCCATCACCTCCCCCTGAAGACGTGGATCGCACGCTTTTCATTCCCGCGCCCGCATGCCTCAGGCTCGGACAACAGCGGTTTTGGTTATGTACCCTGCGCTCTTAGTCTAGCCAATTTGGGAAAAAGGGAAAGGGAGGGGGCCCAGGCCCCCTCGTCGGGCCCGCGCGGGACCCGGTCGCTCCTACGTCTTCTGGTAGAAGTAGAAGTTGTACCAGGTCACCGGGTTGAAGAAGAACCCTTTCATGTAGCTCTGGTAGATGGGTACGTACTGCTGTTGGCAGAACCAGATCATGTTGGGGTTCGCCATCGCGGTCGCCCAGACCTGCGCGTAGTCCGCCGCACGGGTTGTCGTGCTCAGCTCGGATCGGGCGATCGAGGCGTAGTGGTCGATCGTCGTGTTGGCGAAGCCCGTATGCCAGTAGTCCCCACCGAAGTCGGAACTCATGACCATCGGGGTCACATAGTCGTCCGCGTCGAGGTAGTCGAGGACCCAGTGCGCCACGAAGAAGTCGTACGTAGCCGTGCTGCGGGCCGTGTCCCAGGCGTCGGTCGACGGCTTGATCTGCAGGTCCGTGTGGACGCCGAGGCCCTGCAGCGTGGTCTGGAACCGCCTGGCCGCGTTGGCTTCCTCGAGCTGTGTCCCATCCGCGACGATGCGGAATGCGTAGCCGCCAAACCGGGTGTTCCCGACCTTCGGATAGCCAGCTTGGTCAAGGAGCTGACCGGCCTTGGTCAGGTTCTGGTAGTAGTACTGGTGCTGCGAATCGAAGTACTGCATCCCAGCCGGGATGGGCCCAGGCAGGAAGCTCGCGAAGCCCGCGTAGTCGTTCGCAATCGTCGCGTTGTAGTCGAACGCGTAGGAGAACGCCTGCCGCACGAGGCGCCCCGAGGTGTTGTCGGCCATGTACGGGTTCGTCACGTTCATCGTGACGATCTCGCTCTTGATCGTGGCGTTCGCCTTCGCAACGACCCCCGACAGGCCCGTGACCTGGGAGACGGAGGAGAGCGGGAGATCCGCAATGTCTGCGGCGCCCGTCCGGATTGCCTCGACGCGCGAGGTGGGGTCGCTCGTGAACTTCATAACGAGCGTCGTCGGCTCGGTCCCGTGCCATCCGCGCCAGAAGTGAGTGTTCGCATGCAAGGTCATCTGGCTGCCTTTGATCCAGTCGGAGGAGCTCATGCAGTAGGGGCCCGTGCCCATCGTGTTCTGCTTGATGTAGTCGTTCGCGATGTAGTGCTGCACGCCTCCGTGCGCCTCAATCCACGCGCCCTCCATGATGGCCGAGGGCTCGACCGTGGCAAGGGTCACCAGGAAAGCGGTGTACGGAGCGGTCAGGTTCATCTGGATCGTGTACGTGTCCTTCACCCAAAGGGATCCCGGGATGTTGTTGGGGTCGAGGGTCTGGTTCAGAATCCACGCGACTCCCGATTCCGGCGAGGCCTCGAGGAGAACCTTGCGGAAGGAGGCGTACACATCGCTCGCGGTCAGGTTTTTGCCGTCACAGAACTGGACACCCTGGCGGATGTGGAACGTATAGTTGAGTCCGTCCGCGGAGATCCCGCCGTTCGCCACGGTGGGGACTTCCGAGGCCAGGTCCGGCACGAGCGTGGTCGTGTCCTTGTTGTAGCCGAGCAGTGTGTCGTAGGTATTCTGGAGGGCGACGAACGACCAGAGGTCGTACGCGTCCGACGAATCCATCGTCACGGGCTCGGACTGCATATAGTACACGAGCGTGCTTGTGTCTCTCGTGGCCGCGGGCCGCGTCACGACGTACGCGACCGCTGCGATAATGACGATTGCGACGACTGCGATGATTGCCCACAGCCGCCACCCCATCCCGCGTTTCGCCGGCGGACCGCCAGGCGGCGGGGATGCACCTCCTCCTTCTGCCATGCGAGGGGAATCCGGATGTCTCTATAAGAACATGACCAAGATGCCTAAGTCTAGAACAACTCTCGAAGAGAAACGGGAAATGGAGAGCGCGTGTCGCGCTCTCCTGGTTCGCTCACTTCCCGACGCGCTTGAACGAGCCCTCGAGGACGTCGAGTCCCGCGTCGAGGACGTCCTCGTCGATATTCAGCGCGGGGATGTACCGCATCCCAGAATCGCCACACGTCAGGAGGATGAGCCCGTGCTCGTACGCATCCTTCTCGATCGCATCGCGGAGCTTCGGGTTCGGGTTGTTCGTCCTGCGGTCCGTGACGAACTCTGTGCACTGCATCATGCCGAGGCCCCGCCGGTCTCCGATGAACTCGAAGGCGTCCTTCATCTCGTCGAGGCGCTTCGCCATGTGGGCGCCCAGCTTGGCGGACCGGGCCACGAGTCCCTCGGACTCAATCACGTCGATCACGGCCAGGGACGACGCGGCCGCGACCGGGTTCCCGCCGTACGTGTTCGAGTGCTTGCCCGACATGGGGAAATCCATCTTCGCGTCGAACACGGCAACGCCGATCGGCATGCCGCCACCCAGGGACTTTGCCAGGACCATGATGTCCGGGATGACCTTCGAGTGGTCGATGCCCCACATCTTCCCGGTCCGTCCGAAGCCGGTCTGGACCTCATCGGCGATGAACAGGAAGTCGTTGTCCTTCGCGATCTTCCCGATCCGGTCGAGCCATCCCGGCGGCGGCACGATGTAGCCGCCCTCGCCCTGGACCGGTTCGACGAAGATGGCCGCGAGGTCCTCGGGCGGCGCGATCGTCTTCAGGTAGAGGTCCTCGATGATGTTCGCGCAGTGCAGGTCGCACGAGGGGTAGGTGAGCTTGTACGGGCAGCGGTAGCAGTAGGCGAACGGCACGTGGACGACGCCAGGCATGCTCGGGAAGAACCCGGACTTCTGTTTCGCCTTGCTCGCGGTAAGGGAGAGCGCGCCCTGCGACCTCCCGTGGAACGCGCCGAGGAACGCGAGGAACATCTGCCGCTTCTTGTAGTACTTCGCGATCTTGATCGCGGCCTCGTTGCCCTCCCCACCCGAGTTGGCGAAGAACGTCTTCTTCGCGTGCTTGCCCGGAGTGATTTCCGCGAGCTTCTTCGCGAGCTGTGTCTGGACGTCGTAGTAGTAGTCCGTTCCGGCGAAGTGCATGAACTCCCCGGCCTGCTTGCGGACCGCCTCGACCACCTTCGGATGGGAGAGGCCGACATTGAGCACGGAGATGCCTGAGGCGAAGTCGATGAGCAGGTTTCCATCGATGTCCTCGACGACGGCGCCCGAGCCGCGTTTGATGACGATCGGGGCGGACTTCGTGGTCGTGGCCATGTACTTCTTGTCGCGCTCGATCACCTCTCGCGCCTTCGGGCCCGGAGGGGTGACTTTGATGTCGGGGACTTTCACCGAATCACCTGAGGTCGCCTAACTCAGATTCTCTCTTTAAGCTATGGTAAGGAGCGCTAGACTGAGTCAGGTCGGTCACGATGCCGGGACTACTTCGCCGCTCCGATCCGCATAATGGTCGTGCCGCAGACCGGGCACTTTCCCTTCATGGCCGGCTTGCCGTTCTTGAGCGTGACCGCCGCAGCATCCTTCATTTCGCGCTTGGCCTTGCACTTCACGCAGTAGGCTTGCACCATGAGATTCACCGCGCGGCTGGAAAGTCGCAGGGTGCATAAAGATATGGGGGAGAAAGCCAAACCCTGAAACCGAGGGGTGATGACCGAAACGGGCGGATGGAGGGAATCGACCTTCCGCGGACGACGGCGATTCGTCTCGCAACGATTATATAGGCTCAACCGAGCTCTCCCGTCCGGAGCCCATGACCGCGCCCGGCTATGCCCCGAGTCCGAGTCGTCCCATCGGCGTCGCGATCTTGGCCATCCTCGTGATCCTGGTCGGCGCCCTGTTCCTCCTCGGCGCGCTCGGACTCCTCCTTCTGGCGGGGTTCGCCGCAATCCGCGGGCTGCCGACGTTCTTCGGGCTCACGGGCGCGTTCCTCGGCTTGGTCCTCCTCATCTTCGCGCTCATCTTCATCGGCGTAGGCCTGGGCCTCTGGCGTTTGCGGAGCTGGGCCTGGTGGCTCGCCATCATCGTCCTCGTGCTCGACATCATCGGGAGCCTCGTGGACCCGGTCGGACTCGTCATCCCTCTCATCCTGCTGATCTACCTCGTCCTCGTCCGTCAGCACTTCCGCTAGCCGTCGACCAGATTTGCCACTGTCACGGCAGGGTCTGAACGCGGCAGCGCGATTGTGCCATTTTCCTCCTATCTGGCTTTTATAGGAACTTATATATAATGGCCGGAAGATTCGCGCCTAAGATAGGAGGCGTGCCTTGGCAGAGAAACCAACAGCAGCGTTCGTGCTATCGTTGATCGGCGGCATTTTCATCCTTTTGGGCGGAGCTCTGATTGCAGCCGTGTTCGCCACGCTCGGCAGCATGTTCGGCGCGCTCGGATTCGGAGACTTTGGCATGGGCATGACCATGGTAGGCGTGCTGGGCCTCGTGTTTGGCCTGATCATCATCGTCGCGGGCGTGATGATGTACATGAAGCCACAGCAGCACGTGATGTGGGGTGTGATCGTCCTCCTGCTGGCGATTGTCAGCATCCCCTTCAGCCTCGCGGGCTTCCTGATCGGCTTCATCCTGGCCCTCATCGGCGGGATTCTCGGCCTCGTGTTCAAGCCGAGCATGCCCATGGCGGCTCCCTACGCGCCTCCGATGGCGCCGCCCCCGCAGTGAACCTGAACTAAACCGCCCGGGAATCCCCGGGCGGAAATCTTTATATTGGCCCGCCTGCTCGGCCCCTCGTCCCGGGGCCTCCATGTTGTACACCCGTTTCGAGCGAGCTCGCATTCTCGGCGCCCGCGCCCTCCAGATCTCTATGGGCGCTCCGGGCGTCCTCGAGGCGTCGTCCACGGAGATCGACCCAATGCAGATCGCCGTGCGGGAATTCCAGGCCGGGAGCGTCCCCCTGACCGTCCAGAGGTTCCCGCATGCCCGCGATTGAGCGATCCTCGATCCGCCAGATTCTCGACAGCCGCGGAAACGCCACCGTGGAGGTGGACCTGTTCGCGGGATTCCACGCTCGGGTGGCTGCACCCTCCGGCGCGAGCACGGGAACCCATGAGGCCCAGGCGTTCCCCAAGGCGGGCGTCTCGGAGGCCGTTCGGTTGTTCCGGAGCGAGGTGGTCCCGAAGCTCACGGGCCGCGATGTCGCGGACCAGGAAGGCCTCGACCGTCTCCTCCGGGAGATCGACGGGACGAAGAACTTCGCGCGCCTGGGCGGCAACGTCGCGATGGCCGTCTCCCTGGCGAACGCGAGGGCGGCCGCTATGGCGGCGGGACAGCCCCTCTACCGATTCCTCGGTGGCGCCTCCGCGGTGAAGATGCCCTTCCCCTTCGGAAACGTGATCGGTGGGGGCCGCCATGCGATCGGCGGGACCACGATCCAGGAGTACCTGGTCGTGGCCCAGGGGCCCACCGTGGCGGGCAACGTATTCGCGAACGCCCGCGTGCACCGCTTGATCAAGGAAGCGTTGATGAAGCGGAATCCGGACCAGCCGCTCGGGCGCGGGGACGAGGGTGCCTGGGTCGCGAAGATCGATGACGAGGATGCCCTCGCCCTCCTCGCGGACTCGTGCAAGGCGGTGGAGAAGGAGGTGGGCTTCGCGGTCCGCCCGGCGATGGACCTCGCCGCCTCGGAGTTCTACTCGGACGGCAAGTACCGCTACCGGACGAAGGCCCTCAGTCCGTCCCAGCAAATTGACTTCCTCGAGCGGATGGTCAAGGACCACGGTGTTTACGCGCTCGAAGACCCGCTCGACCAGGAGGACTTCGAGGGGTTCGCGCAGCTCACGAAGGCGGTCGGCAAGCGATGCGTCATCATCGGCGACGACATCTTCTGCACGAATGTGGCCCGGTTGCGGAAGGGGATCTCCGTGCGCGCGGGAAACGCTATCCTTATTAAGCCCAATCAAATTGGGACGCTGACCGAGACGCGCGCTACGGTGGAGACGGCACGGAAGGCCGGATACCAGACGGTCGTTTCCCATCGCAGCGGCGAGACGACGGACGACACGATCGCCCACCTCGCCGTGGCCTTCGGGTCCCTGGGCATCAAGACGGGGACCGTCGG
>Ga0153915_10004664_pt1 | contig 12666 bp, 9 predicted proteins | sample Opewatmetagenome_2_FD_107003 | JGI IMG/M metagenome (GOLD analysis project Ga0153915, IMG submission 107003) | Freshwater wetland microbial communities from Ohio, USA - Open water 3 Core 3 Depth 3 metaG | ecosystem: Environmental > Aquatic > Freshwater > Wetlands | place: USA: Ohio, Lake Erie... | reverse complement strand
GGGTCCGGCGGCAACGTGATCGTGACGGCCGGGGAATCGAACCGCCGCAACGGCGCGCCGCTTCCAGTCGGCGCGCGGCCCGCCGCCGACCCGAGTCGCGAAGGGAGCCTCGTGGCATGAGCGCCGTGGCCGGAGCGACGCTCTGGATCGCTTCCGCGGCCGAAGGCGCGGACCCGTCGATCCCGCTTCTCGGGCTCCCGCTGCTGCTTCGGTCGGTGATGGCGGGCGAGCGGGCAGGGTTCTCGCGGATCGTGGTCGAGGAGAAGCCCGGAGAGAACCTCTCGGGCCTGCTCGCGGAGTCGCGCGCCGAAATCCTTCGCGAAGCCGATCCCGCGCCCGCGAATCCGCGCGGCCGCCTCGTGGTGCTTTCCGCGCGCGTCCTCGCCCAACCACGCTGGTTGCAGGAGCTCCGGCAGATGCCGGTCGAACCGGGAAAGCTCGAGCTCGACCCGCGGTGCGCGGCGATCCTGGAGACGGAGGACCCCGGCGCCGCCTTTTCGGTTCTGCGCGATCGAGGCGGGCGGGATGCCCTCGAGGCGCTGTCGGCGAGGTTCCCCCCGGCGAAGGGCCGCCTGTCGAGCCGGGACCGCTTCGAGGTCGTGAGTCCGCTGGACCTCCGTTCCGCCGAGGACTGGCTGCTCCGCGGTCTCGTGAAGGACACGGAAGGCTTCATGTCCAGGCACGTCGAGAGGCGGATCTCGCTCGCGATCTCCCGCCGGCTCGCGGGAACCCGCGTGACGCCCAACGCCATGACGTTCGTGAGCGTCGCCGTCGGGCTCGCCGGCGCCGCTCTCTTCCTCTCTCCGAGCGCGTGGGCGCCGCTTGCCGGCGCGCTCCTCGTGCTCGCGCATTCGATCCTGGACGGCTGCGACGGAGAGCTCGCCCGCTTGAAGTTCCAGGAGTCCCGTTTCGGGGGAGTCCTCGACTTCTGGGGGGACAACGTCGTCCACTCGGCGCTCTTCGCCGCGATCGCAATCGCCTGGGCCCGAGCGGCGGGCGAAGGCTGGCCCCTTCTTCTCGGAGCCTCTGCCGTCCTCGGGACCATTCTTTCCGCCGGCTTCGTTTACCGGCACACGATGGCGAAGGAGGGAGAGGGTCCCCTCTTCACCTCAGTCTCGCGCTCGCCGGACTCCCCCTTTTCCCGGCTGGCCGATGCGCTCGCGCGCCGGGACTTCCTCTATCTGCTCGTGATCCTGTCGGCCCTGCGCCAGGAGCACTGGTTTCTCGCGCTCGCCGCCGTGGGGTCGCCGATCTATTTCTTCCTGCTCGTCGCCATCTCCCGCGTCGGCCGGCGGGAGGCGTCGGCGCCGGCGGGTGTACCCGTCCGCGTGAACAAATGAAACGTGAAATGTTCCGCTCGACTGTCGTCCAGGAGCGAAGGGATGACAGGGTATTAGGGGGCCTGGTATGAGCGACAAAACATCCTTCTACCCGGAGCTCGCCAAGGACATCGTTCCTCCGGCGGGGAAGCTCGGAGTCCTGCTGCCAGGCCTGGGAGCGGTCTCGACGACTCTCATCGCGGGCGTTGCCTTGATCGAAAAGGGCCTCGCGCGGCCCTTCGGCTCGTTGACGCAGATGCAGAAGATCCGGCTCGGGAAGCGCACCAACCCGCGCTTCGTCCCGATCAAGGAGCTCGTGCCGCTCGCCGGATTGGGCGACCTGGTCTTCGGCGCCTGGGACATCTTCCCGGACAATGCCTACGAAGCGGCCCGGGCGGCGGGCGTCCTTCCCCACGAGACTCTCGAAAAGGTTCGTTCCGAGCTCGAGGCGGTCGCCCCCTGGCCCGGCGTCTTCGACCGCGCCTATGTAAGGAACCTCGACGGAAAGCACGTCAAGAGCGGCGCGACCAAGCGGCACCTGGCCGAGGCCCTGAAGCGGGACATGGAGGATTTCCGCGCCGCGCACGGCCTCGAGCGCGCTGTGGCCGTCTGGTGCGCCTCGACGGAGAGCTTCCTCGAGCCCGGGCCGACACACCAGACGCTCGCCGCCTTCGAGAAGGGGCTCGAGAAGAACGCGCCCGAGATCTCCCCTTCCATGATCTACGCCTATGCGGCGATCTCCTCCGGCATCCCCTTCGCCAACGGCGCCCCGAACCTCTGCGTGGACGTGCCGGCCCTGACCGAGCTCGCGAAGGAGAAGGGGGTGCCGATCGCCGGGAAGGACTTCAAGACCGGGCAGACCCTGATGAAGACGATCATCGCGCCGGGATTGAAGGCCCGGATGCTGGGCCTCCAGGGATGGTTTTCGACGAACATCCTCGGCAACCGAGACGGCGAGGTATTGGACGATCCGGGCTCCTTCCGCACGAAGGAGCTATCCAAGGTTTCGGTCCTGGACGCGATCCTTCAGCCGGAGATGTACCGTGAGCTCTACGGCGACTACTTCCACAAGATCCGCATCGAGTACTACCCGCCGCGCGGCGACGCGAAGGAGGGGTGGGACAACATCGACATCTTCGGCTGGCTCGGCCAGCCGATGCAGATCAAGATCAACTTCCTCTGCCGCGACTCGATCCTCGCCGCGCCCGTCGTGCTCGACCTGACGCTCTTCCTCGACCTGGCGCAGCGCGCCGGCCTTTCCGGCATCCAGGAGTGGCTCTCCTTCTACTTCAAGTCCCCGATGTCGCGCCCGGACCTGAAGCCCGAGCACGACCTCTTCATCCAGCACCTGAAGCTCTCCAACACCCTGCGCATCCTCGTGGGCGAGGAGGTCCTCGACCATTCCGGGCTCGACTACTACGAGGGGGAGGCGGAGGTCGAGGAGATCCGCGCTCTCCGGCGCTCGGGCAAACCCTGAGGCCATGGCGGAGGAAGCCGGATTCCAGATTCCGTGGCGCTGGGCCATCGGCACCGCGGCGGTCCTCGCCGTCGTGCTGGCGATCATGGCGTTCCGCGGGCCTGCCGGCCTCGTGGTTACGACGGCCACCGCCGGGAAAAGGGACCTGGTCGTCCCGATCCTGTCCGACGGAAGCCTCGAGCCGCCCCCCGGCGGCGAGCTGCGGGCTCCCGAGACCGCAACGGTCGCGGCGATCCCCGCGCGCGAGGGGGACCGCGTCGCCAGAGGCGCCCCGCTGGTCGTTCTCGAGAGCCCGGAGCTGACGCAGGCCGCCCTCGCCGCGCGCTCGACGGCCGCGCAGCTGTCCGAGGAGAGAGTCCGCGCCACCGGAGAGCTCGAGCAGGGAAAGCGCGAGGCGGCGCACGCCAAAGAAGTCTTCGAGGCGGACGCCCGCCTCGTGAAGGAGTCGGCCATTCCCCGCGCGACGCTCGAGGCGGACGAGCTCGCCTACGGCCGGGCGGTCGAGCGGCTGCGCGCGGCGCAGGCCCGTTTCGACTCGCTCGTCGCGACGTCCCCCGGCGAGTCGCGGCTCGAGCTCGCCCGCGCCTCGGCACGCGAGCTCGATCGCCGCGTGGCCGCCCTGACGGTGCGCGCCCCGGCCGACGGCATCGTCTACGGGCTCCCTCGGAAAGCCGGCGAGACGGTACGCGCCGGGGAGCTCGTCGCCGCCGTGGCCGACCCGGAGCACCTGCGCGTCAGGGCCCGTGTGGATCAGCCGGATCTGCCGCGCATTGCCGTGGGGCAGCGGCTGATCGTCACGTTCGACGGCCTCCCCGACCGGCGCTGGGAGGGGAAAGTGACCGCGGTCTCCCCGGGGGTCCGGGAGTCCGCCGGCCGCGAGGTCGGCGAGGTTCTCGGGGAGATCGCCGACGCGACGCGGTCGCTTCCTCCCAACGCCTCGGTCAACGTGCAGATCGTCACGGCAGAGAAGCGCGGAGTCCTCGCGATTCCCCGAGCTGCGCTCTTTCGCGACGGCGACCGGCGCTACATCTACCGCCTGGAGCAGGGGCGCGCCCGCCGGCACGACGTCTCCGTCGGCCTCGTCGGCTTGAACGACATCGAGATCACCGGCGGCTTGAAGGAAAATGACGCCGTGATCCTGCCCGGGACGGTTCCGCTCTCCGACGACCTGCGGGTCAAGATCGCCAGGCCGGGCTCATCGGCTTCTCAGACGAAGTAGGTCATGTTCACGCGGGAGTCGTTCGAAACCGCCGTCCACCGGTTCCGGACGCATCCGGTCCAGACCGCCCTGACGCTGACGGGCCTCGTCGTCGGAACGGCGGCGATCATCATCATCGTCACGCTGGGGCTGACCGGGCGCACGTTCGTGATGTCGCAGATCGAGGGGGTCGGATCGCACCTCGTCTGGGCGAGCTACGAAGGCACCGTCACCTCCGGCGTGTCGCGCACGACCGAGGACCAGATCACCGAAGGAGACGTCAAGGCCATCGAGGCGCGAAGCGACCTCTTCTCCGGGGTGACGCCTCTCGTCGAGCTCCACAGCACCGTCTCGGTCCTCTCGCGGGCATCCGACCTTTCGGTCCTCGGCACCACGCCCAACTACGGGACCGTCCGCAAGAACCTCCGGATCCTCCGGGGACGATTCCTGGACGACGACGACATCGCGCAGAGGACGAGGGTCTGCGTCGTCAGCCACACGCTCTATCGTGACCTCTTCGGCAACGACGACTCCCCCGACAAGATGCTGCATACGCTCGGTATGACGTTCCAGGTCGTCGGCGAGTTCGACAAGCCCGTGGACACCATGGGCCAGGGGGAGGTCACACCGTACTCGATCTTCATCCCGGTGACCGTGGCCTGGTTCTTCACGCCGGCGCGCCGGGTGGACACGGTGTTCGCCGAGGTGCGGGACTTCTCCGAGATCCCTCGCGCCGCCGCGACCGTCGAGGAGACGCTCCGCGACCGCCATCATCAGGGCTCGGTCTTCAAGGTCAAGACGATGACGACGGTCATTCGCGTGGCCCGCACCATCTCCTTCGGCCTGATCGCCGCCTTCATCGCGGCGGCGGCGGTCTCCGTGGTGGTCGGCGGCGTGGGGATCATGAACATCCTGCTCGCTTCCGTCGAGCAGCGCACCCGGGAGATCGGCGTCCGGATGAGCGTCGGGGCCCGGCGCCGCGACATCCTCCGGCAGTTCCTGCTGGAGGCCTTGATGCTCGGGGCGATCGGCGCCTCGATCGGCGTCGTCGTCGGTCTGGGACTCCCGCTCGTCGTGAAGCCGTTCGTCCAGGGAGTTCTCATCCGCGTTTCGGGGCTCTCGGCCCTGCTCGCGTTCCTCTTCTCCTGCTGCATCACACTGATATTCGGCGTCGTGCCGGCCTACCGCGCCGCGAACATGAACCCGACGGAGGCTCTGCGCTATGAGTAAACGGATCGCCGCGTTTCTTCCCGCTCTCGCGTGGGTCCTTCCGGCCTTCGGGCAGACGCCCCCGTCCGGCCCGCTGACGCTTCGCCGCGCGGCGGAGCTGGCGCTCGCGCGGGCGCCCGAAGCCGCTTCGGCGCGGGCTCAGGCCACGGCAGCGGAGGCGGGAGCGCGCGCCGCCTCCGCCGTCTTCGCGCCGCAGGCGTTCGCGACGACCACGCCCGGCTACTCGAGCGGCCTGCCCGTGGCCGTCGCGGGGAGGGTGCCCGCCGTGTTCGGGGTCGAACTCCACCAGACCCTCTACGACCCTGCCAGCCGGGCCGAGGCCTTCGAGAAGCGCGCGATCGCGGAGAGTCTCGAGGGCGCCTCCGCGCTCTCGACTTCGGCGACCGCGCGCGCCGTCGTCATCTCCTACGCGCGCAACTGGGAGGACCTCAGACGGGTCGCGAACGCCCGCCGGGAGCTCGAGGCGCGAGAGGCGATTCTGCGCCGCGCAACGGCGCTCGCCCGCGAGGGGCGCAGGACCGAACTCGAATCGGACCAGGCGGGACTCGAAGTCGCGCGCGCCAAGCAGGCTCTCGCCGACCGCCAGGCGGAGAGCGACCTCGACCGCATGGAACTCGCCTGGCTCATCGGCTCACCTCGGACCGAGACGCTCGGGATCGCCGAGGACCCGCTCGCCGCCCTTCCCGGGCCCGCGCACGCCGACAACCTCGGGGTTGCCCGCGCCGCCGACCCGCAGCTCAAGGCCATGGACCGGCAAGCCGAAGCGCTCGAGCGCGCGGCTTTCTTTCAGAAGCATGCCTGGCTCCCCGTCGTGCAGGCCGAGGGCCAGTACATGAGACTCTCCAACTACAACAACTTCGACCAGTACTTCGTCAAGTTCAAGTCGAACGACTGGGCAATCGGCGTCTCGGTGGCGGTTCCGCTCTGGACGGGGGGAAGGCTCGCGCATGGCCAGGTCGCGGCGGACTCCCGCCTGGAGAAGGTCCGGGCGGACCGCCGCGCGCGCGAGCGGGACGTCGAACTCGCCGTCCGGCGCGCGGAGGCGGACCTGGCGCACGCGCGGGGCGAGCTGGCACTCGCGACGCGCGCTCAGGCGATCGCGAAAGATTCCCTCCGCGTGCAGCGGGCGCTCGCCGGCGAGGGGCGCTCGGAGCCCGACGCCGTGGATCGTTCCGAAATCGCCGCGGCCAAGGCCGAGGACGAGCGCTCTCTGGCGAGCCAGGGCGTCGTCGCCGCGCTCGCGAGGCTCCTCGAGCTCACCGGCGAGCTGCCCGGTTCGCTCCTCGGCGCCTCCCCGCTGGCTTCGGTCACCAGTCCCGCGGATCCCGGCCTCGAGTAACCGGACGGCCGCGGAAAAGGGGCGCGCGTCCACGCGCCCGATTCAGGCGGATCTCAGGCCCGGCGCGCTAGTAAGGCTTGGCCGAGCTCTTGCCCATCTCGATCTTCGAAACCTTGACCGCGCCGCCGGTCATCTCTCCCGTCAGCTTCACGGTATGTCCGGCATGCTCCTTCAACTCGGGCAAGTCCTGGTTCTCGATGTTGTAGATCTTGCCGCCGGAGACGAAGACGAATTTGGAGCCGTTCTCGACACAGGCGAGCACGCAATCGTGATCGCTCATCTTCTTGCCGGCATGCTCGATCGCGGACTTGTGGGAGCGCCCGCACATGCTGTCGCTGATCTGGCCCGTCCACGTCTTCTCCGTCCCGAGGGCGAGAGCCGCGCTCATCACCAGAATGACCGTCGCGAATCCGAGAACTTTCCTCATGGTGACCTCCTCTCGGCAATGCGCTGGATGCACACTTGGCCAAAGAGAGGACGTGCAGAAAAGGTGCCAACCGCTCAAACGGGCCCCCTTGCAGGAACAGAGATTCGGAGAAGCGGTGCGTTCAAGGGGAGGCAGCGCGGAAAAGGGCTTTCGGGATCGCGGCGTGGACTCCCTTGTTGCCGTCCACGAGCTGGGTGATCGAGAGATCGGCGGCCACGCTCGCGAGCATGTAGGCGTCGTCGCGGGAGAGGTGCTTCTCCGAGACCAGGAAGTCGATCATCTCGCGCACGGCCATCTTCGCGGCCTCGTTCAGGTCCTCGTGGAGCCCCATCGTGATGTAGTGGGTCGGGGTCTCGACTCGCGGCCACTTGAGTCTCACGTCCTTCCTCACGGTCAGCCGGAACGTCCCGACGAGAGACGTTTCGAGGGCCGTGATGTCCACCTCGCCGTTGCCCTGGCTGGCGTGGCCGTCGCCGGCCAGGAAGAGGCCGCCCTTCGCGTGGACGGGGATATAGAGAGTCGTGCCGGCCACGAGCTCCTTGTTGTCGAGATTCCCCGCGTGGATCCAGGGTGGCCCGCTGCTGATCTTCCCGGAGACGGTCGGCGGCGCGACGCCGAGGCTGCCGAAGAAGGGGTGGAGCGGCACCTCGATTCCCGGCGCGAACCGCGCGACCATCCGCTGCTCGTCGAGCGGAATGATCCGCATTCGCGCGTAGGGGAAATCCTCGGGGAGAAAGCCGCGCCCCGGTGAAAACGCGTTGTAGGCGTAGGGGATCGCGAGCCGGATCGAGAGGATCTCGACTTCGAGCGCATCGCCCGGCTCCGCGCCTTCGACGTACACCGGCCCGGTCAGGATGTGGCCTCCCGGCCCCTTGTTCGTTACCTCTTCGTGGATCTCCCGCAAAGCCGGCTCCACGTCCGCCGCCGGCAGTCCGGCCGCCTCGAGCCGGGCCGGCGAGGATGTTATGAGCGTTTGGATCTCGACCGTGTCGCCGGACCGGATGCGGAGAACCGGCGGCGTGGAAGCGTCGTAGTACCCCCACGCCACGGTCGAGGGCGAAGGCTTCAACACGGCGGCCGCGCCGCGCTCTGCTCCGGCCGCGGCCGAAAGGGCCAGCACGAACGAGAACGAAGCTGCTGCGAGCCGAGTCACGATATCTCCTTCACGAACCGAGGACCGAGGACTGAGGCCGAGGACCGAGGACTCGAGAGGCCCAAGCGAAGGTGCCGCTCGTCCAAGCTCTCATCCGCCGGCCGATGGAGTCCTCAGTCCCTTGTCCTCAGTCCCCACTCGGACCTAAATTCCCGGCGCCTGTACCACGATTGGCTCGCCGGCGAAGAGAGTCGGCGCGCCCTGCTCGGCGGCGGTCTTGTTGAAGGCGGCAACATCGGTTCCGGCGATCTCGTTGAACTGAACGAGATAGCCGTCGAGCTGTTTGCGCCTCTCGGCCATCTGCTCCTTGAAGAGATCTCCCGGCGCCCGGTTGTAACCCGACAGGGCCTGGGCGAGCCGCTGATAGTTCCCCTGGAAGTCCGAGTGGTAATGGATCGAGTCCTGGCCGACGTCCCGCTGCTGGTCCGGGTTGTAGACCTTGTCGCGCAGGTCCTTCAACTTCTTGTTCAGATCCTTCGAGGCCTTGAGCACCGCCTCGTACTTGCGCGAGCCGGGGACCTTCCCTCCCGCCTCCCCTTCCTCACCGCCCCGCAGGTTCTTCTCGAGCGCGGTGATCTGGCTTTGCAGGCTGTCGATCCTGTTGATCATCTCGTTCAACGCGGTCACGCCGTTCCTCACGTCGAGGCCCGCGCGCGCCTGGGCCCGGAACGCCTCCATGTCGTGAGGAAGGCGCGGATCGGGCAGCACGGTGACGGTCTGCGTCTGCGTCTCCCCCTTGACGGTCACGGCGACCTTGTAGGTTCCGGGAACGACGTCGGGACCGCGGTTGGGCTCGAAGAACTCGTTGGGCGGCGCCTCCTTCGCCGAGGCGACCCGCTTCGGCCCCTCGTACCGCATGTTCCAGACATGGCGGTTGATCCCCTCTTTCGCCGGGGCCCAGAGCGTCGCGACCGCTCCCCCCTTCTCGTCGGTGACGACGATCTTCACCGCGTCGCGTCGCGCCTTCTTCTGCTCCTCGGTCTGCTTGATCTCCGTCCTGACGTAGTAGTCGATCGTCACGCCGTTGGGCGGATTGGGCGCCCAGTAGCCGCCGGTGTTGAACCCGCCGCGGTTCCACTGCTGGAGCATGGCGGCCGGCGGCGAGGAGAAGAGGTGAAAGTCCTTCCCCTCGACCGCGTCGGTCCACTCCTCGATCGGCGTGATGTTGTCGAGAATGAAGATCCCCCGGCCGTGCGTCGCCACGACGAGGTCGTGGGAGGCCTTGATGAACTTGACATCCCAGACCGGCGCGCTCGGGAAGTTCGCCTTGAGCGGTCTCCAGGTCGCTCCGGCGTCCACCGAGGAGAAGAGCCCGGTTCCGGTCCCGGCGATGAGGAAGCCCCTCTTGTTCGGGTTCTCCCGCACGACGTAGCAGGTCGCGTCATCCGGAAGCCCTTTCGCGATCGCGGTCCAGGTCTCGCCGTAGTTGGAGGTCTTGTACGCGTACGGGCGCCGGTCGTCGAGCATGTGGCGGTCGCACACGATGTAGGCGGTCCCGGCGTCGAACGGAGAGACATCGATCTGGTAGATCCTCCCCCACTCCGGCATTCCCGCGATCCTCTTCGTCGCGTTCGTCCAGTTCTTTCCGCCGTCGCGGGTCACGTGGACCTGCCCGTCGTCGGAGCCCGCCCAGATCACGCCGCCGTCGGTCGGGGCGATCTGGATCGAAAGGAGCGTGTCGTAGGTCTCGGCGCCGGACAGATCGTGGTGGACGGGCCCGCCCGACACGACCTGCTTCGATTTGTCGTTGCGGGTCAGGTCCGGAGAGATCACGCTCCAGTGAGCGCCGCCGTCGGTGGACTTGAAGACGACGTTGCCCCCCAGATAAACCTCGTTGGCGTCCGTGGAGGAAACCGCGATGGGGCTCGTCCAGTTGAATCGGTACTTCAGCTCCGCCGGGCTCATCTCCGAGACGCCCGAGAGATACGGCCGGATGTTCCTGGACAGGTGCGTCTTCTTGTCCAGCCGGTTGATGTTGCCGTTCTGCGAGTCGGAATAGACGATCGTCGGGTCGGAGGGAGCCGGCACGACGTATTCGCCATCCCCGCCCGCCGTCACGAACCAGTCCGCCGCGCCGATGCCGCCGCGCGAAAGCGAGTTGGACGCCCCGCACCACGCGTTGTTGTCCTGGAGTCCCCCGCAGACGTTGTAGGGGACGCTCGAGTCCGCCGAGACCATGTAGAACTGCTCGATCGGGATGTTGTTGAACTCACGCCAGGACTTCCCGCCGTCGGTCGTGAGAAGGGCATAGCCGTCGTTGCCCTGCAGGATCCGGTCCGGGTCCTTCGGGTCGATCCAGAGAGCGTGGTGGTCCGGATGGACGCGCTGGTCGATGATCCGGAAGGTCTTTCCGCCGTCGGCGGTCTCGACGAGGTTGTACGAGCCGAAATAAACGCGGTTCTCGTCGGCCGGAGAGACGGCCAGCAGCGAAAAGTAGAAGGGCCGGACGTTGAAGAGCTTGCTGTCGGAGAGCTTCTCCCAGTGGTTTCCCATGTCCTTCGAATCCCAGAGCAGCCCCTTCTTCGTCTCGATCAGCGCGTAGACGTGGTTCGCGTTCGACGGCGCGACCGCGATCGCGATGCGCCCGAGCGGCCCCTCCGGAAGGTCCTTCGTCAGCTTCGTCCAGGTTGCCCCGCCGTCGGTCGAGCGGTAGATCCCGGAGCCCGGCCCGCCGTCCACGAGCTCCCACGGATACCTCCGCACCTGCCACATCCCGGCGAACAGGACCTTGGGGTTGCCGGGCGCCATCGCGAGCTCACAGGCGCCCGTCTGGTCGTTGACATAGAGGACCTTCTTCCAGGTCTGCCCGCCGTCGGTCGTGCGGTAGACGCCGCGATCGGGATTGGGCGCCCAGACGTGGCCGAGCGCCGCGACGAGGACGGTCTCGGGATCGTAGGGGTCGATGACGACGCGGGAGATCTGCCCGACGTCCGCGAGGCCCATGAAACGCCACGAGTTCCCCGCGTCCGCCGAGAAGTAGACGCCGTGGCCGTCCATCATGTCGTTGCGCGGGTTCGCCTCCCCCGTGCCGACCCAGACGAGGCTCGGATTGGAAGGCGCCACCGCGATCGCCCCGATCGAGGACGGGTACTTCTCGAAGATCGCCTTAAAGGAGTTCCCGCCGTCCACGCTCTTCCAGACTCCGCCCGCGGCCGCGCCGATGTAGATCACGTTCGGGTCGCCGGGGATCCCCGCGACCGCCGTCACGCGGCCGCCGCCCACCGCGGGTCCCAGGTTGCGGAACTTCATGTTCTGCAGCGGGCCCTCGCTTTCCTTCTTATCCGCGGAGGACGCCGGCGGCGTCGAAGGCTTCGCGGCCGCAGCCTCCAGGACCGAAACACCGCCGAGGGCCAGAGCCGGGAGGACGACGCCGATGCACTGACACACTCGCCCGATCTTCATCTGCTTGGCTCCTTCTTGGAAGGAGACGGATTATTTCGCGCCGGCCCCGGCGCGACAAGAGCCGTGTCAGACTGACGTGATGAAATCTCCGGCTCCGCGCCCGAAGGGGACGGCGGCTTGCGGGAAGAGACAAGCGGCGCCGCTCGGCAGGCTCCTCCCGGCCTTACGGCGCTTCTCCGGGAAGCCGGAACTTCCGGCCGCCACGGACCCGTTCGAGCAGATCCTCTACGAAAACGTCGCCTACCTTGCCGACGATGCCCGGAGAGCGGACGCCTTCCGAGTGTTGAAGGAGAAGGTCGGTCTGACGCCGCAACGGATCCTGGACGCCCCCGAGGAAATGCTCCGCGAGATCGGCGGGCGCGGCATACTGCCGGCGGCAAGCGCCGAGAAACTGCGCGAGACCGCCCGGATCGCGCTCGAAGAGTTCGGCGGCGACCTGGACGGGGCAGTCCGGAAGCTGGCGCCGCTTGAGGCGAAGAAGGCCTTCGGAGGTTCTCTTCGATCGGGGAGCCGGGCGCCGAAAAGATGCTGGTTTTCGCCGGCCGCCTGCGCGCCCTGGGCCTCGACTCGAACGGCCTTCGCGTTCTGGCGCGCCTGGGCTACGGACAGGAGGGCAGGAGCTACGCGGCCACATACCGATCCGCCCAGGAGGCCGTCGCACCGCACCTGCCGGCCGGCCGCGCCGCGCTCATCGAAGCCTCCCAGCTCCTGCGTCGCCACGGACAGACCCTCTGCAAGACGAAGAATCCCCTCTGCGACGCCTGCCCCGTGCGCGCGGAATGCGCCTGGGTCCTCCGCCGGTCCTGAAACCGGGTCCGATGATATGTCAGATCTGACATATCTGCCGCGCGCTCTTCCTTCGCCGTTCCCCATGCAGCAGATCCCCCGTCGCGGAGCCTGCCCCGGGAGGGACCGCCGCCTCGAACGATCCAAACGGGGCAGATTCCTCGCTGCGCGCGGAATGACAACAAACAGGGTCGGGAGCCGACCGAGCCGGTCAGGTGCGGGCCAGAATCCGGCGCAGCGTCTCGAAGCTCACGTTCCGGCCGGAGATCACGACGACGGCGGGGCCGTCGAAGCGGCCGGCCTTGCCGGTCAGGCAGGCCGCGACGGCCGCGGCT
>Ga0153915_10004663_pt1 | contig 12667 bp, 8 predicted proteins | sample Opewatmetagenome_2_FD_107003 | JGI IMG/M metagenome (GOLD analysis project Ga0153915, IMG submission 107003) | Freshwater wetland microbial communities from Ohio, USA - Open water 3 Core 3 Depth 3 metaG | ecosystem: Environmental > Aquatic > Freshwater > Wetlands | place: USA: Ohio, Lake Erie... | reverse complement strand
GATTTCACTCTTCCTGAGGCAACTGATGAGCACCTTGATTATGTGGCTAAATATAAAAAAGCCCTTGTGCTGGGGACTACGGGCCTAGTAGACGCGCAGATAAGAAAAATTGAAGAAGTAGCTAAAGTTGTCCCGGTTGTTTTTACTCCCAATATGTCCATTGGCATGAATGTGCTTTTCTCCATGCTTCCTGAGATGGCCAAGCGCCTTGGCCCGGATTATAGCGTTGAGATCGTGGAAGCGCACCATAAGACAAAGAAAGACGCGCCTTCCGGCACAGCCAAGAAATTGGCGGAGTTGATCTCCCAGGCGACTAACCGTAATACCCCCACGCATTCATTACGCCTGGGGGATATACTTGGAGACCATACGGTAGTTTTCTGCGGGAATTCCGAGCGTATTGAGGTAAAGCACCAGGCGCATTCACGCGACTTGTTTGTCCTTGGCGCGTTGAAAGCAGCTAAGTGGATTGCGGATAAACCCGCGGGCCTGTATTCTATGCAGGAAGTATTGAAATAAAAGATAATAGGGTAGGTAGTAGTTAGTAGGTAGAATGTAGGAAAAGTCAAAAGCAGAAACAAAAAAGGATATGAAAAATATGTTTAAGATCTCTAAAAAATTACAAAGCTTACCGCCATACTTATTCCTTGAGATCGATAAAGCTAAAAGGCTTGCCCGCGCTTCCGGCAGGGATATCATTGATCTAGGTATCGGAGACCCGGATCAGCCTACACCGAAACATATCATTGAAACTTTGTATAAGGCGGCGCTTGATCCGGCAAATCACCGTTATGCTTTGGATCAGGGCATGCCGGTTTTGCGCCAGGCGATCGCAGATTGGTATAAAAAGAGATTTGCTGTTGGATTGGATACAACCAGCGAGATACTTCCTTTGATCGGCTCTAAGGAAGGTATCGCGCATTTTCCCCTGGCTTTTCTTAACCCCGGGGATATTTCGCTTATCCCGGATCCGTGTTATCCTCCTTATAAAGGCGGCACGATCCTCGCCGGTGGCAAACCCTATCTTATGCCGCTTTTAGAATCAAACAATTTCCTGCCGGATCTATCGGCTATACCGTTTTTAGCGCGCAGGAAAGCGAAGATCATCTTTGTGAATTATCCGAATAATCCCACCAGCGCCTGCGCCGATGATGATTTTTATCGCAGGTTGATCGCTTTTGCCCTAAAGAATAATATCATTATTATTTCCGATCTGGCGTATTCTGAGATGACTTTTGACGGGTTTCGCCCCAGGAGCCTGCTTGAGTTTGAAGGGGCAAAAGATGTCGTGATCGAATTCCATTCTTTATCCAAAACTTTCAATATGACGGGCTGGCGCGTTGGCTGGGCATGCGGCAATAGCCAGCTGATCGGCGCTTTGGCAAAAGTAAAGTCTAATGTGGATTCTGGGATATTTTCCGCTTTGCAGTTAGCCGGTGTTTCCGCTTTAGAGGGGGATGATGATTATCTGTGTAAGATGCGTTCATTGTACCAAAAAAGGCGCGATTGCTTGATCAGCGGATTGAACTCATTAGGTTGGAAAGTTTTTACGCCTAAGGCGACTTTCTATACCTGGATCAAGACGCCCGGCCAGGCTAATTCGATAAGTTTTGCCGCCAGGCTGCTTAAAGAGGCTGATATTGTCGCCACTCCTGGCGTAGGATTCGGTAAATACGGGGAAGGTTATATCCGTATGGCTCTGACTGTCCCTGAAGAGAGGATCCGCGAAGCTTTAGGGCGCCTTAAGAAAATAGCATAATGCCGATCTGTTATCTGGGTATAGGTTCAAATTTAGGCAACCGGAGAAAATTCATTAAATTGGCTATTCAAATGATTGATGCATTGCCGGGCACGCGCGTAATCAAGATATCTAGGGTCATCCAGACAACCGCTGTCGGCGGTCCGCGCGGGCAAAACAAATTCTTAAATGCCGCTTTAAAACTTTCTACTCAGTTATCCGCGTTAAAATTACTTAAAGAACTTAAAAATATTGAAGATAAACTCGGCCGCGTCAAGACAGTGCGGTTTGGGCCGCGCTGTATTGACTTGGATATATTGCTTTACGCGGACCGGATAGTTAGAAGCAAAATACTGAAGATCCCGCATCCGAGGATTTTTGAGCGCGATTTTGTCAAACGTCCGTTATTAGAGGTGATATGAAAGTAATCCATTTACCGGCTAAGCTCAGTGCGATCACTGGCAAATTAAAGCTTAAAAATAAAAAGATCGGCTTAGTGCCGACTATGGGTGCTTTGCATGAAGGGCATTTGAGCTTGATGCGTAAAGCGCGCAAGGAGTGTGATTGTCTGGTCGTAAGCATCTTTGTCAATCCTGCGCAGTTCTGCGCCGGAGAAGATTTTAAGAAATACCCGCGTAAATTAGCCGCTGACCTTGCTTTATGCCGCAAGGCTAAAGTCGATATAGTTTTTTTGCCGGCAAGTAAAGATATCTATCCTGAAGGTTTTTCTACTTTTGTCGATGTGGCAGGTTTAAGTTCTGTGTTATGCGGAGCGGCCCGCCCTGGGCATTTCCGCGGGGTAGCTACGGTAGTGCTGAAACTTTTTAATATCACAAGAGCGGACAACGCGTATTTCGGGCAGAAAGACGCGCAGCAGGCAGCGGTGATCTCAAGAATGGCCAAGGACCTTAACCTGCCGTTGAAATTAAGCATAATGCCTATTGTGCGTGATCAGGATGGGCTGGCTTTAAGTTCGCGCAACGCCTATCTGGGGAAAGAAGAGAGGTTAGAAGCCGTGGTTTTGTCCCGGGCATTAAGCCTGGGGCGCTTTCTTTTTGACCATGGACTGACTGACGCAAAAAGGATATTATTGCGCCTGCGGCAGCTTATCACAAAACAGAAGAGAGCTGTTGTTGATTATATCGCTATTGTTGATGCAGAGACGCTTAAGCCGGTAAAAAAAGTTTCCCGCGGCTGCCTGATAGCTTTGGCGGTCAAGTTCGGTAAAACCAGGTTGATCGATAATATAATTATATAGGATGCCAATGAATAAATTAAAGATCGGTATAGTCGGTTGCGGGGCGATCGGCACCTCTTTGGCTAAGGAGATCGTTGGGCCTTTGAGTACTCAGGCCGAACTGGTAGGTTTATTTGATATTGATTTGGTTAAATCCAGCCGCCTGGCAAGATCTCTTTCAGGCAAGAAAGGGCTTTGCGCTGTTTCTTTGAACGCTCTTGTAAAAAAGTCAGGCCTGGTTATTGAAGCTTCCGCGGCGAAGAGTTCTTACCTGATCGCTAAGACAGCTTTGCAAGCAGGACGCAGCGTAATGATCATGAGCGTTGGCGGGGTAGCCGGGCATATCAAGCAACTGGTATTTTTAGCGAAGAAAAATAATGTTTTTGTCTACATACCCAGCGGCGCAATTAGCGGCGTTGACGCTTTGAAAGCCGCCGCAGTCTCTAAAATCAGTTCCGTTACCCTGATCACACGGAAACATCCGATGTCTTTTAAGGGTGTGAGTTTCGTGGAAAAACAGAAGATAAACTTAAGCAAGCTAAAAAAGGATAGGGTCTTATTTTTCGGGAGCGCGATGCAGGCGGTAAAATTCTTTCCGCAGAATATCAATGTTGCGGCGGTGTTGTCTATCGCCGGGGTAGGGATAAAGAGAACAAAAGTCAAGATCATCGCTAGCCCCGCGGTAAGAAAGAATATACATGAGATCCGCATCGTTTCGCGCGCCGCGGATATTACTACGCGCACGGAAAATGTCCTGCATCCGGATAACCCCAAAACAAGTTATCTGGCGGTGTTAAGCGCGATAGCGACATTGAGGCAGATTTTACAGCCGGTAAAGATCGGCACGTAACTAAACAAACGAAGGGAGGTGAATCAAAAATATGGCAGACAAAGTAATGAAGGTCGGAGTAAAGAGGGCAAAAGGTTATCTCTACTACATTGACAAACAGGGCGATGTCTCTTGCGCTAAAATGGCTAGAGGCGCCAAAAAGGGAGGTAGCCCCAAGAAGGTAGCTAAATGCGGCATCAAGAGAAAAGAGGGTTACCTTTATTTCTTGGATAAGAAAGGCGATGTTTCTTGCGCTAAGATGAAAAGAGGCGGCAAGAAAAAGAGAAAGTAAGTAATCGTGTTATAAGCCCCGCCCTCTTTTTAAGTTACGTGGGCGGGGCTGTTTTTATCATCCCAATGAGCGATAAAACCCATAAAATAATTTTAAGCGCGCTGATCGGCTGCTATATATTTTATTTCAGTTTGGTGGGCGCGTTAAAGTTCTATTCCTACAGTTTCCATGATTTTGACCTGGCGGTGCACGCGCAAAGCGCCTGGTGCATATTGCATGGTTCAATATATAACTCTATCCTGGGAATCCCTTTTCTGGGAAACCACTTTAACCTTATCCTTTTTTTGATCGCTCCGCTTTATTTTGTTTTTCAATCTCCGCTTACTTTGCTTTTTATCCAGACGCTTTTCTTGGGTTTAGGGGCTTTGCCGGTTTACCTCTTAGCCAGAAGGATACTGGATAGTGGCTGGGCGCTGGTCATCGCGGCAACTTACCTTTTATACCCTCCGTTAGCTTACACTAATTTGTTTGAATTCCATCCCCCGGCATTGGCCGTATTTTTTATCTTATTTACGATTTATTATTATTCCTCCGGGAACTTCTCAAGGTTTATGGTTTTTGCTTTCTTGGCGATGTTCTGCCAGGAGAATATCCCTTTAGCGGTATTTATGCTCGGGTTCTTATCGATTATTACGCGTAAAAGCATGAAATGGATCATTGCGCCCTTCTTAACCGGCGGGATATTTTTCCTGATCGCTTTATTTGTGATGAATACTTTTAACAAAGATACAGTGCAGTTCATCTCGCTTTACCGTTGGATAGGGGATAGCCCTCAAGCGATGGCGCTGAATATTTTCAGCCATCCCTTAGAAGTGGCCAGGGTATTTTTAAGAAAAGAGTGCTTTATTTATATCTGGCAGATGTTTTTGCCTGTAGTTTTTATCCCGGCCTTTAGCCCGGTTTTTCTTTTACCGGCTTTGCCGTTCTTTGCGCAGCATATGCTTTCTTCAAGGGCTACGGAGTTGAGCATTCAATATCATTACGCGGCAGAGATCATCCCTTTCGTATTTCTTGCCTTGATTTACGGCATAAAGTTCATTATGCAGCATAAACTGGTTTCCGGCTCAAGAGGTTTTAAGGTTATCTTTCTCTGCGCGGTATTCCTGGTCAATCTTTCCTTTGGCCCGCATTTTAATGCTTTCAGGCGCCCTCTAGAAAAATACAAAACCGACCATTTAAGGCTTTATAAGAATGATTTGGTTAATCGTATCCCCGGCAGCGCTGGGGTCGTGGCAACTTTTGAATTCCTGCCACATTTAACAGAGAGAGGACAGCTATATTCTTTTCATCATATTTATATGGGGTTTCACACTCTTTCGGATAAACCGTATTTTTTGCCCACAGGCGCGGAGTATGCGCTTTTGGATTTTAATGACCCGTTGACTTTTCGCGGGTTTTATTCTGCCGGCGGATATAAAAATATACGTAGTTTTATCGCGCAAGGAAATTGGCGGATAAAAGAATATCTTGAGGATATTGTCTTGCTAAGAAAAGGGGCGGCCGCGGAATTTGATATTTTCCGTAAAGTAGATAAGCCGCTTAAACCCAGTAATATCCTTGGCCGCGAACCATCACCCGGTATTATCTTATCAGGGTATGACGCTAGTTCCGCTAAAAGCCAGGATATCCTGGAGCTGATTTTGTATTGGCAGTGTGCCAAGCCGACAGATAAAGTCATCGGTTTGGTAGTGGAATTATCGGACGCAGATGGAAAAATATTAGGGCACAGGATACACGCGATCGGCTACAGGGTTTTTCCGACGAACAGCTGGGATAAAGGCGGCGCCTATGTTGAGAAAGTAAGGATAAAATTGGCGGCTGCAAATTTAACTGACAAAAAGAATATAAAATTCTATTTTTTTGATAGCCTAACCGGGGAGTTGTTGGGTATTTAATCATGGATACTGTTAAATGTGCTTTGTGCGGTTCAGAGGAGTACAGGCTGGTTTATGATATAAAAACCGGAGCTAGCCAGCTTGGCAAACGCGAGTATAAGATCACCGCGGGAGCTTTGCAGGCTGACCTGAAACTTTTGCGTTGCGCGCGTTGCGGCCTGGTTTACGCTAACCCGGAAGCAAGCATTGAACTTATTAAGGCGCAGTATTCTGATCTTGAGGATGAGTTGTATATTTCTGAGGAGAAGGGCAGGCGTATTGCAGCCCGATCAGTGATCAAAAAAATTTCCCGTTTCAAAAAGAGCGGCCAACTGCTGGAAATTGGTTGCGCAGCGGGTTTTTTGCTGGATGAAGCGGCTAAGCTAGGGTGGAAAACGCATGGGATCGAGCCATCTAAATGGATGTCTGATTTTGCCAGGAATAAACTTGGGCTTGGATCTATTTTTGATTCACTGGAGAGCGCTAATTTTTCCCCTAATTATTTTGATGTGATCGTCCTGGCCGATGTTTTGGAGCATCTTGATCAGCCGCGCAGCGAGTTGGAGAAGTTACGCAGGCTGCTTAAACCCAGCGGTATCCTTTATATTTCCACTCCTGATATCGACAGTTTGTTGAGCCGTATATTAAAGGCGAAATGGTGGGGTATACAAAATGGGCATTTATATTATTTTTCCAAGGGTTCGCTGGCCAGGATGCTTGACTTGTGCGGGTTCAAGCCGTTAAGTTATTCCGCTTATTTAAGGGTATTCAGCGTCAATTATTGGCAGAAACGCCTGGAAAGTTACAACCGTTTACTCTCTAGGGTATTTGGTTTCTTAGCCCGCTGTTTTTCTCCTGTTTCAGGGTTGTGGGGCGTCAGTTTCTTTGATCAAATAGAGGTAGTCAGCTGCAAGAAGCGTTCGTTGTCTTTTATTCAGGCTGATGAATTTACGCCGGATCCTCTACCGGCAAGGAGATTGAAAACCGTTGTTGTCTTACCGGCTTATAACGCGGCAAAGACATTGCCAATGACTTTAAGGGATATCCCGAGGCAGTTAGTGGATGAGGTGATCCTGGTTGATGACGCAAGTAAGGATAACACCGTGATTGTCGCGGAAAGTTTAGGTTTAAGAGTATTCCGGCATTCCAAAAACTCAGGTTATGGGGCGAACCAGAAGACTTGTTATACTAAGGCGCTGGAAATGGGCGCGGAGATCATTGTAATGGTCCATCCGGATTACCAGTATGACCCTACGGCAATCAATAAGATGATCCAGCCTATCCAGAACGGCACTGCCGACGCGGTATTTGGCTCGCGGATGATCGCTGGCGGCGCCCTGGAAGGCGGTATGCCGCTTTGGAAACATAATACGAATATCCTGCTCACGGCTCTTGAGAATGTTATTTTGGGGACTTACTTGAGCGAATACCACAGTGGGTTCAGGGCTTACAGCGCCAAGTATCTGCGCACAGTGAATTTCATGGATAACTCGGATAATTTTGTTTTTGACAATGAAATGGTCGTGCAGGGCCTATTGCATAATTTAAAGATCGAAGAGGTCCCGATCAAGACGCGTTACTTTGAGGAAGCTTCAACGATCAAGCTATTGCCGGCGGTTATCTACGGGCTGGGTATATTGAAGACTCTCTTTAAATATATTTTGCATACGCGCGGTTTGATCAGGTTCAAGCAGTTTAATTAATCTAAGGTGGCAGGAAGATGACAAAGGAAAACATAATCATCCGCGGGGCCAAAGAACATAATCTAAAGAATATTGACCTGGACCTGCCGCGCAATAAACTCATCGTTGTTACGGGGTTATCCGGGTCAGGAAAGTCGAGTTTAGCGTTTGATACGATCTACGCCGAAGGCCAGCGCAGGTTCGTCGAAAGCCTCTCCAGTTATGCCCGGCAATTCTTGGAGCAGCTGCAGAAGCCGGATATCGAGTTTATTTCCGGGCTATCCCCGGCCATCGCCATTGAACAAAGGCAGGCTAGCGGAAATCCGCGTTCTACAGTTGCCACCCAGACGGAGATCTATGATTATTTAAGGCTTTTATTCGCCCGCATAGGAAAAGTACACTGTTACCGCTGCGGCAGGCCGATAGAAAGGCAGAGCGCGCAGGAAGTAGTGGATATGATCTTGGCCCTTCCCCAGGGCAGCGATATCAGGATATTGGCTCCATTGATCAGCGGTAAAAAAGGCGAACATAGGGGAATATTCAGCCAGATGCAAAAGGCGGGTTTTGTGCGCTGCCGGGTTGATGGCCAGGATTATGAATTGCCCGCCAAGATCAAGCTGGATAAATTCAAGATCCATAATATTGAAGTAGTCGTTGACCGGCTTACTTTGAAACCCGGAGTCAAGAAAAGGCTGACAGATTCAGTGGAGACCGCGCTTTCCGCAGGTAAAGGCCTTTTGATACTTTCCCGGGCAAATGCCGAAGATACTGTTTTTAACGAACAGTACGCCTGTCCGCATTGCGGGATAAGCTATGCCGAAGTTCAACCGCGTATATTTTCTTTTAATTCCCCTTACGGGGCATGCCCGGAATGTAACGGCCTGGGTATGAAGCTGAAATTCGATCCTGACCTGATCATTCCGGATAGGGATAAGAGCATCAATCAGGGGGCGATCGCCTGCTGGAAGCGCGGAGGCCGCGGCTATATCCTTTATTACCGCTGGCTGATCCGGGAATTATCTACGCAGTTAAAGTTTAGCCTGGATACGCCTTTTAAATCCATCAATAAGAAAATACAGAAAGCGATACTTTATGGTTCCAGCGAGATCATCGGCAGTAAACCGTACGAAGGGGTGATCCCGCATTTAGAAAGGCTGTTCAGGGATTCAGACAGTGATTATCTGAAAGAGGAGATCAGTAAATTCATGTCTACTTTGGCCTGCCCGCTTTGTAAGGGCGCCAGGCTAAAAAAGGAAAGCCTGGCGGTTTCGATAAACCAGAAGAATATTTGGGAGGTGACGCAGCTTTCCATAGCGCAGGCTCTTGTTTTTTTCAATGATCTTAAATTAAGCAGCAGGGACGCGCAGGTGGGCCACCAGGCGCTTAAGGAGATCAAAGAAAAACTTAAATTCTGTGTTGATGTGGGTTTGGATTATCTTACTCTGGACAGAAAAAGTTCCACGCTTTCCGGCGGGGAGGCTCAAAGGATCCATCTGGCTACGCAGGTCGGTTCGGGGTTAGTCGGGGTGATCTATGTTTTGGATGAGCCGAGTATCGGCCTGCATCAGAAGGATAATGAGAAGCTGCTTTCCACACTTCAGGCTTTAAGGGACCTGGGAAATACGTTGATCGTCGTAGAGCATGACGAAGCGACTATCCGTAAAGCCGATCATGTGGTGGATCTGGGGCCTGGCGCAGGAAGGCATGGCGGCAAGGTGATCTTTTCCGGGCCAGGCGAAGATTTGCTAAAGAACAAAGATTCTTTGACAGCGCGATACTTGAACGGGCTTACCCAGATAGCTTTGCCTGTAAAAAGGCAAGATTGGCGCAAGAAGAAATGCCTTGAAGTGATCAATGCCAGCGAGCATAACCTTAAGGGCATAGACGTCAAATTTCCCTTGGGCACATTTACGGCTGTCACAGGGGTCTCGGGCTCGGGAAAATCCACGCTGGTCAATGACATACTCTATATGGCGTTAAGGCAGAAGCTTTATAGAACAAATGACCGCCCGGGTTCTTTTAACCGGATCAATGGCATGAATGAGATTGATCATGTGATCATTGTTGATCAATCGCCTATCGGCAGGACGCCTCGCTCGAATCCGGCGACTTATACTGGGGTTTTTGGCCATATCCGGGATATCTTCGCGCAGGTTCCTGAGGCGCGCAGCCGCGGTTATAAGCCAGGCAGGTTCTCTTTTAACGTCAAGGGCGGCAGGTGCGAAGCCTGTTCAGGCGATGGGATAAAGAAGATCGAGATGCATTTTTTGCCGGATGTTTACGTAAAATGCGATGTATGCAAAGGCTTAAGGTTCGGTGAGTCTACGCTGGAAGTAAAATATAAAGGCAGGTCAATAGCGGATGTCCTGGAGATGACCGTAGAGGAAGCGTTGGATGTTTTCTCCAATATACCGAAAATAAGGAATATACTTACATATCTTTTTGATGTCGGGCTTGGTTACATCCAATTGGGCCAGGCGGCAACCACGCTTTCCGGGGGCGAGGCACAGAGGATCAAATTATCCCTGGAGTTAAGCAAACGTTCTACCGGTAAAACTGTTTATATCCTTGATGAGCCTACCACGGGGTTACATTTTGCCGACGTGGCTAAACTTGTTTCTGTTTTACAGAGGCTGGTCTCTCTGGGTAATACCGTAGTGGTCATTGAGCATAATCTGGAAGTGATCAAGTGCGCCGATTATATTATTGATTTAGGCCCGGAAGGCGGAGATAAGGGCGGAGAGCTCGTAGCTGCCTGCAGCCCAGAAGAGCTTGTGCAGGTAAGCCGCTCTTTCACAGGGAAATTCCTGAAAGGTGTTTTGCAGAAACACTGAAATATTTACTGATGAATATGCGCAAGATAATCCTGATCATTACGTTTTTCTTATTTTTCACGGTTAATCTTTTTGCCGCTGTAGCTAATAAAGATGAAGCGCTTTTAATGGGCAAAAAAGCGTTTGAGGATGGTTTTTATGAGGTAAGTATCGGCCTGCTTGAGCGTTATCTCTCCGGTTCGCCGACTTCCCCAGGTGAAAGCGAGGCAGGATTGTTGATCGCCCAATGTTATTTTCACCAGAATCGTTTCTTTGAGGCGCTGAAAAAACTGGAAGCGCTCTCTAGTGACCCGAAAAACAACAGCCTGAAAGACGCTGTGTATTATTGGATGGCGGAAGTGCATTTTAAATGCGATAACCTGAGAAAAGCCGCTGAGTTGTACAGTAAGCTGCTTAGCGAATACCCGTCTTCTGCGTATGCCCCGGTTGCTTATTATTCTCTAGGTTGGGCGCTTTCCCAACTTGGTGATTACCAACAGGCCTTGGATAATTTCCGTATCCTGGAGAAAAAATTCCCCAAAGAGCCTCAAGCTAAAGAGTCGGCTTTTAAGATAATCGAATGTTTGTATAACCTTAAGGATTACGCAGCCTTAAAAGAGCAGGTGAAGCCATATCTTAAGGTTTACGGCGCTGAACCGCTGCGTTTGGCCTATCTTTATTTTTATCTGGCGGAGTCAGAGTATTACCTGGGAGATTTTGAGGGGGCTTCCCAGAATTACGCCAAAGCATATAGCGTAACGAGCGAGGATAAGGTCAAAGCTTCTGCCAGGCTTGGGCTTGGGTGGAGTTACCTGAAATTAAAGAAATACAAGGAAGCGGAGGATGTTTTTTCCGAGATCAATGCCGGCAACCTGGATAAGAAAAGCATGGAAGTTTTGCTCCTCGGTAAAGCGTTATTGATGTTTCAAAATAACCGCCCACATGAGGCCAAGAAAATATATACACAGATCCTCGCTTCCAATAGCGAACCTTTTATACGTATCCAGGCGTATTTAGGGATAGGGGATGCCTGTTATAATCTTGCTGAATATTCCCAGGCGATCAAGGCTTACCAAGAGGGGCTTCTTGTCAACGCTACAGCCGCAGCGAACGAAACAATTTCCAGCCTGCGTTATAATTTAAGCCTGGCCTATCTGAAACTGGGGCAGCTGCCGGAGGGCTTAGGGGAACTTAAGGCGATAATCAAATCCGACGCAGAACAACCCGCAAAAGTGCGCGCGCTTTGCGCGCTTGGCGATGCTTACCAACTTGAGTCGGATTTTACCCTGGCGCAGGAATTCTATAATAAGATCCTTGCGGATTATCCAGGTTTGCCAGGCTCAGATTACGCGCAATACCAGCTGGGCGTGATCGCTCTAAAAAGATCCGACCTTCCCGGCGCGATCTCAAACTTGGCTAATTTCAGCAATAAATATCCTGCTTCAGGGCTTATCGACGATGCTGTTTATACGTTAGGTTTGGCGTATTTCCATGAGAAAGATTACAATAACTGCCTGAAAGTATTAAGTTCATTCAAGGACCTTTCGCAGGATAATCTCCTGCAGGGGCAGGCGCTTTATCTATCGGCGACTAGCTTAATGAACCTGGGTAGATTTAACGAAGCGGTGGCGGAATTCAAAAAGATCATGAATCGTTTCAGCCAGGATAAGGAGCTTGTCCAGAAAGCCGAATACCAGACCGCCGATTGTTTTTATAAAATGAATAACGAGCAGGAAGCTGTCTTTAGGTTTAAAGGATTGCGCGCTAAATACCCGGATTCTGATTTTGCCCCGGAAGTTATCTGGTGGTTGGGTGAGTATTATTACCATAACAATGACTTAGTCATGGCGCGCAGGTATTTTTCTTCTTTGATCAATGATTATCCCAAGAGCGCGCTTTTAGGGGATGCTTATGATATCTTAGGCGCTACATATCTGGATGAGAAGAAGTTTGCCCTTGCGCAAGCAAATTTTGAAAATGCGCTTAAGTTTTCTAACCCGCAGAACCGTCAGGCGATCGTTCTGTCTTTGGTGGATTCCTTGATTCTCCAGGAGAATCACAACCAGCTGGTTTTTGCCTGTACGGAGCTAGCAGGGAAATATCCGGATTCTGCCGGACCGATCTATCAGAGATTAGCTGAGGCTTATTATAAAGAAAATGATTATCTTCTCGCTACTCAGTATTATCAAAAAAGCCTGAAGT
>Ga0153915_10004662_pt1 | contig 12667 bp, 12 predicted proteins | sample Opewatmetagenome_2_FD_107003 | JGI IMG/M metagenome (GOLD analysis project Ga0153915, IMG submission 107003) | Freshwater wetland microbial communities from Ohio, USA - Open water 3 Core 3 Depth 3 metaG | ecosystem: Environmental > Aquatic > Freshwater > Wetlands | place: USA: Ohio, Lake Erie... | reverse complement strand
GCTGCGCATACACCGAGCGGAACGCCGCGCAGCTGAGCGGCGTGTTGGACATCTTCCACTCGATCAGCGAGGCGGGCCACTTGTAGGCCAGACCCATCGCGCCGGAGAGCGCGCCGCGATCCACCTCGTTCTGCCCTTGCTCCGGATTGGAGGCGAACCTGTTCGAATGGGCGATCACACGGTGACGCCAGGCGATCCACTTGCCCGACGCGTCGAACGCCGCTTCCATCTGGTGGCGGCTGATCGGCCGGTAGCGGCCGTGCGTGGTGTCTTCCTCCCGGGTCCACATGACCTGGACCGGGCCACCGATCGCCCGGGAGACCTCGGCCGCATCGGCTGCCCAGTCGCTGTCCAGCCGCCGGCCGAATCCGCCGCCGCTGTAGAGCGTGTGCAGCCGGACGTTCTCTACCGGAACCCCGAGCGCCCGCGCCGCCGTCGCCTGGCCACCCTGCGGCGCTTGGGTGGGAACCCAGACGTCCGCCGTGTCGCCCTTCACATCAGCGGTCGCGTTGATCGGCTCGAGTGGGGAGTGAGACAGGAACGGGCACTCGTAGACGGCGGTGATCTTCTTCGCCGCAGTCGCGAACACCTGCCGCGCGTTGTTGGTCTCCTCGGCCACCATCGGCTCGGCCTGGCCGTCCCGCTCGAGCTGCGCCGCGATTCCCGCGCTCGAGAGATCGGCGTTCGGGCCCGCATCCCAGTCGATCTTGAGCCGGCGCATCCCCTTCAGCGCCGCCCACGTGTGGTCGGCTACCACGGCCACGCCCGCCGAGATCTTCACGACCTGCCGCACGCCGCGCACCTGCTTCGCGTCTGTGTCGTCCCATCCCTTGAGGCTCCCGCCGATCACCGGTGGGCGCTTGACGACCGCGACCTTCATTCCCGGCAGGCGGAAGTCGAGACCGTAGATCGCGCTCCCGTCAGTCTTCTCCGGGATGTCCACCCGCGGCTGCTCCTTCCCGATGTACCGGTACTGGCTCTGCTCCTTCCGCTGCGGGCGGGCGGGAACCGGCTGGCGCGCGGCGTCATCGGTCAGCTCGCCGTAGCCCAGCGACCGACCGGTCGGCTGGTGGAGCACCTTGCCGAGCTGTGCCGTGCAGGCGGACGCGGGAACGCCCCACCGCGCGGCGGCCGCGGCGACGAGCATTTCGCGGGCGGCGGCGGCGGCATCGCCGAGCGGCCCGAAGAACAGTCGGATGCTGGTGGACCCCCCCGCCGTCATGCTGCCCCAGACCTCCCGCGGTCCGGCGAGCGCCATCCGGATCTCGATTGACTCCCACGGCACCTCCAGCTCGTCGGCCACGATCATCTTCAGACCGGTGCGGGAGCCCTGTCCCATCTCCGGACGTGGCGTGTACCACACGACGCGGCCGTCGGGCTCGACCGTAATGAAGACGTTTGGCTTGAACTCGCCGGCTCCGCCGGTCGCCGCCGTGGGGAAGGGCACGTGGACGCCCAGGATCAGCGCGCCGGTCGCGCCGGCTGCGACCTCGAGGAAGTCGCGACGGTCGATCTTGAAGACCTCAGTCATGGTGCACCTCCCCCGCCGCGCGGTGGATCGCTTTGCGGATCCGCTGGTACGTCCCGCAGCGGCAGAGGAACGGCGACATCGCCGCGTCGATGTCGGCGTCGGTCGGCTGCGGGATCTTGTGCAGCAGGTCCACCGCCGCGAGCATCTGGCCGGAATGGCACCAGCCGCACTGCGGCACCTGCTCCGCGATCCAGGCGCGCTGCACCGGGTGACCGCGGTCCGGCGAGAGCCCTTCGATCGTCTGAATCACCGCGCCGTCCACGGCGCTGATCTGCTGCTGACAGGAGCGCACCAGCGAGCCGTTGACGAACACCGAGCACGCGCCGCACTCCCCGACGCCGCAGCCGTATTTCGTGCCCGTGAGGCCGACCGTGTCCCGGAGCACCCAGACCAGGGGGGTGTCCTCGTCCACGTCGACGGTGTGCCTTCGCTGATTGACCGTGATCGTGTAGGAAGCCATGTGCGAGTCTCCCCGGGGATCGATGTGTGGCAATTGGCAGGCGCCGCGGTCCGGCGGCGTACGGACTGCCCCGACGCGCCGAGCTGACCCTAAGGTACGCCCGGCCGGGCGCGCCGCAATCAACCGCGCGCGGGCGCGGCTTTCGTGCTGGGGTTCGTCTTGGGTGGGGCCGGAAATGGCGGGGTGCGCAGCGGCTTACGCTGAGGGCGGCTCCTCCTCCACCTTGCCCTGGCGCGCCTCGGCCCGCTCCTCCGCGCGCCGCGCACGACGCTCGCGCTTGGCCTCACGCTTCTCCCGCTTGTCGATCTCCCGCTTGCGCTTCGCCGCCGATAGGGGCCCGCGTCTCGCCATGGTCACGCTCCTCCCGCTCGCGGTGATCTGAACACGTTCGCGTCGAGCCATGCCGTGAACCCGCGATCGAGCTCTTCCTGCGCCTGGCCAGGCTGGAACGGCATCACCTCCCACCGCGTCCCGGCGCTCATCAACCACCATGCCGGGTCCGTGGCCGCCTGGGCCCGCTTGGCGTTGGCGGGCAGCCCGTCGTAGGACACGAAGTGGAACTCGCGGCCGTGATACATGAGCCGCCGCTGCTCGACCGCATGCCGCGTCACCCGGGCGGGGAGGGCTTCGCTGACCGCACGCGTCACCACAGGTCGTCCACCGACAGGTTCGGCACCCGTCCCTCGATGATGCGGCGCCCGAACGCGTGGCACCCGCGGATGGCGGCCTGCTCGGTCGGGAACGTCGTCGGACCGCTGAAGGAGCGCACCTTGTCGCGGTGCGCAATCAGCAGGTCCAGCGTCCACTGGCCGCTGCCGCGAATCTGGAACGTGCGCGGCGTGATGGTGAACCCTCCGTAGGCGAGTGACCTCACCAGCCGGTCCGGATCCGCGTGACGATGGCGGGGTGGGAGAGCGACTCGTCCGAGCCGCGTGCCGCGCGCAACCCGAGCGCCGCACCCGACTCCGCCGTTCCTGTCGAGTTGCCCATGCTGAAGTATACCCTCGGCGTCAATCACGTGGCGCCGCCCAACTCCGCGACCGCAGTCGGCTGGCGTATGCGCCCGTCTCGCCCCCCGCCGACACGGGGAGAAGATCCAGGGTGACGAGTGTGGAGTCGTAGCGCGCGGCGGCCCGCCGCAGTCCCATGAACAGGTGCTCGAGGCACGACAGCGAGCGGTCGGCCGGGCGGGTCGTCCCCGCAACGTGCCACGTGCCGATGGGTCGGGCGCGCGCGCCGTCACTGGCGTCCACGAATCCGGCGAACGGGGTGTAGCGGAGGAAGTCCACCAGGCCAAGCGCCATGAGGCGCGAGGGCGCGTCGAAGGCGAAGAAGAAGCGCTGGGGGTGGATCAGCGCGCGCGAGGCCTGCAAGTCGAGCCAGCACTCCCGGGCACTCACCAGCGAGCCGAGGGACGCGCCATCCTGGTATTCGTCGTTCAACGAGGCGTGCATGCGGGCATCCGATCGGTCGGTGGCATTTCGTTCCTTCATTGGCGCCGTCCGGGAGCGGCCGGCTCCACGGCACAACAAAAAAGCGGGGTGGGCGCCGCGGCGCCTTCCCGCATTCGAATCGCTTCCAATGGGCGCGACTGGCCTGGCGCCCGCTGGAGGGAGGCTAACGGGCCGCGGCCATTCTGTCAACGAGCGGGTGGAGGCGCCGCGCCCGCGGAGGGGGGCACCGATAGGCCGGCGGGGTAGGGCATTCCGTTTTCCCCCCCTCCCCATTAACTTCCTACGCAATCGCGAGACGCTCGCTGAAGCGTCACAGACACGCAACGGACTTGCATGGGGAACCCGGCAGGCGACGCGGTTCCCCGTTCCGTTTGTAAAACGCCGCGCAGTGCGGCACCCCGCCGCGGGGGCACGTCCGCGGATCACGCGATGGACGATCGGTCAGTGCGGACATTCCGGACTCCGACGCGCATCGAGCAAAGAGGAGAAGGTATGTCACGCATTAAGGGCAAGGTGAAGTGGTTCAATGACCAGAAGGGCTTTGGCTTCATCACGCCCGACAACGGAGAGAAGGACTGCTTCGTCCACCACTCGGCCATTCAGGGCAGCGGTTTCAAGAGCCTGAGCGAGGGTGAGGCCGTGGAGTTCGACATGGTCCAGGGGCAGAAGGGTCCCGCCGCGGAGAACGTCACCAAGGTCGGCTAACCCCGCCCTGCGGTAACGAGTCGCGACGATCGGGGTCGCATCGACGCTGTCGGTGCGGCCCCGTTCTGCTGCCCGAGACACGCAGTCCCCATCTTGCCTCCGCCGCGCTCGCGGACTAGATACACGCACTTCGGAGGTGCCGCATGAGACTGCCAGCCCGCATTGCCGTCACCAGCCTGATCGTCCTGTCCCCGGTCGTGAGCACACGAGGCGCCGCCCAGCAGCCCCCGCCGCCGCCCCCGGCCTCGAGCCTGTTCACCGAGCTGCACTGGCGCGCGGTCGGGCCATACCGCGGCGGCCGTACCAAGGCCATCACCGGTGTTCCGGGTCAGCCGCACGTGTTCTACGTGGGCGTGGTGAACGGCGGCGTGTGGAAGACCACCGACGCGGGCCGCACCTGGCAGCCGATCTTCGACGATCAGCCCACCGGGTCGATCGGCGACATCGCGGTGGCGCCCTCGGATCCCAACGTCGTCTACGTGACGAGTGGCGAGGGGCTGCACCCGCCCGATCTCTCCACCGGCGACGGCGTTTACAGGTCCACCGACGCCGGCCGGACGTGGGCCCACCTCGGCCTGCGCGACGGCCAGCAGATTCCCCGCGTAGCAGTGGATCCACGCGACCCCAACCGGCTGTTCGTCGCCGTGCTCGGCCACCCCTACGGGCCGAACGCCGAGCGCGGGCTGTATCGCTCGACCGACGGGGGGCGCGCGTTCGAGCGGGTGCTGTTCCGCGACGAGAATACCGGAGCGTCCGACGTCGAGATCGATCCCGCGAACCCGGACATCGTGTACGCCTGCTTCTGGGAGGAGCGCCAGGGGCCGTGGGAGAACGCGGCCTGGGCGGGCACGAACGGCGGAATCTTCAAGTCGACCGACGGCGGCACCACCTGGCGTCAGCTGACCGGCGGGCTGCCGTCGGGCCAGGACGGAGTGGTGCAGGCGGACGTCGCGATCGCGCCGAGCCACCCCGCGCGGCTCTACGCCTCGGTGGCGATCGGGCGCACCGTCGGCATCTTCCGCTCGGACGACGGCGGCGAGCAGTGGACCCGGATCACCGACGACCCGCGGCCCGCGGGACGGATCGGCGGCGGCGACCTGCCGGTGCCGGCCGTGGATCCCGCGAACCCGGACGTGGTCTACAGCGCGAGCACGGTCGCCTGGAAGTCCACCGACGGCGGGAAGACGTGGACCGGCTTCCGCGGCGCGCCGGGCGGCGACGACTACCAGCGCCTGTGGATCAGTCCCGACGACCCGGCGATCATCGCCGCCGCGGCCGACCAGGGCGTGATCGTCACACTGAACGGCGGCGAGACCTGGAGCTCGTGGTACAACCAGCCCACCGCCCAGCTGTACCACGTGGCGGCCGACAACGCGTTTCCCTACCGGCTGTACAGCGGCCAGCAGGAGAGCGGGTCGGTGAGCATCGCGAGTCGCGGCAACGACGGCCAGATCACATTCCGGGAGTGGCGTCCCGTTGGCGTGGACGAGTACGGCTACGCCGCGCCGGACCTGCTGAACCCCGACATCGTCTATGGTGGCCGCGGCGTGTCCCGCTTCGATCGCCGCACCGGCCAGGTGGAGCTCGTGGGGCCGGCGTCCGTGGGCGCCGTCACGGTCCGGACGCTGCGCACGGCCCCCGTGCTATTCTCGCCCGTCGACCCGCGCGTGCTCTACTTCGCCGGCAATACCCTGTGGAAGACGAGTGACGGCGGCGCGCACTGGGATCAGATCAGCCCCGAGTTGAGTCGCGAGACGTGGGACGTGCCCGCGAGCGTCGGGAAGTATCGCGACGAGCAGTCCGCGCAGCCGATGCGGCGCGGCGTGATCTACACCGTGGCCCCGTCATACGTGGACGCGGGCACGATCTGGGCCGGTACGGACGACGGGCTGATTCACGTGACGCACGACGGCGGGGCCACCTGGCAGGATGTGACGCCGCCCGCGCTTCATCCATGGGCGAAGGTTTCCCTCATGGAATCCGGGCACGGCGACGTCACGACGGCGTACGCGGCGGTCAACACGATCCGGCTGGACGATCTCACGCCCTACATCTACCGCACGCACGACGGCGGCAGGACGTGGCAGCTGATCACCACCGGCATCCCCGACGGCGAGACGATCAACGCCGTGCGCGAGGATCCCGCGCGCCACGGCCTGCTGTTTGCCGGCAGCGAGCGCGCGACCTACGTCTCGTTCGACAACGGCGACCACTGGCAGTCGCTGCGGCTCAACATGCCGGCCACCTCCGTGCGGGACCTGATGGTCAAGGACAACGATCTCGTGGTCGCGACCCACGGCCGGGGCTTCTGGATCCTCGACGACATCACGCCGCTGCGCCAGATGAGCGCCGCGGTCACGGCGGCCGACGCCCACTTGTTCGCGCCGGCCACGGCGACGCGCGTGCGGTGGAACATGAACACCGACACGCCACTCCCGCCGGACGAGCCGGCGGGCGAGAACCCGCCCGACGGAGCGGTGCTCCACTACTGGCTCAAGGGCGACCAGGCCGGGCCCGTGATCCTCGAGATCCTGGACGGAGAGGGGGCGCTCATCCGCCGCTACGCCAGCACCGACCCGGTCGAGCCGATCGACCCGAACCTCAACGTGCCGACGTACTGGTTGCGGCCGTCCCGGAGTCTTTCCGCGCGCGCCGGCCTGCACCGCTTCGTGTGGGATCTGCATTACACGCCGCTGCCGGGCGGCCGCGGCCTGCCGATCGCGGCGGTCGCGCACAACACGGTCCCGGTGCCCAACGCGCCGTGGGTCATGCCGGGCAGGTACACGGTGAAGCTCACAGTGGGCGGCAAGAGCTACACGCAGTCGCTCCGGGTACGGATGGACCCGCGCGTCACGACCCCGGAGGCGGGCATCGCGCAGCAGTTCGCGCTCTCGAAGGAGATGTACGACGGCATGGTCGCGGTGAACGACGCGCTCGGCCGGCTTCGCGAGATCCGCGCGCAAGTCGGGGATCGGTTGGGGCGCGCGCCAAAGGGAGCGCTTACGGACTCCCTGCAGGCGTTCGACGCCCGCGTGCAGGCGCTCGAGGGTGCCAGCGGCGGGTTTGGGCGGGGCGGCGGACCAGCCGCCGGCGCCGGCGACGGCGGGACGCTGGGGGGTGCGAGCCGCGGGATGAGCCAGATCCTGGGACGGCTGCAGGCGGCGGACGTCACACCGATGGCGCGGTCGGTGGACGCGGTCACGGCACAGCGGCAGGTGACGGCGAACGTGCTGGCGCGCGGGACGGCGCTCGAGACCCAGGATCTCGCGGCGCTCAACCGGCAGCTGCAACAGGCCGGGCTGGCGGCGATCGTCGCTCGCTGAGGGCGCCCCCTCCACGAAGGGGCCGGTCCGCGCGCTTTGGCGGACGGCCCCGCGCGCTATTCTGCACCGGTGGGCGTTGGATCGGTAATGCCGATGCCTGCTGCCGGCGTCACCTTCTCGCGTGTCCCCTTGCCACCGTCACGCCGAGCCGAGCAGACTATGGGCATGCCACAGCAGGCCACCCGCTGGACCGCCGAGATGGTCCGAGCGCTTCCCGACGACGGCAACCGCTACGAGGTTGTGGACGGCGAGCTGCTCGTGACGCCGGCTCCCGGATACCCGCACCAGCGAGCGGCCGTAGGGCTCCTCGTCGAGCTTGCCGACTACGCGCGCGCACAGGGGGGCCTTGAAGTACTCCCTTCCCCGGCCGACATCGAGCTGGATCCGCACGGCATGGTCCAGCCCGACGTCTTCGTGCAGGGGCTCGTGGACGGGCGACCGCCGGCCGCGTGGAATACCGGTGCACCGCTGCTCCTCGTCGTCGAGGTCTCGTCGCCGTCAACCGCCCGCGCCGACCGCACCACCAAGCGCCGCCGGTTCCAGCGCGCCGGGATCCCGGAGTACTGGATCGTGGACCTCGACGCGCGCGTGATCGAACGATGGCGCCCGGAGGACGAGCGGCCCGAGGTGCTCGGTGAGACGATAGCGTGGCGACCGCAGGGTGCAGCCGCGCCGCTCACCATCGAGCTGGCGCCGCTGTTCGCGCGAATCCACGGCGAGGTGGCGTAGCGAGCCCATGGCAGGGACGCCGTGGCCCGGCTGCCGCAGACCTCTATTGGTCTTGACAACGCGTGTACTAAGTAGTACATACTACACACATGGCGAAGGGGTTCGGGGACTTCGTTCGCAAGCGCCGCGAGGCGCTGCGCCAGCGGGATGAGCGCTTCTCGGTCCGCCAGGTCGCGCAGCGGATCGGGGTCGAGCCCTCGTTTCTCAGCAAGGTCGAGCGCGGCGACGTGCCGCCGCCCTCGGAGTCCAAGGTGGTCGCCCTGGCCCGCGAGTTGGGGGAAGATCCCGACGTGCTGCTCGCCCTGGCGGGGAAGGTCTCGTCCGACCTGCAGGATGCCATCCGCAAGCGCCCCGAGCTGTTCGGCTCGTTGCTCCGAGAGCTGAAAGACATGCCGGATCACGCCGTGCTCCGCCTCGTGCGCGAGGTGCGCGACGGGAAGTGGTAGCCTGAGGAGGCACACCATGATTGAGCTGAAGAACGACCAGCTGGTCTTCCGCTTCGCGGACGTGCACGCGGACGCGCGCCTCACGATCGAGTTCCAGCGCACCCTCCGCATTCCGGACGACGACCGCACGTACCCGCTGCCCCCGGGACTCGGCCGGTTCCCGATCCGCCACGTGGACGATTTCGCCGTGAACGTCCCCGAGCCCTGGATCGAGCACGGCGGCGTGATGCTCCCGATGTATCAGTCGGAAGCCCTCTGGGTGAACTTCCACAGCAGTTATCCGTTCGCGGTGCGGGTCGCGACCGGGAAGATCGACGCCGTGACCGGCAAGCAGCTGCGTCCGGGGCTCGGCCGCGACCCCCAGAACTACCTCGCGATCCCGGAGCAGCCGTGGCTCGACGGCTACTGCGTCAAGCGGGGCGAGATCCGTCAGTTCGTCGCCATGCCGCTCGGCGCGGGCTACAGCGCCGAGGAGCAGATCACCGGCGCGGCCGAGTCCGGTGGGCTCCAGCTCGTCGCGTACCCGATGAAGGCGAAGGTGTATGAGCGGCTGCGACTGGACAGAGCGGGGTTGGTGCTCGGCCGCGGCGAGTTCACAAAGGTGTTCGCGATGGCCGCGCCGGACATGGGGCTCGCCCCCGGCGGCAGGATGCGCCAGGAGATCTTCGACGACCCGCACAAGCTCACGGACTGGGATCAGGACCACTCGGGCCGCTGCTTCGTGCACCTCGCGAACTCATTCGCGTGGCGGCAGATCACCGGGGAAGTCCCGCCAACGGTGCCACCGACGGCCAAGGAGTACACCAAGGCGGGGCTGCCGTGGTTCGAGTACTACGACGACCGGCTCGAGGCGGTGGCCGGGTCGAGCATCATCGAGCAGCTCAAGAGCGTGGCCGGGATGGGGCGGGAGAAGGGGGACGTGCCGCTCCCCGAGAACCAGGCGGTCCACGCCACGCCGATCGTGGTGCTTCGGAAGGGGCTCGCGAAAGGACAGGTGCGCGAGGGGACGTTCTAGCCGCGCCCATCCCGAGGGCGGCGCGGGCGGGCGCTACCGGCCCGCCTTCGCCGCGTCCACGATCGCCTTCACCTCGCGCAGCAGCTGCGGCCCGCTGTACGGGATCCCATCCTTGATCACCCACTCCACGCCGTTGGTCCGCGTCTCCTTGCCGTCCCGGAGCGCGGTGGTCCCGCCGGCGTAGAGCACTTTGAGGTCCTCGAGCGGGTTGCCGTCCACCACGATCACGTCGGCGAGCCAGCCGGCCCGCACCCGGCCCAGCCGGTCCTCCTGGCCGAGGATCCTGGCGCCGTTCCCGGTGCAGTGCTCGATGATCTTGAGCGGATTGAACCCGGCCTCCGCGTGCAGCTCCATCTCGCGGATCAGGCCGTAGCCGTACATCTGGTAGATGAACCCGGCGTCGTCGCCGCAGCCGATCGTGCCGCCCTTGCGCTCGAACTCGCGCAGCGCCGCTTCCCAGATGCGGTAGTTCTCCTTCCAGGACACCTCATCGGTCGTGCTCCACCCGATGAAGTACGACCCGTGGTTCGCCGGGTCCGGCCGGAAGTACCACTCGAGCGACGGGTGCAGGTAGTCCTTGAACCACGGCTGGGTCTGCGCGCGCTGCAGATCGCGGCTCGCCTCGTAGATGTCGAGCGTCGGCACCCACGCGACGTTGGCCTTCACCATCGCCGTGAGCACGGAGTCGAGCAGCGTGGGGTCGGCCTCGCGCCACAGCCGGCCCGCCCAGCGGAACCGGTCGGTCTCGTTCAGGTAGTTGTACCCGCTCGGGAAGTGCTGCCGGAGATCGGGGATCGCGGCGTCGGGAATGCCGTACCAGTGCTCGATGCTCGTGGTCCCGAACTTGATGTCGTCCCAGGCATTGGTCTCCTCGACCCCCACGTGGTGCGCCACGCGGAGGCCGAGCTTGTGGGCCTCGTCCTCCGCGGCGGCCATCACGTCGCGCTCGACGCCGAGCAACTTGACCCCGTCCGCGCCGATCTCCTTGAAGTGCCGCACCCGGGCACGCGCCTCGGCGGCGTTCCTGGGAGCGGGGCTCTGGGTCAGCATCGGGTAGGCGAACAGCCGCGGTGCCACGATCCTCCCCGCGGCGCTCTCGTCCCGCAGCCGCACGATCCCGGTGTCGGACTCGGGGCCCACCTCGCGCACCGTCGTGATACCGTTGGCGAGCCACAGCTTGAGCACGTACTCGTAGCCGCCGAGCGAGTGTCCGGCGCGCTGGCTCTGCAGGTGGGCGTGCGCGTTGATCAGACCCGGGAGGACGTACTTCCCGGTCGCGTCGATCTGCACGTCACCAGCCGGTCGCCGGCCCTCGCCGCGCTGCAGGGCCACGGCGTCGAGCGGCACCACGGCGGTGATCGTGTTGCCCTCGATCACGATGTCGAGCGGACCACGCGCCGGTGTCCCGTTGCCGTCCACGACCGTGGCGTTGCGGATCACCAGGCGCTGCGGCCGGACGCCGTGCTGCACGCCGCGCGTCTGAGCGGCGAGTGGGGTGGCGACGAGCGTGGCGAGCAACACGAGGCTGTGCGGACGCATCGGACAATCCCGGAGAAAGGCGCCGTATGGTATCGCCCTCAGCCCGGCCGCGCCAGCGTGAGGCGGTCGCCCCCCGTTCCGGATCTAGGGTGTGCGGGAGTCGGCGGGCCGCCGGCCCTCGCACGACGCGGCGATCGCCTCCTCGAAAGGTGCGCCGGCCCCGAGCCGCGCGGGTGGCAGGGCCGCGAGCAGGGTCTCGCGGGTCGCGCGGCAGAGGGCCGGCTCGCCGCCATCGTACCCGGCCTGCGCCAGCGCGAGGAACGCAGGTCCGTACATCAGTCCCATCTGGCGCGAGACATCGTCGAGCCGTACGGCGTGGTCGGCGTAGCCGCGGTAGACGTAGGTCTCCAGCAGGTTGGTGCGCAGCGTCGCGGCGTCCACCGGCGGGCTGGCGATCGGCACGACGCGCCAGAACAGGCCGTCCAGCCGGCGATACGGCGCCAGCCACGCGAGACTCTGCGGCGAAACGCTCACGGCGAAACAGAGCGGCCGTCGCCAGGCGTCGTCCTGGAGCATTCGCAGCACCACCAGATCCTGCCGCAGCACATATTCCCCGACCGTGGGCGTCGCGTGGACCACGATCGAATCGGGGATCGGGGCGTCGCGGGGGAGCCCGAGCTGGTCGGGCGTGCCGCTCACCGGCAGGGTGAGCGTCGTGTCGGTCCAGGCGCGCATTCCCAGGTCGCGGCGCTCCTCGGGGGTGAGGGAGAGCGGGAACGACGGATCGCGGCCGACGATCTGGTCGACGTACCAGGCCGTGTTGGTCAAGGGCAGGTTCACGACCTGCACGTCGGGACGCACGCCCTCCACGGCCTGCACGTACCACAGCGGAAACGTGTCGTTGTCCCCGTTGGTGAAGATGATGGCGTGGGGCGGCAGTCCGCGCAGCGCGTTGGTGGCGTAGTCCTCCGTGAACCAGCGGTCGGACGCGTCGATCGCCCTCCAGTTGTGCACCAGCTGCGCCGCGGGCACCAGCGCCAGCAGCGACCCCGCCGGCGCGGCGACCAGCCACCTCCGGCTCCGCGACCGGCCCCAGGCCCACAGTGCGCGCAGCACCTCGCCCAGCCCGTAGGCGATGAAGACGGCGAACGTCACGAAGATCGGCAGGTAGTGGCGGGTGAACGGGCGGAAGAAGTTCGCCGGGATGTTGAAGTACAGCACGGTCAGGATCGCCTGGACGCACAGCAGCAGCACGAGGGCGAGGGCCAGGCGCCGGTTGCGCAGCCAGAGCAGGGCGATCCCCACCAGGCCGAGCAGCGCGGGCAGCACGCCCAGGGCGCCCCCGCTTCCTCTCAGCCAGAGGAAGTTCCCCCCGAAGGCGCGGAGGAGATCCATCACCTGCACCGACCACAGCGGGGCGTTGCGCGGGAACAAGTGGACCAGCCAGCCGCCACCCAGCTGCGCCAGCGAGACGTAGTCGTAGAACCGCGACCAGTTGCTGGGGTCTCCCATGTTCAGCAGCGGG